>ERZ802830.2442-NODE-2442-length-16785-cov-5.69731_pt1 | contig 16785 bp, 19 predicted proteins | sample MGYA00345654_ERZ802830 | MGnify/ENA primary metagenome ERZ802830 (study PRJEB30503, sample SAMEA104212375) | marine metagenome | biome: Westerlies Biome; feature: [SRF] surface water layer (ENVO:00010504) within the epipelagic zone...; material: water...
CTGTTGGTGGGCAAAATCAGCAAGCAGGTCAGCGGTAACTTTCTCAGCTGGCGCTTCAAGAAATTCTTCGGAATAAGCAGCGCTTGCCTGAATAGTGAGGGCACCTGACGGGCTAGCCCCTGGCCGGCTTGCCTCACAACTTGCCCATCCAATGATGCCCTTATCTATCAGTATTGGCGCGAGCTTATCTGGTATCTCTTGTAATTCAGCCATAACCGTCCAGCTAGGCGCATAATGCACGGCGGCGGCAATTTTGCTAAGGGGCGGCGATAGGGATTGCAATAGCTGAGCTGTTTGCGGCGCTGGAGCTGTCACCAGCAAATGCTGGCAATGATAAGGTGCAGGTTCATTTTCGCTAGAGGGTTTGGCATGAAGGGCAAAGCCGCCTTTTTCCAGCCTGACGATTTGCTCGATTTCTACCTCTTGTTGAACGTTTAAGTCTGCGCCAATAAAGCTGGCGATATCCCGCATAGAAGGCTGGCCGCTAAAGGCCATATCGCGCCCGGTTGCGGGCCATAATCCTACAATTCCCTTAGCGGCGGCTTCGGTGCACATATCTTTGAAAATAGGGCTATGGGCAGTAACAAACTGGGCGCCATGATTAAATAACAAGCCCGCATCACGCCGGCTAGACATACGCCCACCAATGCGTCTGCCCTTATCAAGAATCAGCACATTTTTACCTGCTGCGGTGAACACTCTGCCTGCCATTAGGCCGGCCATTCCCGCGCCAATAATGATTATTTCTGCCTGCATCTGGGCTCTATCCCTTTTAAAATTGCGGATATCCTCTCAAATAGATAATCACTGGCAATTGACAAGCCATCTGGTTATCTTCCCATTCATGACTGACCTAAATGCCTTAATGTCTCTGCGCCTGCCAGAACCTGAACATATCACTGCTGATAGTGCGCTCGCCCTATATGAAGCTTTGCGTCCTTTGCTGCCAAAGGCGAGGGCTGGCGGCAACCGCAAGGCGGCACGGCTGCTAGATTTGCTAGATGAATTTGATGCGCTGATCCTAGATGGATTTGGCGTCATTAATGTAGGTTTTGAGACTATTCCGGGTATAGAAACGCTACTAGCAGAGGCAAAAAAGCGGCACATAGATGTGCTGGTGCTAACCAATGGCGCAAGTCATCCCTCGGAGCTATCTGCCAAAAAATATCAAGGTTGGAACTTGCCCCTCGACAGTACCGATGTGATTTCCAGCCGTGATGCGCTGATAGCCCATTTCCATGCCTTAAAAGCTCGGCAGGGTTGGATAGCCCTAGACACAAAGGTCACCCCACCAGAGAATATGGACGGCGCAGAAGAGCTATCGGCATCGGCATTAGCATCTGCAACAGGATTTGCCATGTTAGGGAGCACAGCTTGGCATGCAGGGGATCAGGAAATATTTGAGCAGAGCCTGCGCGATAATATGCGCCCAGTCCTCATCGGAAACCCGGATGTTACGGCCCCGCTACCAGACAGCTTTTCTGCTGAACCAGCTTATTGGATAGCCAGAGCGATGCAGAAGCTTCCCGTCCAGCCAGTTTGGTTTGGCAAGCCGCATCCCCTTGCCTTTGAAATCGCTTATAACCAGCTTTGTGCGCGGGCTGGAAAACCGGTGAATAAATCGCGTATCGCTATGGTAGGGGATAGCCTGCATACCGATATTCTGGGCGGATTGGCCTTTGGATTGCGCACCGTTTTGGTCACAAGCTATGGATTGTTGCGGCACCATAATGTGGATAAGGTGATATCTGAAACACGCATCGCCCCTGATTGGCAGGTACCACATCTTTAAACTGGTTTAAGCCAATAAGATGCATCCAATTTCCCCTGCCTTGCAGTATAAGAGGCAAAAGATTTAAGAGATGCCGAAAAATGCAGGAACGAAAAAAAATTCTGGTGACAGGGGCTGCACACCGTATTGGTGCAGAATTGGTCAAGGCCCTCGCTCTTGATGGCTGGCATGTGGTGCTGCATTATAATAACCGTCACCATGAAGCCGCAACCTTATGTGCAGAATTGACCGATAAAGGCCATGTTGTTGACGCCGTATCTGCTGACCTTAGTCAGCCAGATGCCGTGGATAAACTGATGCAAGCGGCGACTGAATCTGGCCCGCTTCAGGCGCTTATAAATAATGCATCGCTTTTTTCCTATGATTGTGCAGAGAGCTTTTCGGCAGATCTGATAAATCAGCATATGGCGGTTAATCTGAGTGCACCTGCGCTGCTAACAAAGGCCTTGCACAGTCAAATTCCTGACGGTGGGAAGGGATGTGTTATCAATATGTTGGATGCAAAATTATTCGGCATTAACCCAGACTATTTCAGCTATACGCTCTCTAAGGCAGCGTTTCATGCGCTAACCCAGATTTCGGCGCAAGCTTATGCTCCGCGCTTGCGGGTAAACGCCATCGCGCCGGGGATTGTTTTGCCTTCAGGTGGGCAAAGCCAAGCTGAGTTTGAAAAATCACATAAGCGAAATTTACTCGGTCAGGGCGCACTGATACCAGAAATTGTCGCTACAATGCGGTTATTACTTTCTGCTTCATCTATGACTGGGGAAGTGATAATTCTGGATGGTGGTGCGCATCTGCGTCCCCCCGCCCGCGACGTTGCGTTTCTTGAGGCTTAAAATATGATAACCCCCCTATCTAGACGATTTATGATGAACGGCATCGAAGTAACCTGCTCTATCGGCATTCATGATTTTGAACGTGAAACCCCGCAGCGTATCACAGTAGATGTAGAGGTTTTGTTAGATATTAACGCTGAACCTAGCGCTGATGATATTAACGAGGCGGTGAATTATGATGATATTCACCAGCATGTTGTGCGTATCGCAACGTCGCGCCATTTTGATCTACAAGAAACATTAGCCCGCGAGATTTTTGACACGCTAGGGGCTATGCCGGGCGTGCATGGCCTGTCTGTTCGCACCGCTAAGCCAGATGTTTATAAAGATGTTGCAGAGGCAGCGTACCAGTTATCCTCGCTTCATGCTGTATGATACGCCATCACGCCTAAAGCACCGAGAAAATTTGCGCTAAAAATTTGCCTTACAGGCAGGCGGGTTAGCTTTCGATAGATTTTAGTCTGTCTTTCAGGGTTTGCATCTCCTCCCGCAACTCCGTTATTGCCTCATTCTCGGCAAGATTCTGAACAGGCCTCTCAGCAGATCCATTTGCAGCATCCTCTGGGGCAAAATTATGGTCCTGGCTAATGGCGTCTAAGGAGGTTTCTAATGCTTGGCTGGCCAGCGGATGTAGGCGCGTAAACGACGCCATTGTGCGCTCCAAATACCGCGATAATAACGGTTCTATCGGACTTTTATAGGCAGCAATGATCTGGGATAACACCTCCACAGGTAGCATTTGACGCCCTTCTTGTTCAATCTCCAAAATGACCTGAACCAAGGTTGGGCGTGTTAAATCTTGCCCACTCTTTGCATCTAGAACCTTTATCTTCTGTCCATGCCGCACCATCTCTGAAAGCTGGCTCAAGGTAATGTAAGAAGAGGTGTTTACATTATAGAGGCGGCGATTCGCATATTTTTTAATGGTAATCACAAAACGGGCTCCAACCAATTTTATATGGTGCAATGCAATAAAGAAATTTACCCATAATGCAACGAAAAAAGACATTTATTTTGCGATGCAATACCTTGCTTATAACCAAATGAAGTCGCCATCACTTCGCCTTTCACTAGGCTGGTTGTATCATTGGCGAAGCGTTTGTAAGCATGTTAGATTAGCTAAATGAAAACAAAAATAAGGGCAAATATAGTGCGCAAGCTGGTGCTAGAATGAGCGTTGATGTCGCTGAAATAGAAGCCTTTTATCGCCGTCCAGACGGGCTGGTTGTTGCCCAACTTCTGCGTCAGGATTTGCAGCGGCTTGAAACCATTTGGACAAATCCAAAAGCTGCGTCCGCTCTGGCTACACAGCAAGAGGCGGTAGCGGTGGGGTTTCCTTTTGCCTTGCTCGCACAAGAGGCGCTGCCAGCGGTGTTGATGCCTGCGGAAACTGGGGCTTTGGCTTGGCCTGGCTCGGACGGCGTTACGGTGGCTAGTATTGATAGCGCTGCTTGGCCGCTTGCCACAGAGATGTGTAACCATATTTTTGCCTTACATGCGCTAGAGCATGTCCGAGATCAGCAAGGGTTTCTGGATGAGGCGTGGCGGTGTTTGCGGAGCAGTGGCGAGCTGGTATTGATTGTTCCGCATCGGCGCGGATTGTGGGCACATGCTGATAAAACCCCCTTTGGTCAGGGGCGTCCTTTCAGCCGAAGACAGATTGTGCGCCAGCTTGAACAAGCAGGTTTTGAGGTGACAATAGTCAAGCCATCTCTATTCGTTCCCGCATTTGGGTTGCGTCTACCAAGCTCAATACGACACCGGCTTAACCGGCTTGGCCGATTTGTTTGGCCGATGTTTGGCGGAGTTTTGATAATTCGGGCTATAAAAAAACTCTATTCTCCCCATCAAGTAGCGAACCCAGCATTGCGACACCGTGTCAGGCAGTTTATTGTAAGACAGCCAGCAGGCGCAATATCGCCGAAAAATCGGCATCTATGACCCCTTTTGATAGACAAATTTTGGCGATGAAAGAGCCTGGTATGGAAGAGACGTTAGCGGATCTGCGAAAACAAATTGATGTGCTGGATAGCCAGCTTTGCGAGATGCTTGCCGCACGATTGGCCCTTTCGCGCAAGGTTAGCGCGACGAAAACAGGCGGCGCACAGGTTTTTAGGCCTTCAAGAGAGGCCCAGATGCTTGGGAAATTGCTCGGCGATGCCCCGGCGGCATTAAAGCCCCTTATTCCTGTTCTCTGGCGGGCCATTATTTCTTCCAGTATTGCAGAACAGCGCCCAGATTTTACCATCGCTGCCAGTGCAGAAATGCGCGATATGGCAACTAATTTTTCTGCCGGTCAATTACAGCTAGTAAATTATAATGAAGCAGAAGAAGCGCTAGCAGCCCTTGTAGATAACAAAGCAGATATTGTGCTTCTCTCCCCAGATGAGCTTTTAAGCGTTGCCGGTCGGTTAGGGCCAGAAAAGGCGGCTGTTGTTATTGCCCGCCTGCCGCTTGTCATGCCAGAAACTGGCCAGGAGAGCGCGGTAACCACAGATAGATTGCCAGAAGATAGTATGCCAAAAGATAGATGGCCAGTAGAGGGATGGATAATCGCCCGCCCACCTCTCGAAGAGAGTGATAAAGATTGGGGTGTTTTTTATCATCCTGATGGAAATAGAATTGAGGTTAGTGGGCTTTCCAGCTATGAGAAGAGAGCAGATATACAGTTGTTAGGTGTCTGCACCGCTATCTACCCGTGACAATAATGGCAGTGATTTTATGACAATGACCGCACCTCAGCCCAAACAGACAATCGCATCTATGCTATCTTATCGGCCTTCTTTTGGCGCGCCGTCTGCTGGGCGACTTATACGGCTATCTGCCAATGAGGGGGCGCTGGGATGTTCACCAAAAGCATTAGAGGCCTTGCAGAAATCTGCAATAGACCCTAGCCGCTATCCTGAAATTCAGGACCATCAGTTAAATGAAGCGATTGCCGAGCGGTATAATCTGGATGCAGGGCGCATTCTAACATCAAACGGATCGGATGAGTTAATTAGCCTTTTAACGCTTGCCTATCTTGAGCCGGGCGATGAGGTGGTGATGAGCGAATATGCGTTTTTGGTGATCCCGCAAGCAACGCAAATCGCTGGTGGTGTATCGGTTAAAGCAGCCGATATTGATATGACGGTTAGTGTTGATAATTTGCTAGCTGCTGTCACAGAGCGCACAAAAATCGTGTTTTTGGTTAATCCAAACAACCCAACAGGTACGATGATTTCACATGAAGAAGTGGCGCGTTTGCATGAAAATCTGCCGCCACATATTTTGCTGGTTTTAGATTGGGCCTATGCAGAATATTTGGAAGATGGGTTTTCAGATGCCGCTGCGCGGATGGTAGAAGAACATAATAATGTGGTGATGACCCGAACCTTCTCAAAGCTGCATGGCATGGCAGGATTGCGGCTAGGGTGGGCCTATTGCCCCTTTGAGATTCTAACGACGCTAGCCTCTATTCGCGGGCCTTTTTCTGTTAATCAGGCAGCTGTAATGGCCGGAGTTGCTGCTGTAAAAGATACCGAATTTCAGGCTAAATCTATTGCGCATAATCGGAAATGGATGGCTGTTTTGCCAGCTTTTTTAACACAGCTAGGCATAGAGGTCATACCGTCTGAGACGAATTTTATATTGATGCGTTTTGATCCCGCCAAGGGGGTAAGCGCTATGGAGGCTGAAAAATTCTTTTCTGCGCGTAATATTTTATTGCGCAGTATGGGCGCTTACGGGCTAGGGGATTATCTACGCATGTCCATTGGCACAGATGAAGAGATGGAAATTCTGAAAGATGCCTTTATCGTGCTGATGCAATCAGCTAGTCGGCCAGAATAACCGGAGCTGATATTGTGCAGAATAAATTTATCTCAGACAAAATTGCAATTATTGGTGTTGGCCTTATTGGGGCATCGGTTGCGCTTGCCATAAAACATAAAAAACTGCCTTTCACGGTTGTTGTATATGACAGGGATGAGGCGGTTCGTGCCGAAGCGCGCGCCCTGTCTATTGGGGATAGCGTTGTAGATGAATTAGCAGAGGCGGTTACCGGGGCTGGCCTTGTGATAATGGCGGTTCCAGTTGGCGCGATGGCATCTGTTATGCAATTGGCTGCAGGTCATTTGTCGCCGGGATGCGTGGTTACCGATACAGGTTCAACTAAGCGTTCTGTGATTCGTGATACCAAAGATATGGTTCCTGAAGGCTGTCATTTTATTCCGGGTCACCCGCTTGCAGGGACAGAATTTTCTGGGCCAGGCGCTGGATTTCCTTCGTTATTTGAGGGGCGCTATTGGCTGATATTGCCAAATGGTGCAGATGCAGAAAAAGTTTCCGCGCTTGAAGAAATGCTCTCTGGACTTGGCGCGATGACAGAGCAGATGAGCGCAGATTACCATGACCGCGTATTGGCGATCACTTCGCACCTGCCGCATCTTATTGCGTACACCATTGTGGGTACCGCTGTTGATTTAGAGCAGGATTTAAAAAATGATGTGATTAGATTTTCGGCAACAGGCTTTCGTGATTTCACCCGAATTGCGGCCTCAGATCCAACCATGTGGCGTGATGTCTTTTTAAATAATGATGAAGCAGTGCTAGAGATGTTACAGCGTTTTTCAGAAGATTTATCCTATCTGCAACGGGCTATTCGATGGAAGGAAGGCGATAAGCTGTTTGATATGTTCACGCGCACGCGCGATATTCGCCGCTCCATTATTGATGCAGGTCAGGACTAGCCTCATCTCGCCTAGCTAGCTGAAAATTAAAACTACCAGATATTTCGCGTATTCACGCATCAACAGCTTGGCAGTTGGCCAGTTTGCATACCATTTTTTTGGTTGCAGGTCAGGCGGACTGATGGGCAGCGAGGTTATCGCAACATCTGGCATAATACGCTGAAAATATAATAAAGCGCGCGGCATGTGATAATTAGCTGTAACCAGTGAGATGCTAGAGAGCTGGTGGGTTTGTACCCAATTTCGGGCAGCAAGAGCATTTCCTCTGGTATCAATGGCGGTCGCGTCCAAATCAACACAGCATCTGAAAATATTCTGTTGAGCGTTTGTTTTCGCAAAAGTTTCTGTCAGGCTGGCTTTTGAGATGCCTTTGCCAACACCTGTGATGAGCATCCGCGAAGAGGCGCCCTGTTCAATCAGCCGCAACCCTTCATTAATACGCAGCTGCCCCCCTGTCGCCACGACCAGACCATCGGTCAGGCTATCTGCAAGTGGCGATTTTTGCGGTAGGGTAAGCGCAAAATGCTGCAGGCAGGCCATAAAGCCAAGCGACAAAAAGAACAGGATAGCAAAGCTGGCTCTAAGCAGTTGTTTGGAAAATAAAGCTTTCATATGGTTGGCCTGAAACACTGCGAATTAAATTCTATTATAAATGAGGGGCGTAAGCCTGATATCAGCTTAATTTATTACCAGCTGAAACGGTATACTTATCGCTTTAATACGCTTAATCTTAGGCAAAAACGGCTGGTCACTCAACCAAACATAAGCTAATAGAGGAAATCAATAAGCAGGTGAGGTTTTTGGTTGATGCTTTTGACATGTCCGCAATGTAAAACAGTTTTTCGGATAGATAATACAGCGCTTGCCCCTGAGGGGCAGCAGGTACGTTGTTCGGTATGTGCACATATCTGGGGTGTCAGCGCCCCTTCTGCAAGTTTTCAAGCGGAGCGTAGCGATCTAAATGATATCTTGCGGAAATTACGCCTACCTGCCGCGATATTATTACTGGTGATGTTTATCAGTGGCGCATTATTTTCTTTTCGTGGCCCGCTAACGGCGCATTTTCCTAGCCTAATTTCTTCCTTTAATGGGATGGGTCTAGCTATAGAGCCAGATCTGCAGGTGCTAGAGATTCGCAATTTACAAGCAAGCTATCAGGGGAAATTGTTGCGGGTGCGCGGGCAAATTTATAATGCGGACAGCTTTACGGCGCATGCCGCCCCGTTGCAACTGCGGGTTATCGCTGAAGATAATACGTTGTTGGCGAGCGAAAGACTGACACCTGATCATAAATTCATTCCTGCTGGCGGCGTAACAGAATTTTTCGTGCAAAAAGAAATTAACATGGACACAAACGCGGAAGTGCGCGTTGACCTGCTGCCAGAATCATTATTATTAGAGCTGTTTTAAACAGGCTTTACGCAAACGGGTTTTCTTCGCAAGCAAGCAACTCTTCGACAGTGCGTCGGCGGCGTAGCAGATGTGCTTTGCCTTGATATACCATAATTTCTGCTGCCTCTGGGCGGGTGTTATAGGTCGACATCATCACAGCCCCATAGGCACCAGCAGAAAATACGGCAAGTAGTTCACCTTCTTGTATTTCTGGCATATCACGGCCTTGGCCTAGATAATCCCCTGTCTCGCAAACCGGCCCGACAATATCGGCTAGCCCCTTAGGGGTGCTTGGACGCAATACAGGCTCAATCCGGTGAAACGCCTCATATAAGGTAGGGCGAATCAAATCATTCATTGCGCCATCAACAATAATAAACCGCTTATCCTCACCTTGTTTGATATAGTGGGTGCGCGTCAGTAACAGGCCATTATCAGCAGCAATAGCGCGCCCGGGCTCAAAGCCTAGCCGGTAGCCGCGATTACTGAAAATACGGGTAACCAGTGCGCCATAGGCTGCAAAATCTGGTTCACCATCGCCATGATAATCCACGCCTAGCCCGCCCCCTAAATCTAGAACCGGCACGTCCAGCCCTTCTGCACGCAGGCTATCTGCCAACTCTAACAGCTCAAGATAGGCAGCTTCAAATGGCGCTAAATTAGTGAGCTGCGATCCGATATGCACAGCAAGTCCAGCTGGGCGAATGGCCGGGTCAGCCGCAATTTTCCGATATAGGGCCGCCGCCTCGCCATCAGCAACTGGAATACCGAATTTGGTAGAACGCTGGCCTGTTGAAATTTTAGCATGGCTGCCTGGGTCAACATTCACATTTACCCGCAAAGCAACAGGCGCGGTGATGCCCATCTCTGATGCGATAGCGCTAATATGTCGGATCTCAGCTTCTGATTCGGCATTTATCTGACCAATGCCAGCAACCAATGCTTGGCGGATTTCAGCATCAGATTTACCCACACCTGAAAAAACAATTTTATTTGCGGCTATCCCAGCTGCAAGGCATCTTTGCATCTCGCCGCCAGAGACGATATCAGCGCCTGCACCCTCGCCTGCTAAAAGCCCAAGAATACCTAAAGACGAATTAGCCTTAACCGCGTAATGCACGGCCGTATCAAGGCCCGCTAGCGCGTCACAGAAAGCATGATAGTAGCCAGCAAACCCATCCCCTGAATAGACATAAAGGGGCGTGCCAAACTGTTCCGCTAGCGATGCTACCGGCATCTCTGATATCATTAGCTCGCCAGCTGGATTACGATGAATATGGCGCATATCTTGCCTAACTGTATTTTAAACTCTGGGCTATCCATTAGATAATGGGCTTTAAATCTATGTTTTTACCTTAGCTAGCGGGTGCAGTTTCGCTGACCTCAGATGGCCGTTTCGGCTCCCCGCGTTTTCCGCAGGCAGTTAGACCAGATGTCATTAGGGCTAGCGCGGCTATGATGCAGAAAATTCGTATCATAATGGCTCCATTTTTTAGATGTTGCTTAGGGGCATTAAAAAAAAGTGATTCTATTTTACGAAGGCGGCTCTGGCAGCTTTAATATGGGCCTCTACTTCCGCAGGGGCTGTTCCGCCAAAACTGTTTCGTGCCTGCAAAGCAGAATCAATCGATAACACCTCATAAATAGCCTTATCTAGACGCGGTTCAACTGCCTGCATATCTGCAAGCTTCAACGCATCTAGGCGGCAGTCTTGGCTATCTGCTAGCGCCACCAGCTTACCTGTTACATGATGGGCATCCCGGAACGGCATATCTAAAACGCGCACCAAATAATCCGCTAAATCAGTAGCCGTGGGATGTCCTTTTTCAAGAGCTGCGCGCATGGCTTCTGGCTTGGCTTGTAAATCAGCAATCATGCCAGTCATTGCGGCTAGGCTAAGGCTAAGCGAGGCTTCTGCATCAAAGACAGGTTCTTTGTCCTCTTGCATATCTTTGCCGTAAGCAAGCGGCAGGCCCTTCAAAACAGTAAGCAATGCCATCAAATCGCCAATGATACGCCCCGGTTTGGCACGAACGAGTTCTGCTGCGTCGGGATTGCGCTTTTGCGGCATAATAGACGAGCCGGTGGTAAACGCATCTGATAGGCTGATAAAGCCGAACCTGTCTGTTGACCAGATAACAATTTCCTCAGCCAACCGGGACAGATGGGTTGCACAAATTGCTGCTGCTGCCATGAATTCCACTGCAAAATCGCGCGCTGAAACGGCGTCCATTGCATTTGCCATTGGCTGGCTAAAACCCAGCAGTTTAGCTGTTTGATGCCGGTCTATAGGATGCGGTGTGCCCGCTAGGGCCGCTGCGCCAAGTGGCGATTCGTTTAGTCGTTTTCGGGTGTCGGCTAGGCGGCCACGATCCCGGCCAAACATCTCAACATAGGCCATTAGATGAAAAGCAAAGCTAACAGGCTGGGCGGTTTGTAAGTGCGTGTAGCCGGGCATAACGGTCTTGGTATGGCTTTCTGCTTGGGTTAATAGCGCTTCTTGCAAGGCGGCAAGCTGGCTGTCTAGCTGGTCAATGGCCTCTCTCAGCCAAAGCCGGATATCCGTTGCCACCTGATCATTCCTAGACCGCGCCGTATGCAGGCGGCGGGCCGGATCGCCTGTCAGCTCTGCTAGCCGGGATTCGATATTCATATGGATATCTTCTAGCGCATCCGAAAATTCAAAAACCCCCTCATCAATTTCCTTTTCGATTGCGGCCAAGCCAGTAGAAATGGCGTTTAAATCGTCAGATGAGATAATATTTTGTCCTGCCAGCATTGTGGCATGGGCTAGCGAGCCAGCAATATCCTGTTTATACATCGCCTTGTCATAGCTGATAGAGGCGTTGATATCGGTCATTAGCTGGGATGGGCCACCTGCGAACCGGCCTCCCCAAATAGTGGATGAGGTTGTCTTTTTTGGTGCATTTGTGTCAGGCTTTGTCATAATGCCACCCTACCTTACTTTGAACCAGCAGGTCTATAAACAGACTTAGGTTCAGCGAAATTCAAATTGATTTGCATTCTTTTAATACTCGCTTTGCTTTATAGGATAGAAATGAAAAAGAATCAGCCCCTAAATATCCAGCGTCGCCAACTGTTAGCACAGCTACCGCATTATGTTGCAGCGGGGGCGGCGACTTATATTGGGTTAAATGGGGGGCTGGGCGCGCAGATTGCAGGGGCCTCAGAACAAAGTCTGACGCTTGTACCAGCTAGTGGCAGTTTGCCAGATTTGACGCTTATGAGTGATACAGGCGAGAAGCGCTTATCGGCACTAGCTGAGCATAATCTAGTGATAAATTTCTGGGCAACATGGTGTGCGCCTTGTGTGGCAGAGCTGCCAACCCTTGAAGCAGCTGCAGGCATTTTAGCTGCAGATAATATCATGCTGGTGCTGATATCTATGGATCGGGGCGGGCCGGAAGTCGCACGTCCATTTTTGCAGGAACGCGGCGTTTCAACACCGCTTTCTTTATATGACCCGCAGGCGCAAGCTGCCCGGGCGGTCGGGCTGCGGGGCCTGCCCACGACCTTGCTGGTAAAAAAAGGCCAAGCCGAATATGCGGTGCATACTGGCCCGGCAACATGGGATGATGCAGCTGTTATAGAACAGCTTCGTGCCTATCTGTCGTAATAGGGCTTATCAAACTAGATTAAATCTCTTTGTCAAATTCAGGCACGGCATCGAACAGATCAGCTACCAGCCCGTAATCAGCTACCTGAAAGATTGGCGCTTCTTCATCTTTATTGATGGCCACAATAACTTTACTATCTTTCATGCCAGCTAGGTGCTGAATACCGCCTGGAATTCCGACAGCTAGATACAGCTCAGGGGCAACAACCTTACCTGTCTGGCCAACCTGATAATCATTGGGAACAAAGCCTGCATCCACTGCTGCACGTGAAGCGCCAACCGCCGCACCTAGCTTGTCTGCTACGCTCTCTAACATGGTAAAATTGGCTCCATCCTGCATGCCGCGACCACCAGAAACAACAATATTAGCAGAGGTTAATTCTGGACGTTCAGAGGAGGATAGCTCAGACTTATCATAAGAAGATAAGCCCTTGTCGCCGCCGCTAGATAGCGCGTCTATTGCAGCTGAACCACCCGTATCTGCGCCCGCTTCAAAAGCAGTGCTGCGGACGGTGATTCTATGCACACCATCAGGCGCCTTGACCGTTCCTAGCGCATTGTGAGCATACCTAGGGCGCTTGAATGTATCGCTGTCAATTACTTCGATAATATCAGAGATTTGCGGCACATCACAAAGCGCAGCGATACGCGGCATCACATTCTTACCAAAGGTGGTTGCTGGTGCCAGAATATGGCTGTAGTCACCTGCAATGCCGGAAACAAGCGGTGCTAAATTTTCTGCTAGATTATGACCATATTCTGCACTATCGGCGCATAAAACTTTGCCAGCACCATCAAGTGCAGCAGCGGCAGATGCAACGCTTCCGCAGTTTTCGCCAGCGACCAGTAAATGAAGGTCGCCGCCAATTTCTTTTGCAGCGGCAACGGTATTTAAGGTAGCGACATTTACCGCCTGATTATCATGTTCAACAATAACGAGAATGCTCATCATATCACCTTTGCTTCGTTCTTTAATTTATCTACTAGCTCGGTTACAGAGGCAACCTTGATACCTGCCTGACGGGCTTCTGGCTCTTCCACCTTCACAAGGGTCAGGCGTGGGGCGGTATCAACGCCCAGATCAGCTGCATCTAATGCATCAATAGGTTTTTTCTTGGCCTTCATAATGTTTGGCAGCGACGCATAACGGGGCTCATTTAGCCGCAAATCAACCGTAACCACACAAGGCATGGATATTGAGATATGCTCCAATCCGCCATCAACCTCGCGGATAATCTTGGCCGTATCGCCTGCAATTTCAATCCCTGACGCAAAAGTACCTTGTGACCAGCCTAACAGCGCAGACAACATTTGCCCGGTCTGATTGCAATCACCGTCAATGGCCTGCTTGCCACATAGCACAAGCCCCGGCGCTTCTTTATCTACAACAGCTTTCAGAAGCTTGGCGACTGCTAGCGGCTCAACATCCTGTCCAGCTTCGATATGGATGCCGCGATCAGCGCCCATGGCAAGGCCAGTGCGAATGGTTTCTTGTGATTGCGCTGGCCCGATAGATACCAGAACTATTTCTTCGGCACCGCCAGCTTCTTTGATACGCAAAGCCTGCTCAACTGCAATCTCATCAAACGGGTTCATGGCCATTTTAACGTTTGCTAGCTCAACCCCACTCTGGTCAGGTTTAACCCGGACTTTTACGTTATAATCAATGACCCGTTTTACTGGAACTAGGATTTTCATTACTTTTTTCCTTCCTACTCTGTCATCTCTTTAACAGATAGCCTTCATCTATTCACCTATGAAGACTTCATATTCAACATCTTTAGCAACCCGCCTATTGCTTAGCCTTTATCGGCCTCTTGCGTGCCGCCAGGCACCCATAAAATATCGCTCTTGCCTCCATCATTAGCATGACGCGCCAGCACGAACAACAGATCTGAAAGCCTGTTTATATATTGCATCGCATGTTCATTTACCGGCTCTACAGTAGCAAGCTCCGTCATTTGACGTTCTGCCCGTCTAGCGACAGTTCTTGCCAGATGCAACCATGCAGCAAGCGGTGTTCCGCCTGGCAGAATGAAGCTGTTAAGGGCAGAGAGATTATCATTAATCTCATCAATTTCCAGCTCAAGGCGCGTGACCTGCGCTGCTGTAATCCGCAAGGCTGGTTTCATGTCATCGACAGTGGCTAAATCAGCGCCTAGGTCAAATAAATCATTCTGGATACGCGCGAACTGGTCATCCATATAATGATTGGCCATATCTGCACCGCAGTGAAGGCGTGCCATACCCAAAACCGAGTTTAGTTCATCCACTTCGCCATAGGCAGCCGGGCGTTTTGCATGTTTGGAAACACGGCCACCGCCAACAAGGCTGGTTTTTCCATCATCTCCAGTACGGGTATAAATTTTATTCAGCTTGACCATAATATCCTGTCAATTCTTGTTAAGTAGATTGGCGAAACCATAATAGGGATATGAATATCAATAGCACCGCAGCTTGGGCTATGATCCGGTAACGCATAATCTTGTTAGATTTATTTTTATTATAAGCGCCGCCGCGGCCCATTGTGATGACGCCCCAAAATAGAATGGCAGCGACACCTACCAGTCCTAAAACCATTAGAATTTCCGACCAGCCAGAGCCAGTGAGCACGGAGGTCTGCACATTAGAGGAATTCATCGTTTTTTCTCGTCTTCTGATTCTCTCGTCTTCTGATTCAGGGCGATAATTGCCCTAATTATTTCAAAATATTCCAAAATATCTCAAAGTTTCTGGGGGCATTAATTTTAAAACCCCATCGCTTCTACATAGCCTAAATATCATCAATAGCAATGTTACGGCGACGAGTTGCCGCAACCAGCGTATTGCGCAGCAGACAGGCAATGGTCATCGGCCCAACCCCCCCGGGCACAGGGGTAATTGCGCTTGCTACTTCGCTAGCACTGTTAAAATGCACATCCCCGGTTAGGCGGTATTTTCCCTCACCGCGGTCTGGGGCAGGCACACGGTTAATGCCAACATCAATAACCACAGCGCCTTTCTTAATCCATTCGCCGCTTACCATCTCTGGGCGGCCGACAGCAGCTACCAGAATATCTGCTTGGCTGCATATATCGGCTAGGTCTTTGGTACGCGAATGGGCAATAGTGACCGTAGCATTTGCATTAAGTAATAGCTGTGCCATTGGCTTGCCAACAATATTTGACCTGCCCAGCACAACGGCGTTTAACCCGCTTAAATCACCGAAATGATGTTGTAGCATCATCAGGCAGCCATAGGGGGTGCAAGGGACCAGCGCCTGTTGGCCAGTTGCCAGCAAACCAGCATTGACCACATGAAACCCGTCAACATCTTTTTCCGGTGCTATCGCTTGTATAACCGCTTTATCATCAATCTGATTTGGCAACGGTAATTGCACTAAAATACCATCAATTTGGTTGTCTCTATTCATTTGCTCGATTAGGGCCAGTAACACTTCTTGGCGCGTATCAGCAGGCAGGCGATGTTCAATAGAGCGCATGCCACAGGTCTTTGTTCTCTCTGCCTTATTGCGCACATATACCTGACTGGCAGGGTCTTCGCCTACCAGAACCACCGCAAGTCCGGGGGTAAAGTGATGGGCGTTTTTTAACGTGGCCACATGCTCAGCGATTTTAGCGACGAGCTGACCTGAAAAAGCCTTGCCATCTATGATTTTTGCGCTCATGCCGTCCCTCGCCTTCGGTTTCGCTACCTCTTCGATCTGTTATGAAAGGATGGGTTTTTCTGCTTATCTCTTTTCTGGCCATCTCTTTTCTGGCGGTCTCTTTTCTGGCTATCGTAGATATTCAAACAGTAAATTCCGGCCAAACTGCAACACTAACAGCACGATAATGGGGCTGATATCAATGCCGCCTAAATCTGGCAGGACGGATCTAATACGCCCAAGTAAAGGTTCATGCAAACGCCCTAGCCCTTGCAAAACTACCCGCACAAAAGGTTGCCATGGATTAACAATCCGAAAGGCTACCAGCCAGCTAGCGATTACATAAGCTAGAAGCGTGAAAATATAGATATCAACAATGTTATCTATCAATATTAACAGCGCATTCATTTCTTATCATTCCCTCTGAAATACAAATCAGCCCGTGTAGGTTCGCCTCCGACTTCATGCGAACATCGGTCGCGAGAGTACTCTGGGTAATCTTTATTGACAATATAGAAGATAGGCTTTTGGAAAAAGGGATAAATCCAAAAGAAGGAGGACTAGCCCAACAGACAATCATGCTGACCGTTTAGGTGCGTATGGTTAATTAGAAAAATCTAATACCCCTATTCTTTGAAGTTTCGGAATGGGAGTTTTAGATGTTTATCGTAACAGCTGCACATCGTTGTTTTTGTGTTTTTTCCATCATGCCAATATTTTTTTCTCTGCCTATCATACGCAACGTGTGG
>ERZ802830.2443-NODE-2443-length-16773-cov-8.88342_pt1 | contig 16773 bp, 19 predicted proteins | sample MGYA00345654_ERZ802830 | MGnify/ENA primary metagenome ERZ802830 (study PRJEB30503, sample SAMEA104212375) | marine metagenome | biome: Westerlies Biome; feature: [SRF] surface water layer (ENVO:00010504) within the epipelagic zone...; material: water...
AACGTTAACGAAAATTAATCCTGAGTATGTGATTTATTCTATTGCTGCTGACGATTAATCTCCCTCGAATTACCAAAAAGCCTATCTTGACGGACTAAAAATGAGTATTAAATCTATAAAAGAGAATTGTCCTAAATTTAATCATTTATTTTTTATCTCAAGCACACGAGTGTATGGGCAAAATAACCAGAATATAATGACTGAGAAAACTTCTCCTGAACCCAATGATTTTGGTGGAGAGGCTTTGTATGAGGGAGAGTTAGCTCTACTTAAGTCAGATATATCAGCAAGCATTTTAAGACTTTCAGGTATATACGGAGAGCATAGGACTCGTCTTATAAAAATGGCACAAAATCATTTATCTTGGCCTGAAGAAAATCGTTGGACAAATCGTATTTATGATCAAGATGCGGTGAATTTTATTACGTTCCTTTTGAATCAGTTGCAAAAAAATATTGCCATAGAACCTTTATATCTTGTAACAGACAATTCACCGGCACTATTGTATGATGTACTCAACCATATTCGGGGGTTGATGGGATTAAAAGCAATACATTTTGAACCCAACGACACATACGATGGCAAGCAATTGAAATCTTTAATAATACCGAAAACAAAATTTATTTTTAACTACCCAACTTATGAAGATGGATATAATTTCATCATCGAAAATTTAAATAAGTAAAAGATTTAATTGCGACATTGATTGATGTTGTTCAGTAATATAAAATGGCGCGTTGCATGGAAATATAGGCGCGTAGCTCAGTTGGTTAGAGCACCACATTGACATTGTGGGGGTCGTTGGTTCGAATCCAATCGCGCCTACCAATTGAGAGTTTAGAGACTTATATTGCTATAATAATTTTATATAAATTGATAAATATTTAATATGCCAGAAATTCGACTTCCTGATGGGTCAACAAGATCCTACAGTAAAAATATTACTGTAGCTGATGTAGCACTTGATATTGGTGAGGGATTAGCTCGAGCCGCCTTAGCAGGTAAAGTAGGGGATCAATTAGTTGACCTATCTTATGAAATTTCATCTGATAGTAATCTCAGCATTATTACTGCAAGAGATCAAGAGGGTATTGATGTTATAAGACACTCAACAGCACATCTATTGGCTTACGCAGTAAAAGAGCTCTTTCCTGATGCTCAAGTAACCATCGGCCCTGTTATAGATAATGGTTTTTACTATGATTTTTCATATAAACGTCCATTTACCCCAGAAGATTTGTCAACAATTGAAAAAAAAATGGCTGAACTTGCAAAAAAAGATTTTACCGTTGAAAGAATTGTTATGGATCGTAAAGAGGCAATTAAGCATTTTAAGGGAATCAAAGAAGAGTATAAATCAGAAATTATTGAATCCATACCAGATGCAGAAGAAGTATCTCTATACAAAGAGGGTGATTTTATAGATTTGTGCAAAGGACCTCATGTTCCATCAACAGGAAAGTTAAAAGTTTTTAAACTTATGAAGGTAGCAGGGGCATATTGGCGTGGGGATTCAAATAACGAAATGCTACAACGTATTTATGGTACTGCATGGGCAACCAAGGATGAATTAAAAGAATATCTATATCGTCTAGAAGAGGCAGAAAAAAGAGATCATAGGAAGCTTGGAAAGCAACTTGATTTATTTCATATTCAAGATAATGCTCCAGGAATGGTATTTTGGCATGCTAAAGGATGGTCTTTGTGGCTTGTTGTGGAGGGATATATACGACAAATGTTTAAGGATTATGGATATAAAGAAATCAGAACTCCAACCGTACTCGATAAGACTCTTTGGGAAAAATCTGGCCATTGGGAAAATTATCAAGATCATATGTTTACTACAGCCTCTGAGAATAGAGTTTACGCAGTTAAGCCAATGAATTGCCCTGGTCATGTCGAGGTATTTAAAAAAACACTACATAGCTATAGAGACCTACCTTTAAGGTTAGCCGAACTTGGGTCATGCCATAGAAATGAACCTTCAGGCGCACTTCACGGACTAATGAGAGTAAGAGGTTTTACTCAGGATGATGCGCATATATTCTGTACCGAAGCTCAAGTGAAGGATGAAGTTAAGTCATTTAACGACATGCTTTACAAAGCTTATCAAGATTTTGGCTTCAAAGATGTTGAAGTAGTCCTATCTACGAGACCAGAAAAAAGAATTGGCTCAGATGAAATATGGGACAAGTCAGAGGAGGCACTTGGAAGCGCACTAAAAGAGGTGGGCCAAGAGTACAAAATTCAGCCAGGAGAGGGAGCATTTTATGGACCAAAGATTGAATATATTTTAAAAGATAGCTTGGGGCGTATATGGCAGTGTGGAACTATTCAATTAGATTTTAACCTTCCAAAAAGACTTGGTGCAGAATATATCGACGAGGATAATAGCAAAAAACATCCTGTCATGCTTCATAGGGTCATAGTGGGTTCGATGGAGCGTTTTATCGGCATTCTAATTGAACATTATGCAGGACTAATGCCTCTTTGGCTTGCTCCAATACAAGTTATTTTGCTAAATATAGCCGATGCACACAAACCTTACACTGAGAAACTAAAGTCAAGATTTGAGGAAAACGGCGTAAGATGCGAATCAGACTTGAGAAATGAGAAGATTACCTATAAAATACGCGAACACAGCATTCAGCGTATTCCATATCTGGTTGTAATAGGTGATCGTGAGGTGCAAGAACAGCAAGTTACTGTGCGTGCACACAATGGAGATGATCTTGGATCAATGTCTTTTGATAGCTTTTTAGATAAGCTCAAAAAAGATATTGATAATAAGACTTAATGCGTGGCTTAAAAATTTTATGAACAGGGGATAACTATAGCTTTAGATAAAAATGTACGAATTAACAGTGATATAACAGCACAAGAAATTCGTTTGGTCGGTATGGATGCAGAACCTCTTGGAATTGTATCTTTATCAGAAGCAATATCTCAAGCTGATGAATTAGAAACCGACTTAGTAGAAATTGCACCAAAGGCAAATCCACCCGTATGTAGATTGATGGATTATGGAAAGTTTAAATACGCACAGAGTAAAAAGTTGCATGAAGCTAAGACAAAGCAAAAAAATGTGCAAGTTAAAGAGGTCAAATTTAGGCCTGGAACTGATGAAAACGATTACAATGTTAAGCTTAGAAATTTAATACGTTTCTTGGGTGATGGGGATAAAACCAAAGTAACTCTAAGGTTTAGAGGAAGAGAAATTGCCCATCAAGAGTTAGGAATGGCTTTATTAAAGAGAGTAGAGGCTGATCTGGAGGAACACGGAGTAGTAGAGCAGTTTCCAAAGATGGAAGGTCGTCAAATGGTAATGGTTTTGTCACCAAATAAAAAGCCAAAGAAAAAAGTAAAACCGACTGCTCAAAAGGAAATACAAGAGGAAAAAAAAGAAGAAGTAGAATAAATAACTAGAGTGATAAGGCCATACAGGCATGCCGATGCATTCAAAATATTATTAGGAGAAAAAAATGCCAAAAATGAAAACTAAAAGTGGTGCTAAAAAACGCTTTAAATTCTTAGGAAGTGGCGCAATCAAGCGCACACACTCTCATCTTCGTCATATTCTAACCAAGAAGACCACTAAGCAAAAAAGAAATCTTCGTGGTACAGAAATTATTTCATCATCCGATGCGAAAAGAGTTCGCTCGATGATGCCAACACAATAAGGAGTAAAAGATGCCTAGAGTTAAACGCGGAGTAACCGCTAGAGCAAAACATAAAAAAGTATTAGTAGCTGCGAAGGGCTTTCGTGGTCGAAGAAAGAATGTATACAGAATCGCTAAGCAAGCAGTAATGAAGGCTGGGCAATATGCCTACCGTGATAGAAGACAAAAAAAACGTGTATTTAGGGTTTTATGGATTGCACGCATCAATGCAGGTGCAAGAGAGTTCGGACTAACCTATAGTAAATTTATGAATGGCTTAAAGAAAGCATCTGTTGAGGTAGACCGAAAGGTTCTCGCTGACTTAGCTGTTTTTGACAAGCCTGCTTTTGAGAAATTTGTGGATCTGGCAAAGAATAACCTCAAAAATGCATAATGAATAAATATTGTTGAAAAAAAGGAGGCTAAAGGCCTCCTTTTTTATTAGAATAGGATTATGGAAGATTTAAAAAAATTAATTACTGATGCAAAGAGAGACTTTGCCGCATGCAAGTCTTTAACTGAGCTAGATAATGCAAAATCTAAATATTTAGGCAAAGCTGGACCTATAACTGAGGCGATGAAAGGTCTATCAAAGCTATCTAAAGAGGAAAAGCCAAAGATAGGTGCTCTAATTAATGAGGTAAAACAAGGCATTGAATTAGCTTTAAACCACTACAAAGAATCTATCCAAAAGCAGATATTAACTAAACAATTAAGTGATGAATCTATCGATGTATCATTGCCTGGTATCAAGGGTAATTCAGGAAGCTTACATCCAATAACTCTTACTATGAGACGTATTGAGCGAATTTTTCATTCTGTAGGTTTTGATTTAGCTAGAGGTCCTGAAATTGAGGACGATTACCACAATTTTACTGCATTAAATATTCCAGAGTCACATCCTGCAAGAGCAATGCACGACACTTTTTATATTAATAAAAATTATGTTTTAAGAACGCATACATCCCCAGTGCAAGTTCGATATATGAAAGAAAATAAACCACCCTTAAGAATTATTTCACCAGGACGGGTCTATCGGGTTGATTCAGACGCTACTCACTCGCCAATGTTTCATCAAGTAGAAGGTTTATGGATTGATGAAAATATTAATTTTGCAAATTTAAAAGGGGTGGTACAAGATTTCCTTCAGCAATTCTTCGAAGACAGCTCATTGAGTATTAGATTTAGACCATCTTTTTTCCCTTTCACAGAGCCGTCAGCAGAAATTGATATGAGCTGGAATGGTGGATGGTTAGAAATTGGAGGTTGTGGCATGGTCCATCCAAATGTACTTAAACATACCAATATCAATAAAAATGACTTCCAAGGATTTGCATTTGGTCTCGGTGTTGAAAGATTAGCAATGTTAAAGTTCGGCCTTAATGACTTACGACCGTTTTTCACTCATGACTTAAGATTTCTCAAGCAATTTAAGGTATAGAAATGCAATTCTCAAAAAAATGGTTACAAGAATTTTTTAATGAATCACTCGATAAATTAGATTTAGAAGAACTTTTGACCTCAGCAGGTGTTGAAGTTGAGGACGTTAAGGACTTATCGTCAATTTCAAATCAGATTGTGGTGGGAGAGATTGTTGAGATTGATAAACACCCTGATGCAGATCGATTAAATGTGTGTCATGTTGATGTTGGCACAAAAGATTATCTTCAAATAGTTTGTGGGGCTCCCAATGCTCGCAAAGGGATTAAAGTTCCATGTGCGATGGTCGGTGCTGAATTACCAGAATTTAAGATTAAAAAAGCTAAACTTAGAGGAGTCGAGTCATTTGGGATGTTATGCTCAGCGAAAGAATTAGGTATTAGTGATGATGCGGATGGTTTGCATGAATTAAATTCCGGACTTACCTTAGGTCAGCCAATAACAGACGCTCTGGAGTTAAACGATATAATTTTTCATTTATCCATCACACCAAATAGAGCAGATTGTTTAAGTCTTAAGGGTATTGCGAGAGAAGTGGCAGCGCTTAGTGATTTATCTTTAAAGGAAGATGAGCATTTACAAATTAAAGCATCAATTAATAATACACAAAAAATTAATGTTGAAGATTCAACTGCATGCCCGCGTTATTGTGGATTGCAAATCAGTAATGTAGATAACAATATCAAACTCCCAGAGTTTATTATTAACTACCTTGAAAGAGGGGGAATAAAATCTATAAATCCAGTTGTAGACATTACCAACTATGTTTTGTTGGAGCGGGGACAGCCCTTGCATGCTTTTGATCAAAATAAGTTAAATGGTGAGATTAGTGTTCGTAACGCAAAAAAGGATGAGGTATTAATTCTTTTAAACGAACAAGAAATTAAATTCCACGGCGGTGAACTAATAATTTCTGATACAAATGGACCATTGGCCTTAGCTGGTATTATGGGAGGGGAGCCCTCTTCTATAAAGGCTGAATCAAAAGATATTTTTCTTGAAAGTGCTTACTTTGATACTGTTCAAATTGCAGGAAGGGCCAGATCATTTAGTTTAAATACTGAATCATCCCATCGTTTTGAGCGTGGCGTTGATTTTAGTTCAACACTTCTTTCCCTTAATTACGCAGCGTCACTAATAGTAAAATATTGTGGTGGAAGTATATCGAATAGTATAGATATAACAGATCAACTTCCGCAAAGAAAACCTATTACACTTGATACCAAGAGGATTGTAAAAATTATGGGAGTAGCTATATCCAGAGAGGAAGTAGCTGCTATTCTAAAAAAGTTAAAATTCAGTTTCACTCAGGATAAAGATGAATTTCTAGTCACTCCTCCTGAATATCGTTTTGATATAACCATTGAGGAAGATCTTGTAGAGGAAGTAATAAGATTGTTTGGGTATAACAACATTCCAGCTTTAGTTCCGAATATGCCAGCAAAGATGTTGGAAACTAAAAGTGACATAAAATCAATTGATTCAATTAAAGACACCTTAGTTTCACTTGGTTATAATGAAGTAATAAGTTATAGCTTTATCCCAAGCGATAGAGAAAAAAATCTTCATAATAACAATAATTTAATCGAACTTGAGAACCCAATAGCCTCAAATCTGAGTGTTATGAGATCTAAGATGTGGAGTAGCCATATCGAAGCCTTGCTTTATAATTTAAATCGTGGACAAAAGATAGTACGTTTGTTTGAGATTGCTTCAATATATAAACTAAATAATGGAACATTCAAAGAGGATAAGGTTTTATCAGGGTTAGCTTATGGTGACCAGATTCCAGAACAGTGCGGTGAAAAAAATAGAGACATTAATTTTTACGATATTAAAGGAGATATAGAGAATATCTCATGTAAAGCTTTAAGTTTTATGAAGGCAATTGATCATACTCCTGCATGCCTTCACCCTGGAAAAACTGCAGAAATATTACTTGATAAAACAAAAGTTGGTTGGTTAGGTTGTCTTCATCCATCATGGCAGCAGAAATTTGAATTACCTCGTGATACCTATCTATTTGAATTAAATACTATTGTATTTAGTGATTTAAAAGATTCATCTTATGATTTACCAGGTAAATTTGTTCCAGTACGAAGGGATATTTCTGTATTAATCGATAAAGATATCGTGGTTGGAGATCTTGTTAAAGATATCTATTCTAGTAAAATTAAGAATCTAATCAAATTTGAGCCTTTCGATATCTATCAAGGTGATGGAATAGAAAATAACAAAAAAAGTATTGCATTTCTTATACTTATACAAGATACTTATAAAACACTTGAGGATAAAGAGGTTAGTAAAGTAGTCGATCAAGTGATTAATTGTTTAGAAAATAAATTTGGTGCAAAATTACGCTAATTAAATTTTAAGAGAAAATAGTTATGACTCTAACAAAAGCTGAGTTATCTGAAATTTTATTCGAACAAGTAGGCCTTAACAAGAGTGAGGCTAAGGAAATGGTAGAAGCCTTTTTTGAGGAAATACGAGCTGCTCTCGAAGAAGGTGAAAATGTTAAGCTTTCGGGATTTGGTAATTTTGAATTAAGAACTAAGTCTGAGAGACCTGGAAGAAATCCAAAAACTGGTGAAGAAATACCTATAAAAGCAAGACGTGTCGTTACCTTTCACTCAAGTCAAAAGTTAAAAAATAGTGTAGAAGAGAAGACTGCTGGAAAACAATCTTAAAAAAGTTCTACCAACCGTCCCAAATAAAAGATATTTTGCTATTGGTGAAGTAAGCGTCTTGTGCGATTTAAAACCACATGTTCTTCGCTACTGGGAACAAGAATTCACCCAACTTAAACCTACTACAAGAAGGGGCAACCGAAGATATTATCAACAGGCAGATATTCTTCTTATAAGAAAGATTCGAGAGTTATTATATTTCGAGGGCTTTACTATACAGGGGGCTAAAGGAAAGCTTTCTGATCGTAAATTTATTAAAGATACTACTTCTAAGGAGGCTATTGAGAAGGCCCAAGCAGAACTCCCTTTAGCCGGCGATATTATTTCATCAAGCACTACAAACAGTTCTAGTGATCTCGGTAATTTCAAAGCTCAGTTAAGCGATATTCTTAAAACTTTAAAATAGATACTATTTATTTCGGGGCGTAGCGCAGCCTGGTAGCGTACATGCATGGGGTGCATGGGGTCGTGAGTTCGAATCTCACCGTCCCGACCAATTTATTTATTTTCTTGAGAATGTTAAGGTTTAGGAAGGACGGTATATCATTGATTACTTTTGACAATAAAAAATTAGACGCCAATATTGCAATTAGTAATGCAAAACTACAATCCAGATTTTTATCTACGCTTCTCGAATCAAAACCAGAACTAATTAAATCCTTTAAGCAAAGATTAAAAAAAAGAATAAAGCGATCTCATATTGAGTCTTTCATCAAAGACCGCTCAATTGATAATCTTAATGATCTAAAGAAATCTTTAAGAGCAATGCGGGAACAATTTTTTTCTATTAGTTTAATTCGAGATTTAAATAATTTATGTGATTTATCTGAAGTTTTCGACACTCATACTAATTTGGCTGAGATCGCCCTAGAAATATCTTATAAATATCACTTAAAAGAACTAACTAAGGAATATGGAAAACCACTCAATGAAAACGGTAAAAAACAAAATTTAATAATTATTGGTATGGGCAAGCTTGGAGGCAAAGAATTAAATCCTTCTTCAGATATTGATCTTATTTTCTTATATGAGGAACAAGGCCAAACCAATAAAAAATTTATAAGCAACCAAGATTTCTTCACAAAATTATCTAAATGCATAATTTCAACATTGAATGATTTTACTGAGGACGGAATAGTTTTTAGGGTCGATACAAGGCTACGACCATTTGGTTCTCAAGGACTGCTTGTTCTATCAACTGCAGCTTTTGAGGGTTATTTATTAAATCAGGGACTAGATTGGGAGAGATATGCTTGGTTAAAAGCAAGGGTAATTATTGGTCCAGAAAAGATTGTTAATTCCCTGATTATACCTTTTGTATACCGAAAGTATTTAGATTTTAATATTTTTTCTTCATTAAGAAAGTTAAAGAGAAAAATAAACACTGATATGCAAAAAAAAATAAATGATGGCGATGTCAAATATGGTAGAGGGGGGATAAGGACTATTGAATTTATTATTCAATCATATCAGTTGGTATGGGGTGGAAAGGATAAATCATTAAGAAGTAAAAATTTTTCATTGGCACTTAATTCTTTATTTGAGAAAAAATTAATAGACAAATCATTAATGCATATATTAGCTGATGCTTATTCTTTTTTTCGTAATTTAGAGCACCGATTACAATATATGAATGATGAACAGACACATAAAATTCCAAATCATTTAGACGTTAAAAATTTATTGGCAAGGTCAATGAATGTGAAAGAATGGAAAATACTAGAAAAAAATATGAATCAACATCAAAATGCAATTGAATTAATTTTCAGAGATTTATTTAATAGAGAAAATGATCAAACCTTTGAATCTGCAGATGAATACGAATTGATTTGGAATTTTGAAATGCAAAAAGATTCAGCTGTAAATTTCTTATCCAAAAATGGGTATAAAAAATCAGAAGATACCTATGATTTCCTGAGGAATATAAAGTATATGGGCCTTTATCCTTCGTTACCCGCAATTTCAAAAGAGAGGATGGATCAACTTACCCCACTGGTAATAGCTGAAGTAGCAAAGGTGGATAATCCTGATAAAACAATTGTTGATGTTTTAAATGCTCTAGAGACTATTGCAAGAAGGTCAACTTATTTATCTTTATTAATAGAAAATAAATCTGCACTAACTTTGCTCGTAAAAATAGCTAGTTTTAATCAAGATATTATCGAAGAGATTACTCATTATCCAGCTATGATTGATGAATTAATTGATCCATCACGCTTTGTTAAGCCATTTGATTTAAAAGAGCCTAAAGTTAATTTAATCAAACAACTAAGTTCAAATAAAGGTGACATTGAAGAGCAGATGAATCTTATGAGAAATTTTAAACAATCCATGATTTTTAAGCTCGCCATTCAGGAGGAAATGCAAATTTATCCTACAGAAAAAATATCTGATGCGTTGGCAGATATTGCGGATCTAATTGTTCAAGAGGTGCTTTTATGTGTATGGAAAACTTTATACCCAAAAATTGCTTTTCCAAAATTAGGCATTATTGCTTATGGAAAATTTGGAGGAAAAGAGATGAGCTATTTGTCTGATTTAGATATGGTGTTTGTTTATGATGACAAAAAAGCTGTTTCGAGGGATAAACTTGTCAAGTTAACGCAAAGATTTAATAGTTGGATGACTTCGCATACAGCATCTGGTATTTTGTATGATATTGATTTTAGGCTCAGGCCAGATGGTGGCAGTGGAATTTTGGTATCCAGTTGGGATGCTTTTGACGAATATCAAATGCATAAATCCCAAACCTGGGAAAATCAAGCCATAACTAGAGCAAGATTTTTATCGGATGATTGCTCCTTAACGAGAAAGTTTAACAAATTAAGGGGCATAATATTACGAAAAAAGAGGGATATTGCAAAGTTAAGGAATGATGTTAGTAGTATGCGTGAAAGAATTTTTCGGAATAAAAAACCCACAAATGATTTGTTTGATTTGAAGCATAGTCGAGGAGGCTTGGTAGATATTGAATTTATAACGCAATTTTATATTCTAGCTTATAGCTTTAAATACAATGATCTTACTGAGAATATTGGTAACATTGCTTTATTAGAAAAGATTGCAAGCTTAGGTTTTTTAAATCAAACTGATGCAAAAAAATTAATCTTTGCTTATCGGGCATACAGAGGAATGCAACATAAACAAGGTTTGAACCCAAAAAATCCTGGTAAGGTAGATATGGAACTTGTGTCAGATCACGCAATTAATGTTCATAAAATATGGAAAAAATTATTGTAATAACCCAATGTTTATTTAGGAAAAATAATGACCAAAGCAGTAATTTTTGATACTGAAACTACAGGAAGGAAAGATCCAATAATAATAGAAGGTGCTTGGCTTGAACTAAAAAGTGTGGATCCATTTAAATTAGGATCAAGTTTTTGTCAAAGATATAACCCTGGGAAACCGATTGAATTAGGAGCTTTGGCTACTCATCATATTTACGATGAAGAATTAATTCAATGTCCACCAGCTAAATCCTTTAGCCTCCCAAGTGATGTTGAGTATATTATTGGTCATAATATCGATTATGATTGGAATGTTATTGATCAGCCAAATATAAGAAGAGTATGTACATTAGCATTAGCTAGAAAGGTCTGGAACAGTATCGACGCATACTCTCAAAGTGCTTTGCTTTACTTTATCGATCGAGATAATGCTCGGGATATTTTAAAAAAAGCTCATTCTGCTGAAACGGACGTTAGGATATGCGCTACGATTTTAGAGAAAATATGTATCGAGTTGGATATTTCTTCTTTTGAGCATCTTTGGGAATCAAGTGAAGATGCAAGGACGCCGACTGTAATGCCATTTGGAAAACATAAAGGTACCTTGATTACAGATATTCCAATTGATTATAAAAAATGGCTCTTAAATCAAGATAATATTGATCCATATCTTAAGGATGCACTTCTAAACAGCTAAAATTATGGAAAAAATACGTATATCTAAAATATTATCTGAAAAAGGACTATGCTCTCGTAGGGAGGCAGACAAATTTATTGAGCTTGGACAAGTCCTGCTGGATGGAAAGACTGTTTTAGAATTAGGGGCTAAAGCTTTCAGATCACAGAAAATAGAGTTAAAAGATAAAGCAAAAAAAATCCAGCTTTCAAAAGCTACTATTATTCTGCATAAACCAATTGGATATATTTCTCACCTTGACGATGATAAAGAATTTACCCCTGCTGCAAGCCTTATTACCCCTGATAAATATTTTAACCAAAGCGAGGATAATAGAAACCCAATTTTTAGATCAGATGGTTTAGCACCGGCAGGAAGATTAGATATAGACTCCTCTGGTTTACTTGTGCTTACCCAAGATGGCCGGGTTGCTAAACAAATTATTGGAGAAAATGTAGTTGTTGAGAAGGAATATTTAGTCAGGGTAGAGGGAAATTTATCTGATAACAATTTAAAGCTTTTAAATCATGGTTTATCACTTGAAGGGTATGCTCTAAAGCCAGCTAAAGTGTTCTGGCAAAATAAAGATCAATTAAGCTTTACATTAATTGAGGGACGAAATCGTCAAATACGAAAGATGTGTCAGCTTGTGGGTTTAAGGGTAAAAGGCTTAAAAAGGGTACGAATTGGCAATGTAAGTTTAGGTAGCTTACCTCTTGGTTGCTGGCGTTTTATTGATTCTGAGGAAAATTTCTAAGTTCTTAAATTAAACGTCTATGTATAAAATTTATTTTTTTTTAATAATTATTTTCTCTGGTTTTTTACAAGCGAAAGAATTAACGTTTGACGAATTTGCCAGTGCAAATTTTTTTGCCCCAATAGATGAATCCTATTTAAAATTAACTGCAAAATGTAGAAAAAATTTCGACGATAATGGCAAAAAGAAAGCATTTGAAGTTATTTTATACAATAAAGATAAGCACATATTTGATCTTAACAAGCATTACAGTTCCCATCATAAAGGCCATAAACATTTGAAAAGACCCTTTTATTCATTCACTTTCTGGAATTGGTTTAATAAGGTGGCTATTGAGACAAAATCACGTCAATTTATGAGCAACACGGACCAAAAGAATATGCGCAGAAATGAACTAATATCAAAAGAGATGTTTATGGAGATTGTCGAAAATGGTCAACTTACTATCTACTTTCACTACCTCATGGATAATGCAAAAAGTAAGGGAAATTTTGTTATTGCAAACCCCTCCGAGGTAAAGAATTGTTTTGATTAAATACTAATGTATTTCTATTTAGCTGATTACATTACCGCATTCCTTATCCTCTTTGGGGCCATTTTATATTCATCTGTAGGTCATGGTGGTGCGTCGTCATATATTGCCATAATGTCTCTTATGGGTACTCCTGTAGGGACAATTAAACCTATTGGCTTAATTCTTAATATAATTGTCTCTTCAATAGGTGGATTTAGATTTATTAAAAGTAATTTTTTTAGTTTTAAAGTTTTTGTACCAGTAACAATTGGCTCAGTGCCAGCCGCATTTATAGGTGGTTATATTGAATTACCCCCGGAATTCTATAGACCTTTAATTGGTTTTATTTTAATAATTGCTGGGACACAATTTTTATTGAATTTCTATCAATATGCTAAAAAATCAGGAGCCGAGGTTAATCTTATCATCGCTTTTTTTGGAGGGGCTTTAATTGGTTTACTCTCTGGCTTAACTGGAACAGGTGGTGGTATTTTTCTGTCACCACTTATTATTTTTTTAGGTTGGACAACAGTTAAGCAAGCATCAGGAACGGCTGCTGCATTTATATTTTTCAATTCTATTTCAGGTCTCTCTGGTAATCTCTCTTCTATGCAATCATTACCCCCCACTGTTTTTTTATTTTCAGGGGCAGTCCTTATAGGGGTTTTAATTGGAACTCAATTGGGGCTGAAGCACCTAAACGTGTCAGGTATTCAAAAGGCTTTAGGCGCAGTTCTTATAATTGCTGGATTAAAGTTTCTTTTCACATAATTATCATAAGGTAAATTTACTTGCAAATTAAGAATTCATCTAAACAATTTTTTTGGCTCTTTTTTATCATTGGTTTTTTCTTATGCTTATTCTTGTCAGCAAATGAATTTTTTTCACACCAGCTTTTTAGTAAGGAATTAAACCACCAAATTGAATTATGCTTGGACGCAGAAAGAGAATGTAATGTAGAAGTTTTAATGAATTTGAGTCATGATCAGCTTCACCATAATCAAAAAAGAATCTTAGAGCTTAAGGAGGTGGTTGATAATTATGGCAAATCATTATCCACAATTTTTATTATTTTTATTATCTTTGTAATTATTGGATTACTTCCGATTTTGTGGGGGGGTTATCAAGAGATTAGATCAAAGATTAAACTGATAAGATAATGCTTAGATGGTAATATCTTTACTGAATCCTTGACCTTTAGTGTCTCTTACCATGATGTTTAATGCTCCTTTAATATCGGAATTTACTTTAAATTTAAGGTACGGATCTTGACTCATAGATATTTTGTTTTGCGCTACGAGAACAATCTCCTCGTTATTTACATAGATAATTTCTTCTACGATCCATCTCGGTATATATCCTCCAGAAGCCAAGTCTTTTTGTAAACCTGTAAAATTCGGATGTTTAATTCTTGTAGTGAGGAATTTATCTTTTGATTTCACTAAAATTTTTCCAAGATTCGCTGTTAGTTCCGGATCGAAAACATCCATATACCCGCTGCATCCACCAGAGGCTCTTATTGGGATAGCGCTCATATACAATTTACCAGCAGTATCTTCTGCAACCACACGAACAAAGGAATCTGTTTCCATTCTTATTCTTGTGGAAAGCTCAAGTTCTTGAGATAGGTTAGTAAGTTTATAGGTTGCCGCATGCTGTGTTGGGTTGGCATCTATGATTAAAAAAACGTATTTCATTTCGATGTCATCAGGAGAGTCTAGCTTGATAGTCACAGGGACCTGAGCACCGCTGGACGCTCTTTTTGGTCCAGATATGGTTAAAAATTCTGCCTCAGCGATAGGCCTATCACTAAATAACCTCTCTTTTACATAAGGCCATAGTTCCGGGTTAGCATCCGCTCTTAATTGCAGCGATGTTAATAAAAGTGTTATCAAGCCTATTAATTTTAGTAAGTTAAAAATATTATTTACCTTTTTTCATAATCTTGTAATATAAATTATAGATAGTTTAACGATAATGTCCACTTTATGAGCATAAAATGCACCACTTTGTTTCAAAAATTTACCTTTATTTGTTTATTGGTAATCTCAGGCTATGTTTCTGGCAATGAACTAGAAAAAATGGCTAGGGACGGTAACCCTAATGCACAATATGAGTTTGGACTTAAAGAAATGACAGCGAATAGCAATTTTTTATCAGATTGGCTGGTAATATCTGCCTTGCAAGGTCATAAAAAAGCTTCTCATTATTTAAGAAAATTACCTACAGAGACAAATATAATTGCAAATGCAATTAACACCGCAAACACACAAGACTTATCTTTTCTTCAAAAATATGGGCCCATAGATAAAATTCCAAAAAAGGAATTAAATGCTATGAGAAAGTTGGGTAATGGTGGCGATATAAATGCCCAATTTAAAATGTGGACGTTTTATGTAAATAACAAAGGTGTGAGTAAGGCAGAGGCCTGGACTTGGCTAAAACAAGCCGCTGGAAATAACCATCCTGAGGCAAACTTTAGTCTTGGTCTTTTATATTATTATGGATACATTGTCCCTGAAGAGAGGAAAAGAGGGATTACTTTAATAACCAAATCCAGTGAATTAGGATTTAAATTAGCCACTTTATTTTTAAAAATAAAAGAAAGCTAAATATATTTCTTTAAGTTCATTGTTGTCATAATGTTGACAAATTGGTAGTTTGCAGAAATAATAAATTATTGTTTGAAGCCATGATAGTAACTTTCAATGGTAATTACTCATGCAATAGAAGAAGTTACTTTTAATTTAATAGGAGGAATTAAATGAAACATCTATTAACTGCAGGACTAGCCGCTGCTTTTTTAGTCGGTTGTGTTACTGCTCCCCCAGCACCTGAGCCATTGGCTGAGGGTGAAGAATTCCACCCAACTGATGCATTACTCATCGGTGGTAATGGTGGATTTAATCCATCAGGAGAAGAAGCTGATGCAGTTGATCTGTTCCCAGAAGATGATGGACCTGATCTAACTGGTTCTACTGAAAAAGCATTCCACCCAACTGATGCATTACTCATTGGTGGTAATGGTGGATTTAACCCAACACCAGATGAAACAGATGTGGTTGATCTTGGTTTAGACTAAAGACTATATTTCTGTAAAAAAGTTTTTCTTACCTAAAAGGGTTGATATTTTGTATCAACCCTTTTAGTCTATATGGGACGTTGTAATATTGTAGTCACGTTTATCTCGTTAAATTTATATAAAGTTATATGTAAATATTGCTATTAGAATTTAAATTTTCAGGAGGAAATAACAAGATGAAAAAAATATTACCTATTGTACTTGTGTCTTCTTTTTTCTGCGGCTCTATTTTGGCAGATGAAAAAGCATTCCACCCAACTGATGCATTACTCATTGGTGGTAATGGTGGATTTAACCCAACACCAGATGAAACAGATGTGGTTGATCTTGGATTGGACGATGAGCCAGTTAAGGCATTTCACCCAACTGATGCATTACTCATTGGTGGTAATGGTCCATTTAATGCTAAACCAGATGAGGAGGATGAAGTTGACCTAGGTTTGGATGGTTGGAGTTGGTGGTAGATTTATACTAGATACCAGCTTTAAGGACTAATCTCTAAAGAAAGGTTGATTTACAAAAATTAACCACATATTTTATTGAGCTTTCAACTTTCTATCTAATGATTTTACTTAGTAAAACTTCATGTAGATCTTCATAGTTTTTTTTAAATAGAAGTCTAGTATAGTCCTGTAAATCTCAAGTTGAACCTTGTATTTATTTATAAATACATCTTCAATGATCTGGTTTATGATTAATGACTTTTATTAACCATAAACAAGGAG
>ERZ802830.2446-NODE-2446-length-16761-cov-17.9444_pt1 | contig 16761 bp, 11 predicted proteins | sample MGYA00345654_ERZ802830 | MGnify/ENA primary metagenome ERZ802830 (study PRJEB30503, sample SAMEA104212375) | marine metagenome | biome: Westerlies Biome; feature: [SRF] surface water layer (ENVO:00010504) within the epipelagic zone...; material: water...
AGGATTAACTCCTGGTCCTGGAACTCCACCTGGAGGATTAACTCCTGGTCCTGGAGGATTAACTCCTGGTCCAGGTTACTGGAACCCATTCCCTGAACCTTTCCCTGGAGATCCAGGAGCTCCTGGTGTTCTTGTTCCACCTGACTTTGCTGGAACCATTGGTCCACCAATAGGCATTGTAGATATTATTATTGAAGAATCAGGCACAGGATACCTTTCCACATTTGATGGAAGTTATGGTGGTGATGGAAGAACCTATGCTGATAAATGTGACGTCAGAGTAACAAGAGTTGATGGTAGAAAAGAACTTCCTTATCCTGTTGGAACTACTGTGTGTGTTAATGAAGGTGATACTGTAATTCTTCCACCAGGAACATCTGCAATTACAGAACCTTTTGATAATGAGGGTGGAGGAGAATATATTTTAGGAGGATCACCTCATGTAATGATTAATGCTGGATGTTTTACAGTTACTGAGTGCCCTGATGCACCTGAATCAGAGTCAACTTATCCTGTTATCATGTATCTGTGTGATGTTATAATTAGATCACCAGGAAGTGGATATAAATCCACTGATACTGTGGTGATTACACCAGATCTTGGTGCTAAAGCACAACTTGTTGTGGATAAGTTTGGTAGAATTACTGATGTGGTGGTTACAGAGGGTGGTCAGGGTTATCAAGTGATGCCAACAATTACTATTGAATCTGATGGTGGTAGAAATGCTGTTCTGCTTCCAAAACTTTGTATAGATAGAGTAGATGATGATGAAATCTTGGATCAGGAAAAAGTTATTTCAGTTGTAGATTGTGTGGGTAAATTCTAATGGCAGAGGCAATTAATTATGAAGCATATAGACTAGGGACCAAAGATGGCGAAATCATGTTTGGTCATCTTAGGGCTGATAATTTTATAGACAGTGTTTATATTAGTAATTACTATAATCCTAATTCTCAGCATTATATTGCACTTACACAAACTGGTCAGACATGGCAAAGAAATTCTACAACTTGTAGATCTACTGGATCATTTCAAGTATTAGCAGGTGATGCAGTTCAAAAAGGAGACCCTGGAATTTATTTGGAAGCAAATAGTGGTGATATTATCATTAAAGCACCATCTGGAAAGATCAGAATGTCTGCTCAAAATATTGAGATGGTAGCAGATGGTAAAGATGGTAAGAATGGCATCATCAAGATGAAAACCAATGAGAAAATTGTATTAGATGCTGGACAAATGGTTGATATCAAATGTCCTGTTTCTGTCAAGATATTCTCTGATAAAACAGTTGAAATAATTGGTAAGGGTATTTGCAATATATATGGGGGAGTATGTGATTTGAGGGATGGTGCTGATGCAGCTTGTGCAGCAATAGCAAGTCCATCAAAAGGTGGAGGTTCAGATAATGAATCTAGACAATCGCCAATAGGAGGATAGAACAATGTCAAATACAGGAAATTTTGGAGTAGGTGGACAATTCACTGTTGGAGATGGTAAACCAGAACTTTTTGGTAGAGGACCACTTAGAGTAAGAGGTTCAGCATATATTGAAGGTCCAGAATTAGTTGGTGACCCAACTCAATTCCCTCCTGGAAATATATTTGAAGAAGCTTCATTGATGGCAGGTCAAACAGCTAATCTTGATACTGTTAAGTCACCAATGCTGGCTCCTTTTTATGCACTTTTTGTTACTAGTTTTGCTAGGATAAAAAGTTTCTTAAAAGTTGACCTTCTCCTTAATGCTAAGATTATTAAGTCAAAGGTCATTTATGCTGAAGTGATTATGGCAAAGGTAAAAAACTTTTCCATTCCTCATCCAACACAACCAAATGTTAATTTGGTTTATGCATGTCTTGAAGGACCTGAAAATGGTGTATATGTCAGAGGTGTGTTAAAGAACAATGATACTATTAAGTTGCCAGAAGTTTGGAAGAATTTAGTAAATCCAAGTTCAATTACAGTTTCATTAACTCCTGTAGGTGCTGAACAAAGTCTTATAATTAAAAGAGTATCAAAAAATGAAGTAGTTGTTGGATCAAGACCTGGTATGCCAATTCATTGTCATTACCATGTCTATGCTGAAAGAATTGACGTTGAAAAATTAGTAACGGAGGTAAGCATATGAGTGCTTGGAGGGGTTTATTCCCAGGAACACCTGAGGGCGGTAAAGAAGGAACTTTGCCTTTTAGATTTGAAAACTTTGGAACTTTTGCTGGGCCACAGTTTAGTTCCACAAACTATGACTTTGATAAGATGTCAGAGGAGGGAGCATGGTATCTTTCTGTTCCTGGTGATGCATATACCTTTACAAATTTGGATCTTGGTGCATATCTTTTTAATAATGAAACAAATTATGTTGGATTTCATTGTGATGGTGTAGCAACTTCACAAATGTATCTCCAGCATTCTGCTGGTAATATTCCTATTTTTAATGTATTTGCTGATACCACTAATGTGATGGGAAACATCAATTCAGTTGGAGATATTACCACAGCAGGTAATATGAATTGTATTGGTAATTTTACTTATGGTGGAGCATTCACTATGAATGGTTCCTTGTCACTCACTGGACTGGGTGATGTTGCAGCTAAAGTCACAGCAGTTGAGGCTATTGCTAATGGTAAAAAAGGATTTGATATTTCTCACCCTTCAAAAGATGGTCATAGATTAAGATATATCTGTCTTGAAGGACCAGATGCTGAGGTTTATCTCAGAGGTAATCTAAAGGGTAATAGTGTTATTGAACTTCCTGATGTGTGGAGAGATCTTGTTGATGTAGAATCAATTGCAGTAACTCTTACTCCAATAGGATGTTATCAAGAATTGTATATGGAAAAAATTGAGTGGAGTAAAAGAATTACAATTAAGAACAATCTCTCAGGACCTATAAATTGTTCTTATGTTGTTTATGGAACAAGGAAAGACACAGCAAGAAATATTCCTGAATATGAGGGCTTGACAATTGATGACTATCCAGGAGATAATAGAGAATATAACATTAATGGATTATAATGGGTGCCGTTCATGAGATCTTCCCTCTGGTAGTTTATCAGGGGGAAGTTGATTGTCATGATAAATTTAAAGAGAAATATCTTAATGAGTTAAAAGATTATTGGTTTGATGGATATGAAAATGAGAGTCCAGAATATTCTGGAAGAATATTTGTTCACAGCAAGTATCAATTTTTCTTCCATTCACTCAAGAAAAATATTGATGAGTATTTTGATTGTTTAAATGTTGATCATTCACATTTATCTTATCACGTTGCAAAGTCTTGGGTAGGATGTCATTATAAAGAAACACCTGAACTAAATTCTCATAATCATAATGAATCTAATCTTGGATTTGTTTATTATCTTAATAGTGACAGTACATCTGATAAATTCTGTGCTATGCAGAAAGAAAATCCCAATGAACTAGTTGGTGGATTGTTTCAGACTGGACAAAAAAACTTGTTGAAAGGATTTAATAAGTATAATTGTAATTTTTATACATTCACACCAACTGAAGGAACTGTACTGATCTTTCCCAGTTCAATGTATCACAAGACATTGAAGGTAACTGAGAGAATAGCAGACAGGATTGTTATTGCTGGTGACATCAGGATTACATTGAATCCTCAATCACCAGATTATCATCAGGGAACCACTCATCCAAGTCAGTGGTTAGAACTCTAAATATTTAAAAATTATATTGAAATGGGATTTGCAGTAACAACTTATTTTGACCCCGCAGCACCAGCTAATCCAGTAGCTGTGGGAATTTTGTCATCAAGAATATCTTCATTGGACCAGACGCTCAATCTACCAGAGGAAGCAACACAAACTCAAGTTGATCTTGATAGGTATAACCTTTTTAAGAACCCCTCTGAAAAAATTGATGAAAAATGTTTAAGTATTTTTGTAGATCCAATCAATGCTAAAAAAAATCAAATTGAAGAGAAGGGAGATTTTGAAACTTTTATTGGAGCACCACAATATTATGGCTCAGAGTCTGCTGCTTTAAGTGCTTTAGAAACAGTGTATGGTACACATACCTCTACCACTGGAGTCTACTCCTCAAGACAAGCAGTTGTTCGTTTAACTTTTGTAGGAGGAACTGGTCCTGGAGGTCTAACACCTCCAACGCTTAGTTCTCAATCTGTAGGAACTGCTGTTTCATTTGATAATCCATCTCCATCAGGTCAAAGTGCATCTGGAATTTTACTGCAACCTTTTAGTGCAGTAGCTGGTGTGACAACTCATGCTCTTGTGAGAGACACTTCAGGTATTTTCATTGCAGGTGTTGGAAATACAATAACATTTGGAACTCCTGGTGTGGGATTTACACAGGCTACTGCTGTTGAATATGTTGGAATGGCAAGTGTATTTGATGATGTTATGGTGGTTACTCAGTTTCCTTATATTGAACCAACAATTAATATAGATCAAGATAATCCACTTGGTGATAGAAAAACAGTTCTTCTTACAAACTCAAATGAAGGTATTGGATTTGCAAATACTTTTTTTGCAAATGGATTATCCACATCAAGATTAGCACCCTCACCTGTATTGGATCAATTTGTTACTATTGAAGGAACAACTTTTGGAAAAGTTCCACTGATAGGTGATGTATTTGCCTTTGATACATCAGCAAATACAGGTAGTGCCACTTCCATTACAGATTTAAGAACTGAGATTGGAACCTTAAGAGTTGGCACTGGTTCTGGTAATAATATTGGTGTAACATCTTTTCAAAATGCAGCTGCTGCTGTTAAACAACAGAAGAAGGGACATGCAGTTAATTATTGGTCTGGTAAGAGAATGGATTTGATTGCACAACAGAATAAAAATACATTTCAAACAGCAATTGATATTCTAACAGACCCATCATACCAGTAATAAAACTGTCCACCAGCACTTGACGCTGCCCCCACTCTGACCTATACTATAGAAGTCAGCAAAACAACTATGACTTCATCCTACAGACCAGATGATTACTACTCTGATAACATGGAGGATGAGTATTTAACAAAAGTTGTTGTTGATACCTGCGCACGTAAGTTTTACCTTTACTCTAATGAAGGTATGACTAAAGAAGTTGATTGTGATAATGTAGATGAGTTTATGAATGTGTTAGAGTTAGTCAGAGCTGTGGTGGATGAAGACACTCTTTCATATTCTGAACCCCTGGTCAAAAACGCAATTTGATTCCAAAAAAGGGGCAAAAAAAACTCCATAAAATTTTTGACCCCTTTACTTTTTAAAACTATGAGAACAGAAACACGTCAATCAATGGAAATGTTGTATTGTGCAAAATGGAATATTCCAAAAGCAGCAAAAAATGCAGGATTGACAGATAAAGAGATGAAGATTACTTTTAATGAGTATTGTCAATTTCATCCTCCAATTTACAATGAAGATGGGAGTGTGGCGGAATAGGTAGACGCACCAGACTTAAAATCTGTTGAGCATTAATCTCGTGGGGGTTCAAGTCCCCCCACTCCCATATATAAGAATCACCATCAAATAGGATAATGAAAGTCAATCTATGGTATTCAGAGCATTCAAAAGAATGGAGATGGACACTAATGTGTGATCAGGATCCCAAATTACAAGAAAGTGGTGGTCAAAACAATCTTAGAAAGGCAATGGAAGATATTGCGAACACTGTAGAATATATTATAGATTCTACTAAATAAGCAAGTGTGAAGGAAGTGCGAGGGGGGGGATTAGTCTCCCCCTTTTTTTATGAATAAATAGGTCATAATAGAACTCTGCGAATAAGATGCCACTCGCTCGCTTAGATAATTTCCTGAAAAATGTTCGTGGAAATATCCTGTATGTAAGTCCTAATGACCTTGATTCTACTGATGCGATTGAGAATCAGGGAAATTCAGCTGCAAGACCCTTCAAGACAATTCAGAGGGCACTCATTGAAGCAGCAAGATTTTCATATCAGAAAGGATTAGATAATGATAGATTTGGTAAGACCACTATTCTTTTGATGCCAGGTGAACACTTGGTTGATAATAGACCTGGTTTTATTCCTCTATCTGGATCAAATTTTTTACAAAGAAATGGTATAGAAACAACAGATTTTACTGCATTTAATACAAATTCAAATTTTGATGTTGAATCAACAAGTAATGATTTATATAAGTTAAACAGTGTCCATGGTGGATTGATTATCCCCAGAGGTACGTCTATTGTTGGTTATGATTTAAGAAAGACAAAAATAAGACCATTATACGTTCCAGATCCAACTAATCCAAACGTTGAAAGAACTGCCATTTTTAGAGTGACAGGTGGAAGTTATTTCTGGCAAATGACTTTCTTTGATGGTAATTTGAATGGCACTGTATATAAAGATTATACTGATAATAAGTTTGTACCTAATTTCTCACACCATAAAATAACTTGCTTTGAGTATGCAGATGGTGTAAATAAAGTATTTTTAAATGATATCTTCAATACAAACAAGCAGTTTGATAGAACTGACCTTGATATGTATTATGAGAAAGTTGGTCTTGCATATGGACCTGCTTCTGGAAGAACTATAGAACCAGACTTCCCATCATCCAGCATTGATATTCAATCAAAAATTGATGAATTTAGAATTGTTGGACCAAAAGGTGGAAGTGTTGGAATTTCAACAATCAAAGCTGGTGATGGAGTAACTGGAACTAAGGTAATTACAGTTAATTTGGGATCTGGTCCTGGCAATGTTCAGGGAATCACTGGACTTCAAGTTGATACAATGTTCCAAGTGAATGATTGTGATGATAATGCATATAATGGTCAATTTGTCGTTGATAGCATCACCAAGGTAGATACATCTACTGGAAATGTTCTTGAGTTTACTTATCAAGTTCCAGCAATACCTGCAGATCCTTTAGAAAATCCAACATCTGCTTCAGTATCTCTAGATACTGATACTGTTAAATCTGCTTCTCCATACATTTTCAATGTATCACTGAGATCAGTATATGGTATGTGTGGTTTGCACGCTGATGGCAGCAAAGCAGATGGATTTAAATCCATGGTTGTTGCACAGTTCACTGGTGTTTCTCTGAATAAAGATGACCAGGCATTTATCAAGTATAACAAAACTGATGGATCATTTACTAGAGGAACAGCAAATATTCATAGTGATGGTGATGCAAGATATCATCCAGATTACTACAGTTTCCACATAAAAGCATCCAATAACTCTGTCATTCAAATTGTTTCTGTATTTGCTATTGGTTATGCGCAGCAATTTATAACTGAGTCTGGTGGTGACTTCTCTGTTACTAACTCAAACTCAAACTTTGGTGAAATTGCTCTAAACTCTTTGGGTTATAGAGAAAAAGCATTTGCTCAAGATGATGTTGGGTACATCACTCATATTATTCCTCCTCAAGAAATAACTACAGATAATTTCAACCTTGAGTATGATGCAATTGATGTCACCAAAACCATAGGTGTAGGATCATCAACTAAATTGTATCTTGCCAACAGAACAAATGTTGATGATAAACCAAATACTCTTGTTCAAGGATATAGAATTGGTGCGGCAAGTAATGATACAATTAATGTTGGTATTTCCTCTGACAATAGTGGAGTAAAAAATTACTCAGCAAAAATTGTAATGCCTGAAACGCAGATAGTTGGAGGAAGTCAACTATCTGGATCTAAAGAGTTTAATGTAGGAAGAAGTGTTGGCACAGGTAATAGTATTTCTAGTAATATTATTACAACCACTGTAGATCATACAATTATCAATGGAGAGACAATCAGATTTATTTCTGATAATGCAAGACTTCCTGATGGATTGGAAGTAAATAAAGTTTATTTTGCAATTGCTGATGGTTTAAATGATGACCAAATTAAAGTTGCAGCAACATTTAGTGATGCCTCTGCTGGAGAAGCAATTGAAATTAATAACCTTGGTGGATCACTTAAGGTTCTGAGTAGAGTAAGTGACAAATTAGTGGGTGATGTAGGTCATCCTATTCAATTTGATACTGCTCAATCACAATGGTATTTAAATGTTGCTGGCACTACAGCACTTAACACTTTATATCCTGCTATAAGTGGAATGGGTGTGGGTGTTGTTGGTGATGCAACATCAAGGACATTTATTACTAGAAAGGCAGACACAAGACCACTTGGTGATAAAGTTTATAAGTTTAGATATGTTCTTCCTGCAGGTGCTGGTATTTCATCAGCAAGACAACCTCTTACATCTTATGTAATTGAAGAATCAAATACAGTGATTGGTGCTACTAATTCAGAAGTAGCATTACAATTCAGTCCTATCTCTGTTACAATGGGTAATCAGTCTGAAATGAGAAATTTCAGATTTATTAAAAATGCAGTTTCTGATGGAACATTTAATTACTTTACTAGTGAAACACCACATGGTTTGACACTTGGTTCAGAAGTAAGAATTAATAATGTAACAAGTTCAGTCAATACTACTGGAGTTGCAAATTCTGGATACAATGCAAAATATACTGTAGTATCTGTTCCCAAAAACAATCAATTTGTTGTCCAAATGGGCACAAATGCACCTGGAACATTTACCAATAACACTTCTCTAAGAAATACAAGTCTTCCTAATTTCAACAGAGTAAAGGCACCTAATAATTATTTTGTATATGATGTCAATACAATCAATGAGTACAAGACTGGTGTTTCAGATGGTGTTTACTATTTGACAATCCTTGATGCAACAAATATTCCAGAAATTGCACCTTATAATGATAGGTCAAAATTTGCTTTCTCACAACCAATTAAAAATCTCTTCCCACAATATGATAGAGATAATCCTAATTCAAATCCAGATTCTGCTGAAGTTTATGCTTCATCACAAACTCTAGGAAATGTTGATATTGATGATCCTAAAAACAGTCTGACAAGATTTGTTGCTTCTCAGGGTCAAATTGACCTTGCAGTTGGTTTTGGTATTACTGATATAGTTTCTACTGGTGTAGGAACAGCACATACTATCTTTACCAAGACTGAGCATGGACTTAACAGAATTACAAAGTTAAGCATTACTGCTGCAGGTGCTGGATATGGAAACAATACAGGAAGTGTTGAGAGTCTTTATAATGCAACACTGACTGGTGGTAGTGGTATTGATGCAAGCGCAAGAATTACAGTCAACTCATCTGGTTCTGTAACTGGCGTTGAGGTAATGGATTCTGGAACTAATTACTCACAAGGTGATGTTCTTACAGTTACTGGACTTACAACCTATACACCTTTCACATCATCCACATTAACTGTTGATAAAATTTATGATAATATTGGAGATACAGTAAGAATTGAAAATATCTCATCATTTGAGAGAAAACCATACAATAAATTGTATGAGATTACAGGTATCAGCACAAATAAAGAGATTGAAGTAAAATCAATTGGTGCAGTGAGTGGAGCATCTACTACAGGTATTGGTGCTACTGTTACAAATGGTGCATTTGGTACTTTAACTGGAATTGGTTTAACCGTTGATAATACAAAATTTGTTTATAATGCAACCACTGGTATTGCAACATTTACCACTCTTGAGAATCATGGATTCAGGGCAAACAATCAAATCACAATCAATGGTGCAAATGAAACACAATATAATGGTGATTTCATTGTATCACAAATTGTTGGTCTCACTACATTCTCAGCAAAAATTGGAATTAATACATCTGCCCCGTCAATTACAGGCACAGTAAAAGCACTTATTCCAGGATTGATTCCACAACCAGGAATTATCAATCTATTTGATGAAAACTTTGGTGGAAGAGTTCTTAATGTATATGATAACCTTACAGCACAATTGAGTTCTCAGGTAGCAAACCTGACAACTGATGAAGTTAACATTACTAATCTTGCTAATTTTGACTTCAAGATTGGTGAATATATTAGAGTTAATGATGAAATTATGAGAATTAAGACATCAGTCACTTCTAATCCAATTAAGGTTTTTAGAGGATTGATGGGAACCAAGACATCTACTCATGTATCTGGTTCTGTTGTTAAGAGAGTTCTTGTTGAACCAATTGAACTGAGAAGACCTTCCATTATTAGAGCATCTGGACATACATTTGAATATCTTGGATTTGGTCCTGGTAATTATTCAACTGCTTTGCCTGAAAAACAAAACAGACAATTGACCATCAAAGAACAACTAGCTTCACAATCATTCAATAGTGCTGGTGGTATCACAGTATTTACTGGAATGAATGATAGAGGTGACTTCTTTGTTGGCAATAAGAAGATTTCATCAAACACTGGTAAAGAAGAAGTATTTGATACTCCTATTCCAACAATTACTGGTGAAGATATCTTCTCAGTTGGAACTGACACTGGTATTGATATCATTAATCCTGCTGAGGTCACTGTATCAAGAACAGTTAAAGTTGAAGGTGGAAATGATGGATCACTTCTGTCACAATTTGATGGACCAGTATTGTTCAATAAAAAGATTACTTCTACTTCATCAGAAGGTATTGAAGCTAATCATGTTTATATTCAAGGAAATGCAAACGTTTCCAGAAAATATTCAGTTGGAATTGCTACACCAACAAACTCTGGAACTGCTGGTGATGTAGTTTGGAAATCTACTCCAGAAGAGGGTTCAAATTGGGGATGGGTATATACTACAGATAATGAGTGGTATCCATTTGCAAATATCAGCATTGATAAGGATCAAGATATCTATATCTTTGATGGTGTAGGAGTTGGAACCACAACCCCAGGAACAAATACATTGCAAGTTGGTTCTGGAACTTCATTGATTGCCATCAATAGTGATGGAGGAACAGGTATTGGTATTGGAACCACTGCTAATGGATATGATATTAGAACAAATGGAAATGGTATTTTTGTTGGTTCTGGTGGAACAATCTTTGGAGATGGCAGTGGACTCACTAATCTAACCAATGACAGTTTGTTACAAGGTGTTGCTAGTGGTCTAGGAACAGGCATTCATCCAATCAATGGTCTAAATGTTGGTGTTGGGACCACTGCATTTGATAATACATATAAACTTCATGTTGGAAGTCCAGGTACAGGTGGAACTGATCTCCTTGTAAACAATGGCGCACAATTTATTTCAACAGCAAGGTTTGATGGCGATGTTGACATCAATGGAACATTATCAATAACTAACTTTAATTTAAATTCCTCTAGTTCAAATGTAATTGCTGGAATTGTAACTGCATCTGAAATAAGAGTTGGAACTGGAGGCAGTGTCTTTACAGTTACTGGAAATGGAGTTGGTATTGGATCTGAAATTCCTGCTGCCAAACTTGATGTTTCAAGGCAGGCAAGAATTCAGTCATCTTATGAACTTCCTGTAACAGTAACAAGTAGTTCAAATGTTGTTGGAGTTGCCATAACACTTGGAAATACTTTCTTACACACCACTACTGAAAATGTAACTAAATTTGAGTTTACTGGTGCTCCATCTGGTAGTGCTGCATCATTCACTATCAAAATAATTCAAGGAGCAACACCAAGAACAGTTGCTGTAGATAATTTTGAAACCAATGGTGGAGTAAATATTCCAGTTTATTGGCCAGGTGGAGTTATTCCAACTGTTACTAATGTAGCAACTGCAATTGATATCTATTCATATGTCACATTTGATGGGGGAGCATCACTCTATGGAGTTGTAGGAGGACAAAACTTCTCATGATAGGTTTCAATCATTTTCGCCAAGTAAATTCAACTTTGGATCTTAATGGTCCAACCCTATCTACTCAAAAAACTATCTCAGTAGATAAAGGTAGTGAGTCATCTTTTGCAATTTCACCTGCTTTGCCTGACGGTTCTACATCTATTGATTTATCAGTATTAACTTCAGATTTTTCAAATTTTGCAACATCAACCATTTATGACTTAACTGCTAATGGATCATTTTCTCTTACAATGGAGTTAGATGGTGGTGCTGGTGGTCCTGGTGATTCTGCTGAAAACTTTGGATTAGGTGGTAAAGGTGGAAATGTGAGAGGAACTGTTTCTTTTGAATCTGGAGTTACTTATAAACTTGTTATTGGTTCACTGGGGGTAAAAAATGGTGCTGCTGGTGCTGTAGGTGGAGGTGCTGCATCTGGTGGTTCTGATAATTCTCAAACATCACCCACAAAAGGAGGAGCAGGCGGATCTGGTGGTGGTTTTACTGGTTTATTTAAAGGCACTGTTTCACAAGCAAATGCACTTTTGATTGCAGGTGGTGGAGGAGGAGGTTCATTTGAATCTGACCCTGATGATAGTGGAGGATTTAATACAGATAGAAAAGCAGATGGTGGTGATGGTGGGGGATTAACTGGTGGATATATTAGACCCATACAAGGAAATGCCTCTTTTTCAATTTCTGGATCAGGTGGAACACAATTAAGTGGTGGTGGTGGTGGAAGTACTAACTTTATAGAATACAAAGGGAGTGCTGGTTCTGCTCTTCAAGGTGGTGCTGGAAGTCCTTATAATGATACTGGTGGTGGTGGAGGAGGATATTTTGGTGGTGGAGGCGGAGGTTATGTTGCTTCTACTATTAATGGTTCAGGTGGTGGTGGATCAGGATTTATTGCTACCACTAATATTATTAATGCTTATTTTAATAAAGCAACAAATACTGGTGGTGGTGCTGTCAAAATTATTGGAGGATCTGCAAATAGTTTAAAAAAAATTATTACAGGAATTGCTACAGCACAATTCCCTGAAGGACAATCATCAAGAAATACAAATACTGGAGAATTAGTTTACAATTGGTATGAAGAGGGAGTTGGAGCATTATCTGATGATACAAATATAACTGGAACTGCTACCACAACTCTTACTCTTAATACAACAAACTTTGTGAATGATAATGGTAGAAAGTTTTTCCTAAGAGCAAATTACTCAAACTCTGCATATGGATCAGGTCTCACAGGAAATGCTGTAAATGAACCATTTGATTCTGGTGTTGTTACTCTTGGAATACCTCCAAAATTATCAATTATAAGTCAACCTGTAGATTCAACTATTGTTCAAAATATAGATACTATATTTTCTGTAACTGCAAAAATTGAAAATGACAATGATAGTCAAACTACTTTTGATTGGCACTATAATGGACAATCACTTAGTACATCATTAAGTAACCTGACAACATCAGTAAGTAATAGTATTGCTACAGAAGGAGCAAGTTCCTCTTTAACTATAAGAAATTCAACTGCTGAATTAAGTAAGATAAGTTGTGTAATAACAAATGCAACTGCCTCTCCTTCATCAATATCTACGCAAGAAGTAAACTTTGATGTTGGTACTGCAAGAAGATTGATTGCATTTGAAAGATATGGGGAAGGATCAACATCTGTTGTACAGACTGATCAAAGAGATATTGGACAAACAGGTGCCTTAACATTCAGAGCAAATGCAAGCATTAATGCTAGAATGATTGTTGTTACTGCTCCTGAAGAAGATGTTGACGTAAAGATTACATTAGGTGGTGCAGAAGGTGCTGCAAGAAATGGAAATAGAGGTGGTTCTGGAGGAATATCTGTTTTCAAAACTACTTTAAAGAAAGGTGATGAATATTTAATTAAACTTGGTGTTAATTATAGTCAAGGTGGTGGTCCAAGAGGTGGTATTAATGGTGGAGGAGGTATTGGTGCTATCTATCATAAAGGTAAATTAATTGCTGTTGCTGGTGGTGGAGGAGGTGCTGGAACCAATGGAAGAGGTGGTGATGGTGGAGGTCTTCAAGTTGCTGGTGAGAATGGTCAAGGTTCAGCAGCAGGAAGTGGTGGAGTTACCATTCAACAAGGAACATTACCTACCTATGGAGCAACTCAAGCAGAGAGAAAAGGTCCAAATGATTATGATAATGCTGCATCTGGCAGTGGAAGGATATCTGGATGTACAATTGGTAAGTATTGGAGAGAGCAAGGAAAATCTCCTTGTGAAGATGTTGGATTGTCACAATTCAGATCTGCTAATGGAAATATTAATAGTCAATCCTTTACAATTGAAAGAGGATATAAATCTGGTCAGGGACATAGAAATAATGGTGGTGCTGGATCTGGTAATCAAGGTGGTGGAGGTGCAGGTGCCAGAGGAGGCAAGGGTGCAACAAATAATGGTTCAGGTGGAGGAGGCGCATCAGGATATGCTAGTGATGAAGTAGAACTCCTTCCAAGTTCTGTATATTCAACTGGAACAATTCTTGGTGGAAATGCTGATGTTGCTTTCATTTCATTTGAAGCATTTGTATCTACTGATGATCATATTCCATTGATTCCACCTAATTCTGGAACTCCAGATTCAAACTATAGAACAGTTTTTTGGTCTGTTTCAAGAAGTGCTGCTGATAGCAATACAGTTACTTTTACAAAGCAAAGTGGTATTGGACCAGATTCAATTACTTTTGGACCAAATGGAGGAACAGTTTCTTCACAGATTTCGTCTAATGCTGTTTATACAAGAACAAGTTCCACAGCATCTGGTGGAAGAGGATTATCTTTTAGATTATCTGGTTCAACATTACAATTAGATGATAATCTTGATAATGATTTTAATGATTTAGAAGTAACTCCAAGCATTGGAAGATTTACTAGTGATTCAAGGTGGGAAGCTAACTGGTAACTGTTATAAATAATAAAAACCTGAGGGGATAGTGAACCTCCTAGCTTATGGCTGTAAATAAGAATTTTGTAGTCAAGAATGGAATTGAGGTAGCAACCAATTTAATTGTTGCTGACCCAATCAATAATAGAGTTGGTCTTGGGACAACTGCTCCTGAGGCCCTTCTTGACGTCAGAGGTCCTGTTGAGATAAAGGATGGTCCTTCTCAAATTGCTGCTGTTGACATTGCAGGAATCACGACAGTTCGTGAGGAATTTAATGTTGGAGTTGGCGGCACATCATTAACAGTTGATCCAACACTTGGAAGAGTTGGAATTAACAGTGCTACCCCTCAATATACACTTGATGTAAGGAGTTCAGTATCTACTGGACAAACTGCATTATATGTTTTTGGTGACATGCGTGTCACTGGTGATCTCAATCTTGATGACATCACACTTGATGCAATAAGTGGATCATCACTATCAATAAGTGGTTTATCAACATTTAATGGTAATGTTGATGTAAATGCTGCTGTTGATGTATCCAGTCATTTAAATGTTACTGGTATAACAACACTTGCTTCCTCTGGTGGTATCACTACTACTGGTGGTGACCTTTATGTTGGTGGTAACTTAAATGTTATTGGTGACATCACATATGATGAAGTTCGTGGTAGAAACATCAATATCACAGGTGTTACTACTCTTGGAACAGTACAGATTTCTTCTGGTATTGTTACAGCAACAACTGGAGTTGTTACTTATTTTGGTGATGGTTCAAATCTTACTGGTATTGCCACAGAATTAGTTGCAACCATTGGTATTTCTTCTGGTGGAACTCAGATTGGTTCTGCTGTAACCATGATTGATTTTGCTGGAACAAATGCTGTCATAACAGCAACACCTACTGATTCTGGAATCTCTACAGTAACTATTCAACCTAGTGTTTCACTTGGTTTGGTAATCGCACTTGGTGCTTGATAAATATCTCTAACACTTAAAAAACAATGGCAGAAGCATTTTCAAATAAATTAGTAAGAGCAGCAGGAAGTGTGCAAACTTCAACTGGATGCACTATTGGTATTACAACCACTAATATTCTTGGAGTTTCCACTGCAGGTCTCAATGTAGGTGATTTGGTTGATAACCAGAACTTTATTGCTGGAACTAAAATTGCTACCATTGGAGTAGGTTCTATATTTGCAGACAGAGACTCAACAAACACTGCATCAAGTCCTGGAAACTCAGTTAAGTTTTTAGGTGTAACCACTGCTTACAGTTCAGCATCTTCAGTTAAATCAATTATTATTGGTGGAACATTTGCAAACAACACTAACAATCAAGTAAGTTTGAGTGTTGTTGTTGAAGATAATAGCACAGGGACTGATGTTGCATTAGCAAGTAAGATACCAGTTCCTGCAGGGTCATCATTTGTTATTTCTGATACTGGTAAGACTCTTCTTGAAGGAGATGATAAAGTAAAAATTTATGTTGATGCCAATAGTGCAATTGATGTAAGTCTCAGCATTCTTACAGGAGTTAACTAATGGCAGATCGTAACGGATATATTGGAAGGGCACCTGGAGACTCATCTGTTATTGTTTCCAGGCAGACATTTTCTCCCTCAGGAGTCACAACAGATTTTACATTTGCATCAACATATACAGTTGGTTATCTTGACCTTTATATTAATGGTGTAAGATTAATTGAAGGAACTGATTATACTGCAACAGATACATCTACTATATCTGTTTTAAATGGAGGTGCTATTGGTGGTGATGTTCTTGAAGCAGTAGCATATAAAGCATTTAATTTAAATGATACAAAAATTGGCATTCAATCAGCAGGAACATTAGTTGGTAATGTAAATACTATTAATTTTGTAGGAGCTGGTAACTCTATTTTATTAAATGGTGGGACCATTGATATTCAAATTGAAGGTGGTGGTGGTGCAGGTGCTGGTGGTACTTGGAGTAACTATGATGGTGTACTCGGTGTTACAACCACAAAGAAAGTCAAGATACAAAATAATTTAGAAGTTACTGGTGTAACAACATCAACTGGTGGTTTTGTTGGTAATCTAACTGGTAATGCTAGTGGTTCTTCTGGATCATGTAGTGGAAACTCTGCAACAGCAACAGTTTTAGCATCATCCAGAAATATTGGTGGTGTTGCTTTTAATGGATCTG
>ERZ802830.2447-NODE-2447-length-16761-cov-10.684_pt1 | contig 16761 bp, 17 predicted proteins | sample MGYA00345654_ERZ802830 | MGnify/ENA primary metagenome ERZ802830 (study PRJEB30503, sample SAMEA104212375) | marine metagenome | biome: Westerlies Biome; feature: [SRF] surface water layer (ENVO:00010504) within the epipelagic zone...; material: water...
ACTCTGGTCATTATAGTTTAGATGCTTGCACAAATAATCAATTTGATTTACAGGTAAGGGCATTAACTGACCTAGAATTATTAGACCCAGGCTTTCATTCAAATACAGTGATGATTAATTTGTTAGGAGATATTTGGTTTAAAGAAAATAAACTTCGTGACCCTAATTTTAATATTTTATTGAATGAACCCAGTGTTAATTTACATATGTATGGGAAAGAGGTGCCAAGAAAAGGGAGAAAGATGGCACACTTTAACTTATCAGGTGATAATTTGAACGATTTATTGATAAAGGCTTCACAATTAAAGCAGAAGCTCTCAAACTAAGTGAGAGCGTTATTTAGAAATTTAAAGAGATTTAATAGCTGAATTAAGTCTTGATTTATGTCGCGCTGCTTTATTTTTATGAATAATTTTTTTATCTGCGATTCTATCAATGATCGCAACATTTTCTTTGTAAGATTCAATTGCAGCTTTTTTGTCCCCACCTTCAATTACCTTAGTAATTTTTTTTATTGCAGTCCTAAAAATTGATCGAAGACTAGCATTATGTGCTCTTTGGGAGTCATTTTGTCTTGCACGTTTTTTGGCTTGTGCTGTGTTTGCCATAAATTAAGTTTCCTTATATATACATATTAAAAATAACCCCGTATTCTATCTATTTTCCATTGGATATTCAAGAAGAAACGATTTAAATTTTTAGATTACATCTTTTAAAAAAATTATGATCATCAATATCGCAGATTTGATAAACTAACCACCATGGTAAATCTAGCAAAATCTTTAGTAGGGGTAGGAGGAATGACAGTTCTTTCAAGGGTTTTAGGATTCTTGAGAGATAGTATAATAGCAAGGATTTTTGGTGTAGGTATTGCTACAGACGCTTTCTTTGTTGCATTTAAAATTCCTAACTTACTTCGTAGAATTTCTGCTGAAGGAGCATTTACTCAAGCTTTCGTTCCAATTCTTTCAGAATATAAGTCAAATAAAACAGCAATAGATACAGCTTTATTGATAAATAAGGTTGCAACATTGCTGGGATTATTTTTAATTGGGTTAACCATCTTAGGAGTATTAGGAGCCCCATGGCTTATATATATCAGTGCACCAGGTTTTATTTCCGACCCAGAAAAATTTAATTTGACTGTGGAGATGTTGCAAATCACGTTTCCCTATATATTTTTTATCTCACTAGTATCCATGGCTGGTGGAATTCTTAATTCTTATGGAAAATTTTTGGTGCCTGCTTTTACACCGGTATGGTTAAACGTGAGCTTTATAATAGGAGCATTATACTTTTCAGATAGCTTTTCTCAGCCAGCCTTTGTTTTAGCCTGGGCTGTTTTTATGGGGGGCGTGCTCCAATTATTATTTCAAATACCTTTTTTAAAACAAATCGGTTTATTACCTAAGCTAGATTTAAAAGTAAATGATCCAGGAGTTTGGAGAATCACTAGGCTAATGGGCCCAGCAATATTGGGAGTATCAGTCACACAAATATCATTATTAATAAATACAGTTTTCGCATCATTTTTAACTGTTGGAAGTGTCTCTTGGTTGTATTATGCAGATCGTTTAATGGAATTTCCTGTCGGGGTTCTTGGCGTAGCTTTAAGTACTATTCTTTTGCCTAGTTTATCTGGTAGCATTTCATCCAAAAATAATAAGGAATATTCTAGTTTAGTTAATTGGGGTTTGAAGTTATCAGTATTATTAGCAGCTCCAGCAGCTTTAGGTTTATTTATTCTAGCTATTCCTTTAATAACTACGCTTTTCTTTTATGGAGCATTCACTGAATACGATGTAACTATGACTCGATATGCTTTATCTGCTTACAGTATTGGTCTAGTTGCGTTAATTTTAATTAAAGTTCTTGCCCCGGCTTTTTATGCGCAAAAGAATATTAAAACTCCAGTAAAGATTGCAATTTTTACTTTATTTTGTACACAAGTAATGAATATGATTTTTATAGGGTTTTTTGGACATGCAGGCCTAGCTCTTGCTATTGCTTTGGGAGCATGTATCAATGCTGGTTTACTCTTTTTTTATTTAATAAAAGATAAAATATTTGTAATTGAGAGTGGATGGATTATTTTTTTAATCAAAATTTTATTCGGATTAATTGTTATGGCTGGAAGCCTTTATTATTTTAAAGATGCATCAGAATTGTGGCTAAATTATTCAGCATGGGAAAAAATTTATAATTTATTGTTCTTGATTGTTATTGGAATGGTTTCATATTTTGCTTCATTGAAAATAATGGGAATAAATTTATCTGATTTTACTAAAAAAATATCTAAATAAATGTATGCAAGTTTTTAGACATATTAACCAAAAATATTCTCCATCTTTTCTCACGATAGGAAATTATGATGGTATCCATCTTGGTCACCAAGCAATTTTAAAAAAACTTAAAAGTGAATCAAAAAGTAATAATATACTCTCCTCTGTCATGACATTTGAGCCCCATCCTAGGGAATTTTTTTCACCGAAACTAGCACCAAAGAGAATCATCAGTTTAAGAGAAAAGTTAGAATATTTTGATGAATTAAAAATTGATCAAGTATTTATTGTTAATTTTAATGATGAATTTTCTCGTAAGTCATATTTAGATTTTATTGAAATATTAAAAAAAAATATTCAAGCCAAAAAAATAATTATAGGAAATGATTTTAGGTTTGGTAAACAGCGTGAAGGAAATATAGATAAGCTTATTGACAACAGTGTTGATGTCTGTGTTATGAATAAAATTGAGTATAAGGGTGAGAGAGTATCAAGTACAATAATTAGAGATTCATTAGCGGCGGGTGATTTAAAGCGTGCTGCTATGTTACTGGGAAGATCATATAGTATTTCAGGTAAAGTGGTACATGGTGATAAAAGGGGTAGGGAGATTGGTTTTCCAACAGCAAATATTCATATGTTTCACAATCGACCTCCATTAAAAGGAGTCTTTGCTGTAAAATTGAATAATATGTATGGAGTTGCAAATTTGGGAGTAAGACCTACAATAGCAGGTTTTTCAAAGCTTAATCTAGAGGTTCATTTGTTTAATTTTTCCAAAAATATATATGGTAAGCATGCACACGTAACTTTTTTGAAAAAAATACGTGATGAGAAAAAATTTGAAAATATCGATGCATTAAAAAAACAAATTCAAATTGATATTGATAACGTAAAAAAATTTTTTAAAGAATATGACTGAAGAAAATAAATATAAATTGAATCTACCCGATACGTCATTTCCCATGAGGGGCAATTTAGCAAAAAGAGAGCCATCTTGGGTAGCTAATTGGAATAAAAGTAATACCTATAAAAAAATTAGAAATGCACGAGCAGGCAAAACAAAATATATTTTACATGATGGGCCTCCTTACGCTAATGGTGACATTCATATTGGTCATGCAGTTAATAAAATATTAAAAGACTTTATTATTAAATCTAAAACTTTATCTGGTTATGACGCACCGTATGTTCCTGGATGGGATTGCCATGGATTACCTATTGAGCTAGTGATAGAAAAGAAATATGGTAAAAATATTGATGCCGATAAATTTAGACATCTATGTAGAGAATATGCTCTAGAGCAGGTAGAAAAACAAAAAAAGGATTTTGAGCGATTGGGAGTTTTGGGGGATTGGTCTAATCCATACCTAACTTTAGATAAAAGAACTGAAGCAAACACCGTTAGGTCATTAGCAAAAATTTATGCTAATGGTTTTTTGTACCAAGGAAGCAAGCCTGTTCATTGGTGTATTGAATGTGGATCTGCGCTTGCTGAGGCAGAAGTGGAGTATGAGGATAAAACTTCAGAGGTAGTTGATGTTACTTTCATCCTTGATCAAAAAAATTCTGAAACTATTTTTTCGGAAGCAAACAATAAGCCAGTTGCAGCGATAATTTGGACTACAACTCCATGGACTCTACCAGCAAATGAGGCAATTAGTGTAAATCCAAAACTTAATTATGGTTTATATGAACTTTCGGATAAATATGTAATTCTTGCCACAGATTTAGCAGAAAATAATTTATTAAAGTACAAGCAACCTATAAAGTTAATTAATAATTTTAAGGGAAAAGAATTAGAAGGATTATTATTTAAGCATCCATTTCTTAATAAAACAGTACCAATAATATGTGGAGATCATGTAACCACTGAGGCAGGAACTGGTTTAGTACACACTGCTCCTGCTCATGGAATAGACGATTATGTAGTCGGATCAAAATATAATTTACCTGTTGAAAATCCTGTAGATGAATACGGAAAATTTAAAAGGGATGTACCTCATGTTGCTGGATTGAGTGTATGGGATTCTAATACCGTTATTATTGCCTTATTAAAATCAAAGAATGCTCTAGTCTTTGATGAAAAATACACCCATAGCTACCCACATTGTTGGCGTCATAAGATACCAATCATATTTAGAGCTACACATCAGTGGTTTATTGGTATGAACAACAAAAATAATAATCAACATTCACTAAGAAATTTATCAGACGATGCGGTTTCAAATACTAATTTTTTCCCTTCCTGGGGAAAGGCAAGACTTGAGACAATGATAAAGAATAGACCCGATTGGTGTGTATCGAGACAAAGGAATTGGGGTGTACCTATAACAATGTTTCTTCATAAAGAAACTTCTGAACCCCATCCAGATACTCTTTTATTTTTTGAGAAAATTGCAAAAATGATAGAGAAAGATGGAATTGATGCTTGGTTTAATTTAGATATACAAAATTTTTTAGGTAAAGATGCTAAGGATTATAAAAAAGTATCAGATACTCTTGATGTTTGGTTTGACTCAGGAACTACACATGAATCAGTTTTACTGCAAAGAGATGATTTATCCCCACAAGCTGATTTATATCTTGAGGGTTCTGATCAGCATCGTGGATGGTTTCAATCTAGTCTTTTAACTAGCTGTGCCATGAATGAAAAAGCACCCTATAAAGCCCTTCTAACTCACGGCTTTGTTGTTGATGGCCAGGGCTATAAAATGAGTAAATCTAAAGGAAATGTGATTGCTCCTCAAAAAATTATGGATCAATATGGCGCTGATATTCTTAGGCTATGGGTAGCGACTACTGATTATTCGGGTGAATTAAATATATCTGATGAGATTCTTAAAAGAGTTGCAGATAGTTACAGACGAATAAGGAATACCTTAAGATTTTTGTGCGCAAATTTAGAGGATTTTGATTATAAAAAACATCTGGTAGAGCCTAATGAGATGCTTAGTTTAGATCGATTTGCCATCTACAAAGTTGATGAGCTTCAGTCCGTTATTTTAGATCATTATGAAAAATTCGAATTTTACCTAGCTATACAAAAATTTGTAGCGTTTTGCTCAGAAGAATTAGGCGGGTTTCATTTGGATATTCTAAAAGACAGGCTTTATACCACCAGTGAAGACTCATTTGCCAGAAGATCTGCACAAACGTCTCTTTATCATATTAGTCATTCATTAATGAGGGTTATGGCTCCTGTATTAAGTTTTACTGCACATGAATTATGGGAAGTCCTTTGTAATGAAAAAGATCACTCAATATTTACTGACTACTGGTATGAATTACCTAAACATGGTTTAAGTAATGAGGATATTAACGACTGGAATAATATTATCAAAGTAAGAGCAGAAGTTAATAAAAGGATAGAGGAAGTGAGAGAGTCGGGTAAAATCGGATCCTCTTTACAAGCTCAACTAAGAATCAATGCAAATAAAGACATTATGGAGAGTCTGACAAGATTTAAAGATGATTTAAAATTTATATTTATTTCATCAGATGTAACAATTAATTTACATGATGATGATCTGAATATTGAAGCCACTCCGTCACCCTATAAAAAATGCGAGCGCTGTTGGCATTACGCTGAATCTGTTGGGCAAAATAAAGAGCATCCAAGCATTTGCAAAAGATGCATATCAAACTTATTTGGATCTGGTGAAGTAAGAATTCATGCTTAGATTTTATGCTATTAGTTTTGCTATAGTTATTCTTGACCAGCTTACCAAAAAAATAATTCTAGCTAAAATGGCTTTAAGAGATGTGGTCGAAGTAACCTCTTTTTTTGATATTGTCCATTTACATAACTATGGAGCTGCGTTTAGCTTTTTGCATAATGCAGGGGGATGGCAGCGTTATTTTTTAAGTGCCATTTCTATTTTGGTAAGTATTGTTCTCCCCTTTTATATAAAAAAAAATCAACATGATATTTTTTTAGCAATGGGTCTTACGCTGGTATTAGGTGGTGCAATTGGAAATTTGGTTGATCGGTTATTTTTGGGATATGTAGTAGATTTTGTGTCACTTCATATTGATGATATCTTCTATTGGCCCGCATTCAATGTTGCAGATAGTGCAATTTCTTTAGGAGTAATTTTATTAATTTATGATGCATTGAAGAAAAAGAATGATTAGATTTTTTCTTAAGAAGCGCATTTTTTTACTTTTATTCACATCAATCTATTATTTGTAAAAATTAGGATTTTAATTTATATTCAATGTGATGTTAAATCTTAGAAAAATTTTTCTTGGCCAATACCTAGCTTTATTTGCTATGGCTATGATGTTTATTGGCCCTGCATTATCAACTACTTTTGTAGATGATAGTTCAGAGCTCATTTGCACCTCTACCGGTATTAAGGTTATTGCATCAGATGGAGTTTTTGAGAATCACAAGGATCTACAAGATATAAACAACTTATGCAGCTATTGCGATCTCTCCACTCATGAGTTTCAGGATGAAAATTTTAGTTATGGAGATTTTACTTTAAATGCATTAGATTCTTCAGAGCGAATTAATCAAAAAGAAGAAATTTTTAAAAATTTATCCTTAATTAGTTATCAGAGGCAAGCACCCCCAACAAAACTTTAAATTTAAGCTCTTTTAGGGCATGTCATAAATTTTTAAAAGGTTTTGTTTCATGAATTATCATAAAAGTATCATTGCATTAACTTTATTTTCATTACCATCAATCGCCATTGCTGAACCATCAATCAATGTACCAAAAATAAGTGTTGAGGAAAGCAAAGAATTACCTTTTGGGGATACCAGCCTTGATTTAGATTTAATAGCAACAAAGAAAAATCTAAACATTGATACAGGTGATATCTTAAATAACTTTTTAGGGACAAATAGTATAAAAAATGGTGGTTTCTCAAGCCTACCCTTACTTCAGGGCTTATCGGATGACCGCATTAAGGTAAAGATTGACGGAATGGATATTATCTCTTCCTGTGCCAACCATATGAATCCTCCTCTATCCTATACAAGTCCAGCTAATATAAATGATATTGATGTTTTAGCTGGGTTATCTTCAGTCAGTCAGGGTGGGGATAATATTGGTGGTGTTATTAATATCAAATCAAATGTTATAAAATTTTCAGGAAATACTTCCATGAAAAGTAGCGGAAAATTACAAGCCTTTTTTAAGAGTAATAATGATGCCGCTGGTTTAAATCTATCACTTTCTCAATTCAATCAAGATACAGCTCTAAAATATTTTGGATCTTTTGTGGAGGCAAATAACTCTTTTGCTGGCTCATCTTTTAAGAATGCTGGCTTAGCCGCAAGCGATAGAGGTTACCTAGCTGGTGATGAGATTGGATCAACTCGCTTTAAGAATCAAAATCATAAATTTACAATAGCAAAAAAAGATCAAAATCAATTTTATGAGGCTACTCTTTCCTATCAGGATAGTCCTTATCAATCATTCCCAAATCAAAGAATGGATTCTGTAGGTAATACAAATTACCAAATAAATATTCGTCATAAGGTTGATTATGTTTGGGGAAAAGTAAATTCACAAGTTTATTATGACGACACAAATCATAAACATAATTTTGCTGATGACAAAAAATTTACTTATACAAGCATGGGTAGCACGAGCTTTGGAATGCCAATGGAATCTGATGGAAAAACATTTGGAGTTTCAGTGGATACAGATTATTTTATGAGCGATATGAGTACAGTGAAAATCGGTGCAGAACTACAGTTATACGGACTTGATGATAAGTGGGAATCGAATTCATCAGGTGAAGGTATGATGTCTGGAAATAATTTTTACAATATCAACAATGGTGAGCGTGATCGATTTGATCTATACACTCAACTTGATAGAGTTTGGTCAAACAATTGGCTGTCATCAGTCGGTTTGAGGTATGGGATGGTCAAAACTGATGCAGGGGAAGTGCAAGGCTACAACAACACAGATATGATGGGTTCAAATCAGGCAACCGACTCAGCTGCTTTTAATAATTCAGATCGCTCTAAGACGGATCATAATATTGATGTAAGTATTTTAAGTAAATTTACTCCAAAAAAATCATCTTCGATTGAGTTTGGATATACCATGAAAACCAAGAGCCCAAACTTGTATCAGAGATATACATGGTCCACATGGACTATGGCAGCAAATATGAATAATCTATTTGGTGATGGTAACGGCTATGTAGGAAATGTTAATTTAAAGCCTGAAACCGCACATAAAATTGGTTTTTTAATTGATCATCAAGATTTAAATGGAGATTGGATGTTTAAAGTCAACCCTTTTTATTCTTATATAAATGATTATATTGATGCAGAAAATACATCGGCATCCAGGTCAGATGGTTATAGGAATTTAAAGTTTCACAATCATGACGCAACTATTGCAGGTATTGATATAGCAGCTAAGAGACAGATTTTTAAAAATACATCGTTAGGTAACTATGATTTATTTGCAAAATTCAATTACCAAAGAGGACGAAATCTTGATAATAGTACTGACTTGTATAATTTAATGCCTGCAAATTTAAGCTTAGGATTAAACCATGCAAAAAATAACTGGAAAAATAGTTTTGTGGTTAAATTAGTAGACAAAAAAGATAAAGTTGACACAGTGCGCCAAGAAAGAGAAACGTCTTCTTTTGCAGTAGCAGATTTTTATACCTCTTACCAATTGCAATCATTTGAAATTGCAGGAAGTATAGAAAATATATTTGATCGTATGCATGATAACCCTTTAGGGGGGGAATATATTGGTCAGGGAGCTACCATGTCTACTGGGGTATCTAGAGCAACTGGGACTCAAACGCCGGGTATAGGACGTTCTATAAATATTTCTATTGCTTACCTTTTTTAAAATTTTGATAGAATAAACGTAGGTACTTAATTAGGAAGTCTCATGCAACAATCTTTTGGTGATGTCATTAAGACTACCTTTGGTAGAAAGCTTTATGACATCACACCAGATTTAGTAAGTTGGATTAATAACCAATCAATAAATGATGGTTTGTTAACCCTTCACATTCAACATACCTCTGCTAGTATTCTTATAAATGAAAATTATGATAGTGATGTTCTTGTTGATTTAGAGAATTTTTTCTCAAGATTAGTTTTGGATGGGGATCATCATTTCACGCATACTACAGAAGGACTTGATGATATGCCTGCGCATATTAGAACTGCATTGACTCAAACTAACTTATCTCTGCCTGTTCAAAATAAGAAAATTTTATTAGGACAGTGGCAGGGTGTTTTTGTCTTTGAGCATAGATACGGAGATTTTAAACGTAAGGTAAAGCTTCATCTGATAGGGGAATGACTTATTTTAAATTTGTCCAAGCAAGTGGATTAAACGGTTTGCTATTCTTTCTTAATTCGTAATATAAGCCATTCGAATTATTTCCTCCGCTATTACCAACGGTAGCAATTTGATCACCTCCACGAATCATGTCATTCTGCTTTTTAAGGAGAGATTCATTGTTACCATAAAGACTCATATAGTCCCCACCGTGATCAATAATAATAATGTTACCAAAACCCCTCAACCAATCGGAAAATACAACTTTACCCTTAGCGACAGCATATACAGGATCACCCTCATTTGCTTTTATAAAAATTCCTTTCCATTTTATTCCTGTGTCAGGTCTTTTCTTTCCAAATTTATGAATGATTTTACCTTTTATCGGTAGCTTTAACTTTTTCTTTAATTTTTTAAAATGGAGTTTATCTAATGATGGGTCTGGTAAAGACTTGTTATCAGCCTTGATTTTTTCTTTAACCTTCTTTTTTTTGGTAACTACTTTTGATTTTTTAATGAGGTCTTCGATAATATTTGTTAATTTTTTCTCATCAGCAATTAACTTACCCTTTTTTTTCTTTTCCGAACTTATTTCTTTATTAATCTTTGTTAAAACCTTTCTTTTCTTTTTCTTTTCTTTTTCTAGTTTCTTTTTTTTCCTTTCTTCTGTCTTTTTAAGAGAGGCAATTTTTTTAATTGTTTTATCAATTTTTTTCTTTTTAATCTCTAAACTATTTAAGTTATCTTTAATTTTTTTAATATTATTATTTTGTGCCTCAGAAAAAAAACCAAGGTACCTTAAGTCTCTAGTAATCTTATTGGGATTGATGCCCTCTAAAAGCATTTGTAAAGATCCAACCTGACCTTGGGTATAGCTATAATAATAATTAAGAGATTGATTCTCTTTTCTTGATTGGATATCTTTTTTTAATTCAGACGAATCTTTTTTTAATTTTGATAATTTCTTTTTATTTTTTCTCTCTTGCTTTTTAATTTTATGTATTTCTTTCTTTGTTTTACTTATCTTTTTTTCTTCTTTTTTTAATTCTTTTGTTAACCCTTTTTTAACTTTCTTTTTTTGATTAATTTTTTTGTCTAAAGCATCTATTTTTTTTTGTATTTCCACTAAATCTGATTGATTATCTTTAACAGACTCTTCAGAATTTGATGTAGTCATATGAAACATTGAAAATACTAAAAAAAGACTTAATAGTATTTGTGTGAAATATATTTTTTTGAACATTAATTTAGTATCAGATTTTTTCCTGTCATCTCATCAGGAATTTTTTCATTCATAAGCTTTAATATTGTTGGTGCTATATCAGAAAGATTACCCCCAGGTCTAATATTCACCTGTTTACCCATATATAAAAAAGGAACTAGATTTGTTGTATGTTGTGTGTGCGGCTGTTTATTTTTTTTATCCACCATCAATTCGGCATTACCATGATCTGCTGTTATTAAAAGATGCCCATCTTTACTTTGAACAGCTTTTGCTACTTTACCAATACACTTATCTAGAGCTTCAATAGCCTTAATGGCTGCGTCAATAATGCCAGTATGCCCAACCATATCTCCATTCGCATAATTACAAATCACTAAATCGTATTTACCTGATTGTATTGATTCGGTTAGTTTTTCTGTCAGTTCAAAAGCACTCATCTCAGGTTTTAGGTCATAAGTTTCAACTTTTGGTGACGGTATTAAGATTCTCTCTTCTCCGTTAAAAATTGTTTCCTCACCACCGTTAAAAAAGAACGTTACATGAGGGTATTTTTCCGTTTCAGCAATTCTAAGCTGAGTCTTTCCGGTATTAGAAATAATCTCACCTAAGGAATTTTTAATTTCAATAGGGGTAAAGATTGGGGTAGCTTTTGTTTGGTTTGAATCGTGGTTAGTTAATGTTAGGTAACTAACATTTTTGGGCCTTCGTTTTCTTTTAAAATCGTTAAAATCTTCATTGAGTATACTATTTGATAACTGTCGTGCTCGATCAGATCTGAAATTTAAAAAAACCACTGTATCTTGATCATGAATCTTATTTTTTTCTGAGGAACTTATTACAGTTGGGGAGATAAATTCATCATTTTCATTACGATCATATCCGTCATTAAGTGCTTCTAGCGCTGTATTAGCAACATATTGTGCCTGGTTTTCTACAATTAAATTATATGCAGCCTCTGTGCGCTCCCAACGCTTATCTCTATCCATCGCATAGAATCGTCCACAGATTGTAACAATTTGACCTACATTATTTTTTTTAAATAAATCCTCTAAATAATTAATATATTTCTTTGCGCTTCTTGGAGGAGTATCGCGACCATCTAAAAAAGCATGAATATAAACCTTATTAATATCATTTTTCTTTGCCAATTTTAATAATGCATCAAAATGATTAATATGGCTATGAACCCCACCATCAGAAATTAAACCGAAAAGATGTAGGGATTTATTACCTGCTTTTAGATTTTGAAAATTTTCATTAAGTACTTTGTTTTTGTAAAATGATCCATCTTCAATGCTTTTATTAATTCTTTCAATATCCTGATATATTATCCGTCCGGCACCAATGCTGAGATGACCTACCTCTGAATTACCCATTTGTCCATCTGGGAGACCAACATGAGACTCAGATGCATTGATGAGTCCATGTGAATTATTACTTTTTAGATTATCCCAATTTGGTGTATTTGCTAAGGCAATAGCATTATCTTGGATATCCTCATTGTGGCCAAAACCATCTAAGATAAGAAGAACAACAGGTTTTTTTTGCATTAAATACGCTTATTTATTTTTTAAAAGTAGATGTATTCAATTATAATGCCTCTTTTAAAATTAGCTATGAAAATTGCTAAATGTTTTTTTTTGGAGAAGAAGTTGGATTTTTTTGTAAATAATATCGCTTTATTTTTCTTAATTGCTGTCTCGGGGCTTCTACTCATATTACCAAATAGATCTAAAAAGATTATTTCGGTAAAAGAATCAGTAGTTTTAATTAATCGTCAACCAACAATTCTTGTTGATGTGAGGAATGCGAATGAATTTACTTTAGGGAGAATTGACAATTCTTTAAATATTCCTTTAGATCAATTAGCTGAAAATATTGATAAACTCAAAAAGAATCCTAATAAAACTATACTTGTATATTGCCAGAAAGGTTTTCGATCATCCCAAGCAGTAAAAATTTTGAATAAACTTGGTATTGATTCTGCTGTCAGTATAGAGGGGGGTTTAGATGCATGGCAAAAAGATAATTTACCCATAAAAATGGATTCTTAACTATGAAAAAAATTATTATGTATACCAGTAGTTATTGCCCTTTCTGCAATAATGCAGAACAGCTTTTAAGTAATAAAGGTTTTGCCATAGATGAAAAAATTTATGTTGATCAAGATCCTGAAGTATTAAGCTCGATGATGAAGATTACTGGTAAAAGAACTGTCCCTCAGATTTTTATTGGAGAAAATCACATTGGTGGCTTCGATGAGTTAAGAAAGATTGATTTGTCTGGGGAGTTAGATAGAATATTGGGTGTTTGATTTATTTGCATTCAAAGGTTCATACTTTATGTATAAACAGATAGAATGGCGGTGAAATTAATTTAATTATTGGAAAAAATAATGGCTGAAGAAAAAAAAACCAAAAAAGCAGCAACTAAAAAAACTACAGCAAGTAAAGGAAGTGATGCATCTTCATCATCTCCAGAGAACCAATCTCAAGGCCCTGGATTTGGTATTGAAAAATTATTCTTAAAGGATGTCTCCGTTGAGGTGCCTAATTCACCCGAGATATTTACTAATCGTGAAGCTCCTCAAATAAATATCGAACTTAATAATAACGCAAAACCGTTAGCTGACGGTTTTTATGAGGTAGCATTGCAAATTACGGTTACTTCAAAACAAGCCGATAAAACAGCATTTTTAATAGATGTTACGCAAGCTGGTATTTTTGCAGTTAAAAATGTACCAGAAGAAAATATTGAGCCAGTTATGGCTATTACATGTCCAAATATTCTTTTCCCTTATGCCAGGGAAGCAATATCAGACCTTGTCATCAAAGCCGGATTTAGCCCTGTACTGTTGAATCCTATTAACTTTGAAACACTATACATGCAACAAAAACAACAACAGGCGGGTGGCCCAGCACCGAATGTTAACTAAAAGTAAATTAATTAAATTTTTTCCATTTTTATTCTTTTTTGTTTTAATTCAGCCAGTTTTTTCGGCTGAATTTGTAGCAGTTAAAGCGAAAAAATCCTTTTTGTATGAAGGTCCATCTGAATCAACTAGCAAAGAATTTATAGTGACACAATCTTATCCTCTTAGAGTGCTGGTTAAATTAAAAGATTGGATTAAAATTAGGGATCATAAGGATAAAATTAGCTGGATAAAGCTAAAAGATACATCTAAAGAAAGAACAGTTTTAACCCTGAAAAATAATGTCATCCTTTTTTATAAACCATCCTATTCAAGTGTGAAATTAGCCGATATAAGTGAAAATGTTGCTCTTAAACTTATATCACCATTAACTACAGATGGATGGATAGAGGTAAAAACCTTATCGCAAAATATCCAAGGCTACGTTCAAGTTCAAGATATTTGGGGTATCTAAGCATTGAAAATATCAGTTTTAGGAGCAGGTGCATGGGGAACTGCATTAGCAATGCATATTGCAAAAAGACATCATGTTGCTCTTTGGGCGAGAGACGCATCGCATATATCTGGCATGCAAAAAGCACGCAGTAATCCAAAATATCTTGGTGATTTTAATTTTCCCAAACAATTAGAGCTAGAGGATAGCTTATCAAAAGCTGTTAATAATTCTGATTTTATTTTATCTGTTGTACCAACATCTGCTTTTAGACAAATGTTGACCGATATTAAGGAAATTAATAGTCATGCTTCCATAATTTGGGCAAATAAAGGGCTCGAGGAGGGAACAGCAAAACTTCCACATGAGGTTGCTTTGGATGTATTGGGTAACCCTGAGCTTTCTAGAAGAGATTTTGGGGTTATATCTGGCCCAAGTTTTGCTGCAGAACTTGTAAGAGGCCTACCAACCGCTGTAACCTTAGCAACCACTGATGAAAAATTAGCTCAAGAAGCAGGGAGTATATTTCATCACGAAAATATGAGGGTATATACAAGCCAGGATATTGCTGGAGTTTCAGTTGGTGGTGCTTTGAAAAATGTTATTGCCATTGCAGCTGGAATATCTGATGGTATGGGATTTGGTAATAATGCTCGAGCAGCCCTTATAACAAGAGGTTTATCCGAAATTTCTCGATTTGGACAAGCAATTGGTGCCAATTCTGATACATTTAGTGGTCTTGCAGTGGCTGGAGACTTGGTTCTTACGTGTACTGGGGAATATTCAAGAAATAGGGAGGTAGGCATTCGTTTAGCGCAAGGGAAAAAAATTTCAGAAATTTTGAAAGGATTAGGTCATGTTGCAGAAGGAGTTTTTACTACAAAGGAAGTGATTAAGCGTGGAATGAATTTAAATATTGACATGCCCATTACACAGGAAGTTTCGAATGTAATTCATGACAAAAAGTCACCTAAAGAGGCTTTTGAGGATTTGCTTGGCAGAGCACTTAAGCCTGAACATTAACGTTTAAATACCTTTTATAAATTTATTTTGTCTCCATGCTTCAAATAAAACAACTGCAACAGCATTGGAAAGATTCATACTTCGATTATTCTTTACCATTGGCACTCTAATATTTGCAAAGTTTCTTTGGTCATTCAGTCTTTTGGCTGGAAGCCCTCTTGTTTCAGGTCCAAAAACAAAAACATCCCCAGCCTCATATTCAAACTCGTGATAATGCTTGCTTGCCTTAGTTGTTACAGCAAAGTGTCGAAATTGACATAGATTATGGTAACAAGCATCATAATCCTCATAAATTTCAACTTTAGCAAGATCATGATAATCCAACCCAGCTCTTTTCAATGGCTTTTCATCTAAATTGAAACCCATAGGTTTTATTAAATGTAGATTAGAGTTAGTGTTTACACATAATCGAATAATATTCCCTGTGTTGGGAGGTATTTCAGGCTCAAATAAAACAATATTAAACATATGATTAAAATTTATACAGTTGTTATAAAATAGTGTAAAATTACTTAACAAGTTAATTTTTAATTAATAAATCAATAAATTCAATTAGTTAGGAAAAATTATGACTAAAATTAACAGTGATTACCAACAAAAAAACATAGTATTCACCAAAAAAAGACCCCCTAACACTCAAAGTGTAAAGCAAAAATGGTCCAAAGATGCTATTACCAAGTTATTTAGTTTAAGTTTTAATGATCTGTTATTTAGAGCACACACAATTCACCGAGAAAACTTTGATCCTAATAGTGTGCAACTTAGCACCTTGCTATCAATCAAGACTGGAGGATGTTCGGAGGATTGTAGTTATTGTCCACAATCGGCAAGATATAACACAGAGGTGGAAAATACTCCCATTTTAAATATTGAAGAGGTAATGGCAGCAGCAAGAGCTGCGAAGGACGCAGGGGCTAGTAGGTTTTGTATGGGTGCTGCTTGGAGAGGACCTAAGCAAAAGGATTTAGATTTAGTTAAAAATATGGTTTCTTCCGTTAAGTCATTAGGACTAGAGACGTGTGCAACACTTGGTATGCTAAAAGACGGACAAGCAGAGCAATTAAAAGATGCTGGTCTGGATTATTACAATCACAATCTGGATACATCTCCTGAAATGTATGGCGATATTATTACAACAAGAACTTACCAAGACAGATTGGATACTCTGGATAGGGTTAGGCAGGCAGATATAAACGTTTGTTGTGGCGGTATAGTTGGTCTTGGAGAGAACATATCTGAACGAGTAGGGCTAATTGAACAGTTAGCAAATCTAGAGGAACCACCAGAAAGCGTCCCAATTAATCTCTTAACTCAGGTGGAAGGGACCCCAGCCATGGGAACAGAGCCTCTTGACCATTTTGAATTTGTAAAAACTATTGCAGTTGCGAGAATAACCATGCCAAAAAGTTTTGTAAGATTATCTGCTGGACGAGAAACTATGGATGACGGTGTGCAAGCATTAGCTTTTTTTGCTGGAGCAAACTCTATCTTTTATGGTGACGAATTACTAACTACTGGAAATCCAAATGTTGAAAAAGATCAATTACTTTTCAAAAGACTTGGCTTAAAAAATATCTAAATAT
>ERZ802830.2449-NODE-2449-length-16758-cov-27.5788_pt1 | contig 16758 bp, 7 predicted proteins | sample MGYA00345654_ERZ802830 | MGnify/ENA primary metagenome ERZ802830 (study PRJEB30503, sample SAMEA104212375) | marine metagenome | biome: Westerlies Biome; feature: [SRF] surface water layer (ENVO:00010504) within the epipelagic zone...; material: water...
AACAGCCTTGTCAATTTCAATTTCGTTTCGAGGGCTTTCCACGTAGTGATTAACTGCTTGATCGGTCCAAGCATTTAGGCAATCAATCCACGCGCCAAGCATCACATACATTTCAAAAGAAGCATCTTCTTTTTTAAGTTCTGAGATGGCAACAAGTATGTTTTCGGCTTGAGGCAAATGCACATTATACGTTCTAATAATGCGGATACCCATTGCGTAAAGGATTTTCATATCGTCCTTTAACTCCTCCATTGTTGGTTGTACATCCCGTGTGTTTTTTCTATAACCCCCGTACGAAATAGCTAAGTAATCTGGATTACCTAAAATTTCAGCAGCTGTTTTGTTAGAATTGTTCATTTTTGGATGCGTTGTGTTACAAGCAGTAGCCATCAAAATGACGACCACAATAAAACCATAAGTTCGAATCGTTTTCATCATTCATAAGTTGGCGGTGCTGTGGTTTAATTTGGTTAATCTATATGCATTATGCTTTCAATGTTGATATGATTATTTTGCTAACGGTATTTGTTCGTTGAAAGATTTGTTGGGATGTTTCTTTGTCTAAATATTGTCCTGAAAACATTTTAGATTCGCCTGAATGCAGCACTACTTCTATGGCCGGTTCAGTTGATTTTTTATAAATAATAGGTACTTGACAGTAAGTAAACGCCAAGCTGTCTTTGGGCAAATCAAATGATGCTTTCTGATTGGCAACATTTATGTAATTGAATTGCTTGGGTTCAGTTAAAAACTCTTCGGCGTGTAGAATGGTAGGGTCAAATCCTAATGCGCCATCCGAAACGCGAACGCCTAATTCGCCAAATCGACTTAAAATATCTTCTTTTACCTGACCTGTCATGCCGGGCTGTTGCGCGCCTTTTCCAGCAGGTGTATGCGAATACGGGTCTGTTGGGAAAGCACCGTACAACTCGGGTGATTTATGCGCGCCAATGCCCGCATTGATTTCATAGTAGTGATCAAACAACTTACCTATCAACGCTGGGTCTTCGTCCTTGTCTATTGCCGCTTTGGTAATTTCATAAACGGCTAGTTGTAGCTTTGAAACCATGTGCCAATAAATAGAGCCCAATCCTTCATATCCAAAGAAAGTCCCTGACCTACCTGTAAATGATTTGTGGTCGAAAACGTCTTCAAAAATTTGCTCGATGTAAGCCTGTTCTTTGGTTACCATACTTTTATACTGGGTTGGTAATGCCGCTAATGCGGCTTGCAAACTTTTTACATTGTGAAAGTTGCCATTAAAGTGGTATTCTCCAGTAATGTCTTGAGACAATACGGACGTATCAGCAGCTGCCACAAGTTTTTGAAGCAAGGCAGAGTTTGCTATTTTCTCTTCTGAAATGGTGTTCTTGTCAACAAATCTTGGCAGGTCTTTGTTGGGATACAAAATATAACTGTATTGATCTGTCCTAAACAAACTGCTGTCTTTGAGGCTGTCCAATAGATCAAGGCTTTCTTGGGCAGATAAGTAACCTGAACTCAGCACCGCCACCTGGCCTTCAAGCATTTCAGGCAAATGGGCAATACTAACTGCGTCATTGGATTTTAGTGTCATCAAGTTATACGCATGATACATGCCATCATTTCGTTTATTGGCGGCAATCGAGTGCTCCAAATAGGAAGTCGCTGTTTTCAAAAATGAAAGCAATGCTGCTTTGGAAACAATTTCTTTTTCACCAGAAAAGCGCGTGTCATAAATGGTCTCGCGGTATTGGCTACCAGCTTCACCCAAAGCATCCATAAGTGTTTTTCGTTCTACATCACTAAAATTACCTCCCAAGAGATTTTTGTACTGTTCAAGGGCGTCGTTTACTTGGCTAAATAACACGTGTAGTTCTTTAGAAATTGGCGCATTAATTTCAACTGATGTATCAATCATGTTTTCAAAGAAGCGTAAAAAACGTCTCAAATAGTATAGCGTTACCATGGAAACACCATTTCCTACCAAGGCATTGTTCGCATCATTCCATTCGGGACGTTGGGTGTTCATCCAAATACCGCCTTCAGGGATAAAGTTTGACATTTTTGCCAGTACAGTAGCCAAAATCTTTTCGATAAAGTTGACCTTGTAAATAAAAACGGTCTTGTCGCGGACCAAAGCGCCATCAACGCCAATCTCTTCTCGCTTGAATTGTATGTTCTCTTCACGCTCAAAGTCAAAATCAATGGTGTTTTTTGAATCTTTTAAAATATCTTGATAGCTCTTGATTCGGTAAGGAACGTTGGCATAAACAAACAAGTCTTGATTAAAGTAATCTTTGAGTTTATTTGGATAATAGTCTTCAATAAATTCTAAGAACTTAAGCAGATAAATGATTTGGTGATCACCCCAATAGCCTATGTAAGCCCAAGGGTTGTCAGGTTCGATGGTTTCCCAATCAAAGCCACCTTTGGTAACACGGTATGGGTTATAACCATCAAAAGTAGTGGCATTGAGAAACTTGTGAATCATACCCTCAATAAACTCAGGATAAGAATGCGCTAAGGCTTCCCAGTTTTGGAAAATATCACGCCAGTTTCCTTCATAGTCCAATATTTTAGAACCATCCTCTGCGCGTGTATTAATAGAAAATTTGTTCCACGGACGGCTTGGATCGCCGTGACGACGGCTAAACTTAAGTGGCAAATATTCTAAACAAAGGCGCTTAAAGTTTTGGTTATCATCGTTCTTGGCAATTTCCTTTAGGAGGCTTAAATCAAATTGCTCGGGAAGTACTTCCAAAACAGTGTCTTTGAGTTTGTGAACCTTCCTATTGGCATTGGCGATGTATTTTACAAAATCAACTTTGTCGATCGTATAATTATCGTCAAAAATACCGCCACGCATGATGTTAAACATGGTGTTGGAAAAGTGCCTAATATTTCGAAGGCGATCATTTGTCATCTGAAGTCCGTCGGCAGCACCTACAAGTGCGCGCAAATGGGCAGAACCCGCTTGTACATCAGCCGTTACCTCCTCAAGCATGGATGTATTCGATTTGATATTGGCCTTAATAGACACAATATCAGATATACTTTGGTTTACATTGGCAACCAACATCCATTCTTCTGTTGCACCTGCTTCTAAACGAATGGTATCGTTTAAGAAATAAGCTCCTTTTTCAGCCTTAATATCAATTTCTTGAGATACGCTTTCTCCTCTTCGAAAGTTGTCCAATTGAAGTGAAGAAATAAGCTTTTTGGATTGGGCTAAACCGATTGACCACACCACGTTTGCTTTAAGCGCCTCGCTAGGCTCGGCTTTGTCCACAATAATGGCGCTAAGCGAGTAAATTCCCAGGCCTGCATCTTGTTCTAACTCACATTTTTTATAGGCATCCACTAGGTTACTACTTGCATTTTGCAAATCAGGCTCAACACCTTGTGGCAATACATTTTGAATACCATCTATCAGCTCCACTGATATTTGTGCATCGTTCTGGTTTTTGAAGCTCGATTTTCGAACAAATCCATATTTTTCACTAGAATTCCACTCATAAGTAAACCCAACATTTAAGTCGTGGTTTATTTCTTCAAAAATCACCTTATTACCCAGTACATTTTTATACAAATTCCTTGAGACCTTGTATATACCTTGGTGCCTATTAGAAAAGGGTTCCCAAAGATATTTTTTGTCATTTGCAGTCACCAAAAAAATAGACTTACTGCCAGTTGTTTCAACGGCTTCTGTTATTTTATCATCGGTATAATATGGAAACAGCGCATAATTACTATTCTTTCTTCCAGCCGACAAGCTACCATTGCTAGAAATAAACATCCAATGGTCAGAGTTACTCACAATGCTCATAAAAAATGGGCGCATGAGATCAGCGTTCGAAATTTTGTAAAAAGATTCGCCGTTGCGAATAACTTCCTTTCCATTAACTTCTTTTGATGGAAAGTTAGTTTCAAGCTTTCCTAAAAAAACGGTTTCATCAGGTTTCATTCTTGGCTTTAAAGTTGTTGTAAAGGTCACGCGGGAATTAGTTAAATGATTTTAAATTAGTTTGATTACTTATAGAGTTCGGTCGTGTGTGTTTTATTTTATTGATATACTCGTATGTAATCTACTTCCATAGTGGCTTGAGAAAAATTAGCTGGGATTGTCCCTCCTAAATTACCTCCCATGGCGATGTTAAACAAAATATATTGTGGGAAACGATACGGCATACTATTATCGATTTGCTTTATAAAAAACACTTGGTCGTTGAATAAAATACTAATTTCATTTTGATTCCAAATCAAAGAATAGAGGTTGAACGTAGTCGCAGTATCTGAAACCATTTTTGTTCCACCCTCGTTCTTATATTGACCTGTATTGGTATCACCCCAGTGTAAGTGACCAATAAGGTTATTTTTATTCCAGCCATTTTGCTCCATGATATCTATTTCGCCACATGCGGGCCACCCCGAGCTGCCGTAAGTATCTCCATGATAATTGCCAACTTCATTGATATTTGCGCCTAAAGTCCAAAAGGCAGGCCATGTTCCTTGATTGGCAGGAAGTTTGGCACTGATATCTATACGCCCATATTGAAAAGTAAACTTTGAATTCAGACGGGCAGAGGTGTACGATTTGGTATTACCATTAAATTGATATTGTTCTTTTTTGGCTACAATTTTAAGTGTTCCATCACTAACAAACGAGTTCTGTGTACGATCGGTGTAATGCTGCACCTCTCCGTTTGCCCAACTACTTCCCATTATTGGAATAACTTGGTGGTGCCACTTTAGGTTATCAACACTTCCGTCGTAATCAAATTCGTCGCTCCAAATAAGGCTCATGCCATATTTGTCTGAAGCTGAATCATCAGGGTTGTTTGAACTATTGACAGCCTCTCCATCATCATTGCCACAGCTGGCAATAAAAAACAAGAAAAACAAACCCACTAAATGTTGACTTGTTTTAAAAGCATCTGAAGCAAATAGCATACCTTTTCTTTAATCGTTGGTGATGAGTGGTTTTAGATAAATAAAATTGTTGCCCGATTACATGGGCAACAATTTTATTGGATAGAAGTTAATTTTTATAGAAATAAACGTTGTCTAGATAAAATGCTTCTAGATTAGTACCGTTGTTCTCTAAAATAAGCTGCCCTACTTTAGTTTTTGGTGATAATGATAATGCAACATCAATACTGCTCCAAGCATCTCCGGAAAGGTCTGCAGTTTGCAATGTGAACTCTTGTGTAGTATCGTCACCTCCACCATCTGCGCCATTAGGCCCAAAATCTTTAATGGTCACTTTTAATTGTGCGCCTGAGCTTAATGTTCCAGGAACAAAAACATCAAGGTGGAAATGGGTCATGTCTGTAGCATCAACAGTCGGGTTAGAAAACTGATGGCCAACGAAATTAAAATTCTCATAGCTGAGAATATTATCTCCATTTACATCAAAATCGGCAGATGTTGTAGTTTGATATGGTTGCCAATAGCCGTTATAAAAATCAATAGGTACATTTTCATAAGCATCACTGAAAATAGATATTACATTTGCTGCTGCATGCGTTGGCGCGTCAGGAAGGTCAAATTCGCCAAGTGAAGTAATTTCCATTGAACCCACAGCATCTACACCGTTGAATTGTGCTGTTATCGTGGCAGTACCAGCGCTAATAACACTAATTTCGCCCAACTCATTTACTTGAGCAACAGTAGGGTCAGAGGTTTTAAAATCCAAATACCCCGGTGCAATTGCAGTAGTAACAACCGATGCGTCACCTAACGTAACGGTATGTGTGGTTCCAGTTACATTAATGACAGAATTGGAGTACGTAGTTTGTACTAAATTTTCACCATTGAAAATTGAGACCAATGGTTGTGCCGAAATACCTAGGTTCTCAAAGCGGATTTCATCTATCCACATAACGAATCCAGCGCCGAGTACTGAACATCCGCAAGCAGAAAAAGAAAACATGCCTTTTTCCTGTACAAGTTTTGAAGCATCAGGAATTGGTATGGTATACTTTTTCCAGTTCGTGGACAGGCGTGAGTCTTCTAAGCTTACGCTATACTTATCCTCTTCAAAGTCAATGCCAAAACCAAATAAGTCAATATTTGCTGTCATAGTACCTTTTGCCCAAAATGTCATGGCGTCATATTTTGAAAGGTCTCTACCATTTCCTCTGTCAAGAAAAATACCTCCAATATAACCTCCTTCAGGATCTCCGATTCTTGGGACGTCGATTCTAATAGATGTTGTTCCCAAATATGCCTCTTTTGTGTCAATATCAAATCCATTAACATTTGCGCCTGAAGCTGGGTCAAATGAAATAAAAAATTGATCTGTTAACGATACAGGTGCGTCTGTAAATACCTCGGGAATATCGGGATATGTCGCCAAGTTAATTTCGTCTGAAAATTCTCTCTCACAACCTACAAAAGCAACGGATAGGAGCCCTGCAAGAAGGATAGACATTTGTGTATTAAACTTAAAATTTTTCATTGTCTTCTTTTTTATTATTTACCAATGTTGATATGAACATACGTTCTAATTTCCCATTCAGATCCTTCAGGATAGCCAGCATAAAACACATTTGGCGCAGGGGTAAGTCCCTCTGGAGCATAACGTGGTGAATACTGGTCTAATGATCTCCAAGTCCCGCGGATACCAATTTGTGTGTTAGGTAGTCCAAACCAGTCTTGTTTACCAAGAGATGTGGATACGTCAAGCATTACTTGAAGTGGGAATGTGAGGTTAAAATCTCGGTGGTAGTCAAAAGGACCCCAATCGTTAACTTTAAAATGCGACACCAGTTTCATCCTTTTATAAATCATTCTAAGATCTCCCCCATAACGTGTAATGGTTCGATCTGAATCTCCGTTTGCTTGTCCGTTTCCGTAGTAGAAGTTTCCAATCATACCCAGTTCTGGAGATAATTTAGATACAATACGTGTGTGTGCTTCCCATAAATCTTCAGCAGGAGTACTCTCACCAAAAGCAAAGAACTGACGATTTGCTAGGAACCCAATGTGCGCATCTTGCGTTGTAGGTAAGTGTCTAAACACAAATCCTGCGCTCATGGCAAACTTGGCATCTTCAACAACATCATTGTTCCATTCATACATCCAAGTTCCTGGAGTTGGGTCATAGGTGAATAAAATTTCAGCACCTAAGGTTTCTCTGTTTCCGCCTCTAACGGCAAATGGGTCGTCTATTAAGTTACGCAAACGCCCTTGCCCTCCAACACCATTTGGCATAGGATCAACCAAGGGTTTTTGGTATAAAAAGTTAGGTGCAATTTGAAGGTTCCCCGCGAGGTAGGTAAACCCAGAAAGCACATTGGTCATGTTTCCACTACCAGAATCTTTGAGTTTCCATCCTGTGAAGGTTTTAGTTTGGTCTGCACCTCCATTGGCAACCAAGCCCATATACGAACCTTGTGCATACCACATAAACTTTCCTTGAGCGAAAGTGATTTTAGCCTTTCCACCCCAGTTATCTTTGTTGTTAACTTTATCAACAAGTACCGCGTCAATGTGTTTTTTCGCCATCACTTGGAAAGAACTTCCATTTAAAGGGCTACCGCCCCAAATACCACCCAAGGTAACACCAAAGTTTCCAAACTTACGTTCAAAAGCTATGGTAGCACGTTCTGTTGGCCACGCTGGAATAACACCACTTGTTACTTGGTTTTGGTCAAGAATACGTCTACCGCTTTCATCATATTCAAGAGCAGTAATAATATCTCTGTGATAAACCCCAGTAACGGTCCATTTAAGCACTTCTTTTTGATACTTAAAAAGCATGGCTGGGTTAGCACCCCACCACAATTGCGGTCCAAAAGCAACTTTAAGTCCTGAAAGTGCTCCTTTACCATCTAACTCAGCACCCAAAATTTCTCCGTTATAGATGTCTAGGTTAGGGCCGTAGTAGGCTTCAGGATACAAGTTAAAGATATCTCCTTCGTATGCCCAGTGATAGTGTCCAGTACGATAGAATCCACGAAGATTAAAGTCTTTTGCATTCCACTCAAATTCAGCGTTATACACTTGAACTCTATTCATGTCATTCAAGGTAACTACTCCATCAGGAGTGGTAAATCGTTGTGCTCTTCCTCTATTTTCATAAAAAATTTCATCGATAGGGTTGTTAGCAATATTCCCTAAAATGTTTACGTTTACTTCAGCGCGCATCCCTGGTGCAGGATTTGCCTCAACACCAACATAATAAGACTCCATGTTATCAAAACCTTGTTGGTCTGGATATGCAACCTCGTAAGGGGCTGGGGTTTTGGGAGTTGTAATTGAACTTCCTCCCGTGTTAAAAGATGTGAATTCTGCCCTTAAGTTACTTAGACGAATTTTTTCGCCACCGCCTAGGGCTGCTTTGTCTCCTCTTGCGCGTAACATGGCATCCATTATTTGGATGCTATTAAAATGACTGTCCACAAAATCAGCATCTACACCCTCGCTATATGGATTTAATGTATGTGCTTGTTTAAGAGCATAATAAGCGGCTCTTGGATATAGGTCGTATAATCCCCGAGCATCAGTAGGCCCCTTGGCACAAATACCAAACCACTCTTCGTTCATGTTGTTTTGACCTAGTTTGTAGTCAAATGGATATCCTCCGTTTGACCAAGAAGCGTTATTGTTATGTACGTCTAAGTTGTCTGTTTGCCCAAACTTCCACCAGCCATCACTAAACTGGAAGGTACACCCACCAATGGAGTTTCCAGCATTTCCAAGACCAGCAGCATTGGCATAAATTTCTTTCCATTGGCCCACCATAATAGTTGCTTGGGCCATTTGATCTTCCTTATTGGAAATTGCATTAAAGGCATCAGACCCAAACTCCGTAAATAATACAGGTTTACCATATTCATTTTTAACACGTTCAAAAGTGTCTCCAAATGAAATACCGCGATACATATTAGTACCGTAGATATCAACATCAGCACATTCTTCCGCAATGATTTCTAGAAACATTAAATCTCCATTACAAATGGCTACTGGATATGCATCATTAATTTCTTTTATCGCCTTGGCAGCATCATTCATGAGTTTATACATAGGACGGCCACGGTTTTCACCAACAGCACGACGCTGATCCTCCTCATCTGGAAAGTCTTCTGTTTCAGCACCTGCCCAAAACAACCCGTAGTTGTTTTCGTTTCCAAGCAAGAACATAAGCAGTCCAGGGGTATTTTTGTATTCTTTTGCAAGTGCAGTAACTTCAGACATAAGAAACTTTTGTGCTTTTTCGTCTCTATAGTCGGTTACAGGAACCCATGCACCATCAATAGTGAGGCCATAGCGCCCAAAAGAATGATTTAATATGGTGTGTATGCCGTAGTTCTCATAGATATAAGTAATCCATCTTGGTTGGATACCTGTGTATGTTCTAATGGTATTAACACCCATGTTTTTAAGCAATCCCATCTCAGCATCGAGTGCTGCTATGATAAAGTCATCAGTCTGGTTCCATAAGCTGTAAGAATAGTTGGTGCCGATTGGGAAATAATCCCAATTCATACCATTGACCATAAAGTCTTCTCCATTAACAACCAATGTGGTGCCATCGGCTCCTTGGTTGACTGCTACATTGTGCATCTGGGAAATTCCTGAGAAAGCAGGAATACAGAACATTAATTTAAAAATTATGTTTTTCATGTGTTGATTTTTGTTGTTAGGGTAAACATTTCTTAATGCTATTATGAGGTCAATAGTTTTAAAAATATTGTTTTAATCTGGTTTTTGTCAAATGTATAAATATTGTATTGCTAGATTGCAAAAAAGCATGTATACAATATATATACAATTTAAAAAAATGGCTTAAAAATTATCAGTCTAACAATTGGCTGTGACTACAGCTTTTTTAAATGTATTTAAAAAAACCCTGCCAAAATTGGCGGGGTTTTTTAATTTATTTTCTAACTAACCTAAATGACCACCAACCATCTCCATAGTCAATGTCTATTTCCATTGTATTTCCATCTGCAGAAAGCTCGACTGGATATGTAACCGAATCTGGCGCATCTGCTGGATTGGTCAATTGGGTTGTGTTTGTAACCTTTGCCAAGCCTAAGAATGCTCCTTTTCCATTGAGTGTAATTGTTCCAGCAGTTGCATCGTATGTATAAGTGAAATTACCAGAATTATCGTGTGGAAAAAGTGGTGCTCCACAAGCTTCAGGATCAGTACCTTGCCATGGCTCTAACCAAGTGTCCGCACCTAATACATTTTCAAAAGAACCATCTGCATTAAATACATACTCGTCGTCAAATAAACACGCACGTGTAGTTACATCGGCAGCACCGTTTGACCACCAAGAAACATCGTTTTTGTTCGGACCAACTCCTAATGCGCCAGCTTCAGGAGCTAATACCCATGATCCTTGAACTCCAGTTGGAGGTACGTCTCTTACAAGCGTAAATGACCACCAACCATCTCCATAGTCAATGTCTATTTCCATTGTATTTCCATCTGCAGAAAGCTCGACTGGATATGTAACCGAATCTGGCGCATCTGCTGGATTGGTCAATTGGGTTGTGTTTGTAACCTTTGCCAAGCCTAAGAATGCTCCTTTTCCATTGAGTGTAATTGTTCCAGCAGTTGCATCGTATGTATAAGTGAAATTACCAGAATTATCGTGTGGAAAAAGTGGTGCTCCACAAGCTTCAGGATCAGTACCTTGCCATGGCTCTAACCAAGTGTCCGCACCTAATACATTTTCAAAAGAACCATCTGCATTAAATACATACTCGTCGTCAAATAAACACGCACGTGTAGTTACATCGGCAGCACCGTTTGACCACCAAGAAACATCGTTTTTGTTCGGACCAACTCCTAATGCGCCAGCTTCAGGAGCTAGTTTCCAAGTACCTTCGAGTCCAGATCCAGCAGTAGCTGGGTCTTTAACCGAAAATACTATCGTATGTTCTTTTGTAATGGAAACATCTTCTTTTCCGTCAATCGAAGCCGTTACGTTAATGGTATAGGTAGCCGTTTCTTTTGGATATGAATAGGTTACCATTGGGCCACTTGTCATGAAAACGTCAGCGTCATCGCTTACAGCTGGATCTCCAAAGTCAACCGTATAAACAATACGTCCATCTCCTGGAACAGTGGTAGGTACCACGCCGGTTTGGTTACCGTCTGCATTAAGTGTTGCCACGGTAAAATCAAGACCCGCAATAATGCTAAAGTCTTCTTCTTCAGTACAAGCAAATGGAATGCTTAGTAAAAGTAGTGATAGGATGTATATCCCTTTATTTAATAGTTTCATGTTATTCTGTTTTTAAGTAGTTTAATATCCTGGATTTTGTCCCCAACGTTCTTCAGCTAATACGAGTTTTAACTCAATAAGCGGAATGGGAAATATTTCATTTTTATTTTCAGTAAAGCCTTCAATATTTGCAGCAGCTTTTTTGGTGCGAACTAAGTCGAAAAAGCGATGTCCTTCTCCTGCCAATTCCTTACGTCTTTCTGTGTAAATAGCTTCTAACAAAGCACCTTCGCTGGCTTGATAGTCTTTACTGTTATCGCCATAAGCTCGAGCGCGTACTTGGTTTAAGTAGTCTTCGGCGTTCGTGCCTCCGCTTTGTGCTTCTGCCTCAGCCGCCATCAACAATACGTCTGCGTAACGAATTGCGCGGATGTTATTATCGTAGTTAAGCGGGTCTGAGCCTGAGCGTTTGGGCTCAGCTCGTGGCATATATTTTTTATTAAATAAGCCTGAGTCTTCTCTTCCTTGACTATATCTATCTTGGTCGTTGCGTAAGTCGTAAAATGTAAGATCGCGTCTTGCGTCAGCAGCATCGTACAATTCGTATAACGCCACTTTAGGAAGACAAAAGCCCCAGCCTGCATCAAAAACAGGGTCATCGTATGGGGAACGTGGTCCGTTAAACTTCGGAAAATAGTTACCGTTACTTCCATTTATGTTAGACCAACTTGCTGCCATCACGCTTGAATATTGAATTTCAAAAACAGATTCTGTTCCATTTTCTCCACCAATTTCAAACATGCTTACAAAATCATCCCCCGTTATTAAGCTGTATTGTCCATCAGCAATAACTTTATTTAACTCTGAAGCTGCTGCTGCAAATTTGGAATTATCATAAGTAGCGTGATATAAGTATAATTTGCCTAATAGTGCTTGAGCCGCTCCTTTTGTTGCTTTATACGGTAATGTTTGTTTGGCAGGAAGGTTAGGAATTGCATCCTTAAGATCTTCTGCGATGAGCTCATATGCCGTAGGAATATCATCAACACGTTCCATAGCAAATTCATCACCAGCCAAAATACGGGCATCGGAAATACGCAAAACGCCTCCAAGCTCTTCCGTTTTTAATGGAACATTGCCAAAAAACTTAACCAATTCAAAAGCGAAATAAGCACGCAGGAAATAAGCCTCTGCAATAATGCCGTCCTTTCCAGCAAAGTCTGTTTTGTCTTTGTTTTCAAGTACATAATTTGCACGGTTTATCCCAGCATACATCAATCCCCAAATATCACGCAATTGATTTTCATCATCTGGAGTGTGAATCATAAGATTGATATTTTGCAGTGTTGGTTGGTCGTAATTAAATGGATCTCCCCCAGCAGCATAATCATCAGACGCTACTAAGGCAGTCAATGTATTCCAAAAAGTACCTTGAAGTAAATCGTAAGCGCCAATAAGTGCATCAAGATATTCTTCTTCTGAGTTAAAATAATTGTCAGCGTTAGATCCATCTGGCTCTATTTCGACAAAGTTGTCACAGCTAATTACTGTAATTAGCGTTAGGTATAAGAAAATGTTTGTTAATTTTTTCATGATTAAAAATCTATGTTAAGTCCTAGTAAATAAGTTTTAGCAACTGGGTAAAAACCCTTGTCAATACCACCTCCTAGAGCCGCTCCTGAATTGGCAGCTGGGTCATATCCATTGTAATCGGTGATGGTAAACAGGTTATTCCCTGAAACGTATACGCGGAATTTTTTTAACCCTGTATTAGTCAACAAACTTGTAAAATCATATCCTAATTGTACGTTTTGCAAACGCAAGAAAGAAGCATCTTCTACGTGAAAGTCTGAAAATTCGTCTGTATTGATGTTAGCTCCTGAAACGGCCCTTGGAATAGTATTACTAGTTCCAGAACCTTGCCATCTTTCTAACATATAAGTGCTGCGATTCGCATACAAGTCCTTACGCTCATAGTCACGAACTAATTCATGTCCGAGTGACGCAAATGCATATGCATTGAAATCAAAGCTTTTGTACGTAAACCCAAAGTTAAGCCCCATTTGAAAATCAGGAATAGGGTCACCAATATTAGTACGGTCTTTGTCCGTGATCTCACCATCTCCATTGGTATCTACAAAACGTAAATCTCCAGGAGCAGCTCCATCATGATAAATACCGTCTCCATCTGGACTAGCAGCAAGAAATGCGGCGTCTAGGAGCTCTATTTCTGCTTTAGTTTGGTAAATCCCATTCGTTTTGTAACCAAAATAATGACCTAAAGCAAAGCCTGGTGCCATGCGCGTAATATCTGTAATTCCAAGTCCAACGCCATATTCTCCTCCAACTGGCGTGGTTCTTCCGTTTAAGGAAATTACCTTGTTTTCAATCGTTGTGAAGTTGTAGTTGATGTTGTAATTAAAATCATCTCCAGCTGAACCATAATACCCAATGGCAAGTTCAATTCCTTGATTCTGTACTGTACCTGCATTAACAAATGGCACTCCTGAGCCTGGAGCAGAAATCCCAGTTAGGGCTGATGCTTGTGGGCTTAAGAGTAAGTCTTTTGTTTTTTTACGGAAGGCATCTGCTGAAATAACGAGATTTTGATCAAACATGCGTAAATCTACTCCAACGTTAACGGTTTCTTGCTCTTCCCATTTAAGGTTGATATTTCCAAGGGTTCCTGCTGCGGAACCGTATAGTAGATCGTCTATACCCGTTACGCCTGTTCCAGGGTCAACGGTTGCTTGACCGTTAAGACTTGTTATGTATGAAAAGGGAGCGACACTACGGTCATTTCCGATAATACCATAACTACCACGGATTTTAAGCTGATTAATCCAATCTATGTTTTGCATAAATGATTCCTCAGAAACATTCCAGCCCACCGAGCCTGAAGGAAAATAGCCGACATTGTTTCCATTGATTGTTGAAAATCGAGAAGATACATCACGTCTTAATGCAGCAGAGAATAAATATTTCTCTTGAAAGCTATATTGTACACGTGTAAATAAGGAAGACAGACGGACATCAAACCAATCTGCTCCATTGGCTAATGCTGCGTCATTGAAGCGTGGTTCAACAGTCATACCTGAATCCCAAACGGTCTGACCAAGCTGGTTGGTCCCTGTAGTTGTTCTACCGGTATTTCCAAAGAATAATCCTTCTGTTTGATACAAAGACGATCCTAAAAGAACTTTCAAATTGTGCGTATCATTAAACGTATTCTCGTATGTCAAAAAGTTATCTAACATCCAATCAGCATAATTTGCTCCATTATCAACTACTTCATTGCCTGTAATGTTGGCTCCTTTACCGTTCCCATAATTTTGTTCTGGTCTAAAAACGTCATCAAGAACAGTGGCATGGTTATAGTTTAACTTTGAAGTTACTGTAACATTTTTCCAGAAGGTATACTCTAAACCAAAAATACCTGACAAACGTGAGGCACGTGCGGTATTAAAGGAGTTGGCAATCTGAGCAACAGGATTGATAAGTTCAATTTGTGATACGTCATTTGCTAAAGCAAAATTACCATCTGCGTCATACACTGGCATGGTTGGGTTAAGGTTTACAGCATTGTAAAGCACTGCGCCAATACCACCTTCTTGTAAGTTTTGCTTTGTAGCTTCAAAATAAAGCACGTTTGCGCTTAATTCAAGGTTGTCTAAGATATCATACTTGTAATTTAATCTTCCGGTAATACGTTCATAGTTGTTTTTAGAACCTCCAACAATACCATCTTGGTCTAAGTATGAAACCCCGAAAGAGTACGAAGATTTTTCGCCACCGCCATATCCAGATAAATTTACTTCAGACATTAGGGCTTCTTCGAAAACCTCATCTTGCCAGTCGGTGCCGCTTTGTGGGTAAACAAAGTATTCTGTCTTATCGGCAGCGTCATTTACATATTGAGCAAAATCAAAAGAATTCATCAAATCAATTTTTTTACTTGTTTGCTGAAGCCCTGCATATGAACTTAACTGGAACGTTAAATCTGTATTTTTGCCACCTGATTTAGTCGTAATTAAAATTACACCGTTTGCAGCTAGTACTCCATAAATACCTGCCGTAGCATCTTTTATGATATTTATTGTAGCAATATCATTGGGATTTATGGCATTTAAGTCTACAATTCGGTTGCCATCTACCAAAATAAGAGGAGCATTATCACCATTAGTGGTTATCCCCCGAATTCTGATGTTGAAGCCGCTACCAGGTGAACCAGACTGCGAAGTAATGTTAACTCCTGGCACTTGACCTTGGATGGCTTGTTCTGCTCGAACGGGATTGAGTCTTTCAATTGACTTGGCATCCAAAACACTAACTGCTCCCGTTACTTCTTTCTTACGCTGTGAGCCATAGCCAATCACTACAATTTCATCTAAAGCATCTGATGAAGCTACTAAAGAAATAGAAATGTTGGTGTTATTGCCAACGAGAATTTCTTGATTTTCGAATCCAATATATGACACAACAATTATAGGGTTTTCAGCAACGCCATAAAGTTGGAAAACACCATCGAAATCTGTGGTTGTTCCGTTATTAGTACCCTTTACTACTACCGTTGCTCCTGCAAGTGGAGCACCCGATTCAGCTTCAGTAACTGTTCCGCTTACTTGCTGTGCAATAGCAACAGTAGAAACTATAAAGGCTAATATAGTTTTAGTTAATAGTTTTTTCATTGTTTAAAGTTTGACCAAAAAAAGCATTTAATTTTATTAAATCACAAAAAAGAACCTATACAACATATATACATGTTAAAATAAAAGATATAATATTGTCAATTATACAATTTGGCGCTGCTTCATAAACAAATGGTATTGAGGCAATTGTAGCTTAATCATATAAATAAAATACCCTGCAAAAAACTATTTTATTTATACAGTGTATTTACAAAGTTATTGTTGGTTCTTATTCTTTAACAAATTCAAAAGACCAATGAGCATAGTTACCATCATTAACTTTAATGTCAATTTCAAGTGTGTTACCATCTCAACATAGTGTATACAATGTAAAAAAAGGGGTAAAAAATAAGGATTCTACAGTGAAAGAATGTATTCTGTAAGATTTTGATTGTGCGGCAAATCCATTTTTTTTCGCAAACGGTAGCGTTTTATATCTACACTCTTAACGGATATGCTAAGTAAGGGGGCAATTTCTTTGGAGGATAGATTTAAGCGTAAATAGGCACAAAGCTTTAAATCGTGGTTCGTAAGCGCCTCGTGCTTTTGTTTTAGCCTTTTCAAAAAGTCTTTGTCTGCGTTGTCAAATGCCTGCTCAAAAAACTCCCAATCGTCATCGTTTTTTAAGGAGCGCTTGATGGCCCGCAATACTCTTGACACCGTAGGGTTACTTGCCGCAGGCTCCAAATCAATTAACAAGGAGTTCATAAACTGGTTTTTCTTGATAAATGCCATGGTTGATATCGCAAGCTCCTTGTTTTTCTTGTCAATATTATCTTCCAATTGTTCGTTTTTGATACGCATGATTTCTTCGTTCTGCTTAAACTGCATCATGTCAATTTTACGCTTGTTCTCCTTTATAAGCTTTTCTTGCTCCCGCCTGTAATAGTGCGTATACCTGTT
>ERZ802830.2455-NODE-2455-length-16753-cov-6.58211_pt1 | contig 16753 bp, 12 predicted proteins | sample MGYA00345654_ERZ802830 | MGnify/ENA primary metagenome ERZ802830 (study PRJEB30503, sample SAMEA104212375) | marine metagenome | biome: Westerlies Biome; feature: [SRF] surface water layer (ENVO:00010504) within the epipelagic zone...; material: water...
TTTGCACTCGGTAATTGATCATAAACTCCTTTTTTGATGGATTGAAATAGTCACGGCCTGTTTTAAACGGACTCCACTGTAAGTAGTTGATTTCTTCTGGGCGGTTTGCATTGCGAAATTCAAAACTGGAACCCCATTCGTTAACTTCAAGACCTAGATGTCGTTCGTACCAGTTTTTAGTACTATCGGGATCGTCTGAAAAAAAGAAAATTCCTCCAATTCCAGTTACTTTGGGTTCGAGGGGTGTAGATTCGGGTGTTTTCATCGATTTGGATTTGGGTGTGTTACAACTTAAAAGTATAAAAATTAAAATAAAGGGTTGGGGTTTCATCAGTTTGGGGAGTATTTAAAAAATATTAGGAGTTAAAATAGAATCTATTCCTCTACAGCCGCCGGTTCCATTTGGATTTCAGCTTTTAGATGGATCATTTTAGCAATCGTAAAGGCAGCAGTAGAAATGATTTGATTCATGTTTTCTACTTCCATTTTTTCGGCTTCGTCTCCTGCTTTGTGGTAAAAATCAAAATTTTTAAAGTCAAATGAGGACAAGGTAAAAGCAGGGGTTTCCAGCTCTTGAAAAAAGGCGTAATTATCCGATCTTCTAAAGAGGTTGAGTTCTTTAGCTTCTGGAAGAAATTGAACAAAATTCGGGGAAATGGTATTCATCACTTCCGGCATATTGGAATAGTTGTAGCCGGTCATATAGGCTTGATTTGCTCCAGTGGTCAAAGTTTTCCCAATCATTTCAAAATTGATCATGTAGTCTGGTTTGATGTTTTCATCTTTAAAGCGTTGCGCCAAATGATAGGCACCTCTAATGCCTTTTTCTTCATCGGCAAACAGAGCCAATACAATATTTTGATCCCATTCAAATTGGGCTAAAAACGATCCTACCTGTAGTACCGCCGTAGACCCGGTAGCATTGTCGTTAGCTCCGTTGTAAATTGTATCTCCTTCGGATCCTCGAATTCCCACATGGTCCAAATGGGCACCAATCAATATCGTTTTTTTCTGAGGGTCATACGTCCCAATTTGACCAACCACGTTGTAAGTTTTTACGCCCTTGGTACTCAAGGTGTCTTGATAGTCGGGATAAAAGGGAGTAATGTTTTTTGCTTGAAAATAGTCGGTGACAAATTCTGCAGCTTTAAAGTAGCCACCACTTTGGGAATCCCGCCCCATCATATTGTCCGAGGCTAGGGTAAAAAGAATTTTTTGCGTTTCAGAAAGATTTATTTGATTTTGAACTTGTTCCAAAGTGAGTGTTTCAACCGGGTGGGTGGGGGTATTTTCACATCCCATTAAGAGAATGAGAAAGGAAAGAGAAGCTAATTTTTTCAACATTATCTTTTGTTTTTTGTTTAAATATAAGATTGTATTTTTAGCTCATGAATAAAATTAGTTTGTTCTTTTTTTTACTGGTCTCTTTGGCCTTTGGTCAAAAAGGGGAACGCTCACAACTCATTCTACCTCCAAAACAAATTGTACAAATCAATTATCCTCTGTACCAAGGGTTTAATGTCAAAATTTGGAACAAGTCTAAATTTGATTTAGGTGTTTCGGCTCGAGAACGAAAAACAGATTCTTTAGTCAAAGGCTTTGGTTTGGATTCGGGAAGTTCAGCAGTCTTAGAAGTCAACAAAGGTCTGTATCTTCAATTTGAAAACCGCTATCTAGCCTCACTAAAAGTGGAATACACCTTACAAAAAGGAGTGGAAGGGAAAAAGAAATCTACAAAACCCCTTACACCGCAACGCGCGTTTTATTTGGAAAACAATACAGCGCAAAGCATTCCTTTGCGCATTCCTGGGGTGATGAATCCCAACCTCAGCCCCTTTTCACGGAGTGGGGTCGATTTGCCCAACGGGCAAAAAATCTTTCTAGATCTCAATGGAAAACGAATCTTACTCCTTACTGTTACCGATTCCATCCCCCACGGAGCTCGCATCGATGTGGCAAATCTGATTAACAAAGCTTTAAACGAGCAATAGGAGCGCTACCAATCAAATAAATACTGAAATTTCACATACAGTTGACTGTTTTCGATTCCGTATCGGTTTCCTTCCTCAATTCTAGAATAGCCATTGGTCCCCCCTATATAGAAGATGGTAAACGGATTGGGATTCCATTTGAGTAAAGGTTGCAAGAAAAAAACCTTGTCAAAATCATTAAACTCTCCGATAAGGCGAAAGGAAAAGTTCGGATTGAATTGGTAATTGATCGTGGAACGTGCAATAAAGCCAGAAAAGTAAAGGCTGCCGTCTTCTTTGTTTTTCAGTTGTGAATACCGCAGAGAAGGGCTAATTCTCAGTTTGGGAGTAAGCTGGAAATTATTGAAAGTTCCGATAAAAAAGTTGTCCCCCACCGCGGGATTGTCAGAATCGTAGCGCAAGGCCTCCCCAACTCTAGTGAAAACACCCAGCCGAACTGCCTCTGAAGGATTGTAGGAAGCAAAAATGCTAAATTCGGGCATGTTTTCTCCAATAAAACCTTCAAACTCTTCATTAATGACATAATTATAACTGATTTCACTTTCAATATTACCGCTCAGTTGGATGTACATTGCAGTTCCAAAATCCAAATATTTCCTCAAGTTATCGTAATTATAATTGATTTCACTTCCCACGTAGATTCCTAATTGTTTTACAAAATCCTCTTTCTCAAAAAAGTGCTGGTAACCGTGAAAGACATCTAAGAAACGAACACTGTTTTGGGTAACAAAACCCAAAGGGGTTTGGTAGTGGGGGGAGTATTGTTCGTATTCCAGTTCCGTGTTCCAGTGTTTGGTATTGCGTTGTAAGGAAAAATAGAGTGCATCACCATTGAGCTTTTCACCGTCTAATTGGGTGTTTTTATCGCGTATGCGGTCTGTTTCTTCTATCCAATCTGTGTTGGGTTCTAGCAAGATACTTTTGTTAAATTCAAAACTTGCCGTATAGGATTTTTTAAAGCGATAACGTCCGTCTACCCCCAAGGTATGCCCATAGCCTCCGGATTTAAAAATTCGATTGGTGGTTAAAAACCCGATATTGGTTCCTTGCTCATAGGTGCGTTGATACCTAAAAATATTTGAAAAAGAAGCAGCCCCTTCGCCAAAATAGGATCGGTTTTCACCCGCAGTTAGGTAAGGCGAGGCTTCATCATAAGCGGTCAGCCAGTAAAACCGTTGGTTTTCACCTTGGCTGATCAGTTTGGTAGAAAGTAGGGGTTTGTTAATGGATCGGGTGTAAACGGTGTTAAGTCGGGTCTCGATGATGTCATTGCCCTCGTTAAAATAAGGGCGTCGCTCCTGAAAGAAAATCGCAAAAGTATTGTTGGCTGTGATTTGGGAAACATCGGCTTCTACCTGCGAAAAATCGGGATTGATGGCGTACTCCAAAGAGGTAATGTTATTTAGGTCAAACAAGCCACTCAGTCCAACGGTTCCGTTTGGTTTTCCGTAATCTAAGGTTCCCTCCGGGGTGGTTCCTTCCAAACCTCCATAGACATAAGGGAGCAGGTTGACCCGATTTTTAGATTTGATGTTTTGTAAAGTGAGCTCCGTAGGCGTTTGACAGGGCAAACAGGGATTGTTTAAATCAATAGGGAAATTGATGTTTTGACTGCGGTTATTTTCAGTAAAAGTAGAACGGTAGAGCATAATTTTCCACTTCAATTCAGGAGCTTGTTTGAATTGCAATACACTAAAGGGAATCTTGAGTTCCACATGATAGCTGTCTTTGTGTTTGCTTGCTTTAGAATCAAAGTTGACATCGTAGGAAACATCATCTTGCCCTGTAGAAAGTAATTTGAGGTCCAGTTGATTTCCCTCTGGATTGGCACCCAAACTCACCATGTAGCGTCCGTCTCCGTAAGTATCTATACCAATTAAAACATTGTCGTCTCTATAACCTTCATCTCGATTGCGAACGGAGGAACGCAAATTGGCCATATCGGCATAAGCGATAAATCCAACATACAAATCCGTTTCGGAATACGTAATAAATACTTCAGTCAAATGAGGGGAAGGCACATTGTTCCCTGGATCAATTTCATAATCGATTTTAAAAGTTTCTGCCCCTTCCCATTCCTCGGGACTTACTATTCCATCGAATTCTGGAAGTACTTTTTGGGCTTGAATAAATAGGGGAAAAAGGAGTAGTAGGGAAAGAAGGGGCTTGTACATTTACAGACTTTTACATTATGACGCCTTTCTTCTGGATTTGTTACAGTTTTTTTAAAAGTAGCCCTTGCTTTTAATGCAAGGATTTTAAAAATTCATCAGCGGTCATTACAGGCAATAGAGATTTTTTAAAGTCCTTTCCATTTCTAGTAATGATAATTTCACAATTTGATTCCACTGCACTAAAATATTGCAACGCATCTTCAAAATCTTTTATCTGAGAATTGAGCCCTTTTTGAACTGTTTCTTTGTTTAGACTACATATTTCAGAGAGGATATTAAATTTTAAAAGTTTTTCTTTTGCAATTTTGGCATTTTCAAATTTTTCAAGAAAATAGTTTACAATGGCAAATGAAATAGGGGAGACAACCAATGTTAACTTTTTTTGTTCCGCTAACGTAGCAATTTTTGCAATCGGCTCATAAAAAGGATCCCGTTCTCCTAAAAAGTCCAACATTATATTGGTGTCGATAAAAATCCTTTTATTCCTTTTTATTTCTCCATCCTATGCGCTGCATATTCTTTTTTATAGTCTAAATCTCTAGGGATTTTTGTTCCTGTTGCAATACTTTTTATAAAAGGCGAGATTTCAAATTGAGAACTTTTGTTTTCTGAAGTTAAAGATTGTAAATAAGCTTCAACAATTCGGGATAAACTCATTTTTTTATCGGAAGCATACAGCTTGGCTTTTTCAATGGTCTTGTGATCGAGTTTTAAGGTCAGTTTTGTGTCCATAAGCAAATATTATACGTACAAATATAAATAATTTATCCGTACTTTTGCTTTTCCATAAATGCAATTCCCTAAGTCTCTTCTAAACTTAAAATAAGACTGTCAATTTCTTGTCGATAGAACTTTGTAAGGGCTTTAAAAGTGTTAAATTTTAATTCTTGTATCGTTATAATTCAGTTCTCTTATAAAACTTTTAAGTTCCTATGAGCTTACTGAAAAATCACGATCACTAGGTACCGCAGTTGTGTTGTAAAGGTTTCCAATAGGATTAGAATACGAGTTTTTGTCTACGTTAGGCTGTTTTTTAGAGTTAAAAAATCGATATCCTAATAAAAAGAGGATAAAGATCCAGAGCATAATCAAAAAGCGTTTTAAAAGAAATTTTTTCATGATTTGGGGAATTAGCAGATTGTAAAAGTATAAAAAATAAAAAACCCCACTAATGTGGGGTTATCTTATTGCGATCGAATTCAAGTTTTATACAGCTACCAAATCCCCGGCTTTATTTTTTTGCGGTAGGGTAGAAGTTCCCATTAGGTAGGAGTCTACTTGGTGCGCCGCTTCTCGACCTTCTGAGATCGCCCACACGATGAGGGATTGTCCTCTACGGCAGTCTCCAGCGGTAAAAATTGATTTCTTATTGGTTTGGTAATCGTTTTCTCCTTTGATGTTTCCTCGTTCGTCAAAGGTAAGTCCAAACTGTTCGGGTAAGCTTTTTTCAGGCCCCGTAAATCCAAGAGCAAGCAAGGCCAAATCACAGGGCCATTCTTTTTCAGAATCCTCTTTTTCGATAAGTTGAGGACGCTCTCCAGGAATTTTCTTCCATTGGACTTCTACTGTTTTGAGTCCTTTAACGTGCCCTTTCTCGTCTCCAATAAATTCTTTGGTCAAGATACTCCACTCTCTATGACTCCCTTCCTCATGAGACGAAGAAGTTTTCAGTTTAAAAGGCCAGTAGGGCCAAGGGTGTTCCTCTGTTCTACTGTCTGCAGGTTTGGGTAGTATCTCAAAATTGGTAACACTTTTTGCCCCGTGGCGGTTGGAAGTTCCAATACAATCGGATCCGGTGTCTCCTCCTCCAATGACCACCACATTTCGGTCTTTGGCGAGGAATTTTGCATCCCGATTGTGTTGCCCATCCACTGCCTTGTTGTTGTGTGGAAGAAAATCCATCGCTTGCACAACGCCTTCCAAGTCTGCACCAGGAATGGGCATTTGACGCTTGATGGTTGCTCCGGTTGCGAGGACAACGGCATCGTATTCATTTTCTAAGGCTTCCGCAGTAATGGTTTTACCAATTTCTACATTGCATTGAAACTGAATGCCTTCTGCTTCCAATATTTCCAAACGTCGGTCGATGACCTTTTTTTCCATTTTAAAATCAGGAATACCATAGCGCAACAGTCCTCCGGTTTTATTGTCACGTTCAAATACCGTAACGGTGTGTCCAGCCCGGTTCAACTGTTGTGCTGCAGCAAGACCTGCAGGGCCTGACCCAACGATGGCTACTGTTTTACCTGTTCTTGTTTCTGGAGGTTCAGGTTGAATCCAACCCTCATTAAACCCGCGCTCTACTATGTATTTTTCAATCAATTCAATAGATACAGGAGGGTTTACAATTCCCAATACACAAGCTTCTTCACAAGGAGCGGGGCACAGTCTTCCCGTAAATTCAGGGAAGTTGTTGGTGCTGTGCAAAATGGTCAGTGCACGTTCCCACTCGTTTTTATACACCGCATCGTTAAAGTCGGGAATGAGGTTACCCAAAGGACAGCCGCTGTGACAGAAAGGAACTCCGCAATCCATACATCGTGCTCCCTGTTCTTGCAACTCCTCAGTTTTGGGTGCTAGGGTAAATTCATTGTAATTTTTCACTCTTTTTTTAGGATCGATGACCGGTTCTTTCATTCGGTCATATTCCATAAAACCTTTAATTTTTCCCATAATTTAAACTGTTTTTTCAAGTTCTTGTTTGGCCAATAGTTCTAGCGCACGTTTGTAGTCTGTTGGCATTACTTTGATAAAGTTTTTACTCGACTCTGGCCAATTTTTCAATATTGATTTTGCTTTCGGACTTTTTGTGTAGTCAACATGGTTTTGAAGCAATCCTTGAATGGTAGTTCGGTCGCTGTCTTGAAGATCTTCCAATTCCACCATTTCGAGGTTGAATTTCTTCTCGTCAAAAGTTCCATCCTCGCTGTGTAAATAGGCAATTCCACCGCTCATTCCAGCAGCAAAATTTCTTCCGAAGTCACCTAGGATGACTGCAATTCCGCCGGTCATGTATTCACATCCGTGATCGCCAATTCCTTCGACCACAGCTTTTGCCCCTGAATTGCGGACACAAAAACGTTCTCCTGCGATTCCATTGATGTACGCTTCTCCTTGGGTGGCACCATAGAGTGCTACATTTCCAACAATGATATTTTCATGAGGAATAAACGTAGATTTTTCAGGAACCTGCGCTACTAGTGTCGCCCCGGAGAGTCCCTTACCGAAATAATCATTAACGGTCCCTTCTACTTTCATGAAAAGGCCGTGGGAAGCAAAGCCTCCAAAGCTTTGTCCTGCTGTCCCCGTAAATTTTAAACTCAAGGTATGCTCTGGCAGACCCCCTGCTCCGTGGATTTTTGAAATTTCATTACTCAAAATAGCACCTACTGTACGGTTGGTATTTTTGATTCGATACTCCAAATGTTGTTTTTCTTTTCGATACAACGCGGGATGCGCCTGACTCAAAATATCAAAATCCAGTACGTTTTCCAACTGGTGGTCTTGTGTTTGGGTATTGTACTCTTTAACTTGTGGGGGCACCTCAGGTTTGTAAAGTATTTTAGATAAATCAATACCCTGCGCTTTGTAATGATCCAAGGCTTTTTTCATATTGAGCTTTTGGGATTGACCTACCATTTCATTGATAGTTCTAAAGCCAAGTTCAGCCATAATTTGACGTAATTCTTCCGCAACAAAATACATGTAGTTGATTACATGTTCGGGTTTACCTTTAAAGTTTTTACGCAATTCGGGATCTTGGGTGGCAATTCCTACAGGACAGGTATTCAGATGACAAGCGCGCATCATAATACAGCCCGAAGCGATGAGAGGGGCTGTAGAAAACCCAAATTCTTCCGCTCCCAACAAACAGGCGATTGCAACGTCTCTTCCAGTTTTCATTTGACCGTCACACTCTAAAACGATACGGCTTCTCAAGTCATTTAGGACTAAGGTTTGTTGTGCTTCTGCAATTCCAAGTTCCCAAGGAAGTCCCGCGTGTTTTAAGGAAGTCAGGGGTGAAGCTCCTGTCCCTCCATCAAAACCTGAGATCAGGATCACATCTGCTTTGGCTTTGGCTACTCCTGCTGCAATTGTCCCTACGCCCACTTCTGAGACGAGCTTAACATTTACTCGCGCTTCTCTATTCGCATTTTTTAGATCGTAAATCAATTGTGCCAAATCTTCAATGGAGTAGATGTCGTGGTGGGGAGGAGGAGAAATTAATCCTACATAAGGAGTCGAATTTCTTACCGAGGCGATGTAGGGGTTAACCTTTGGACCGGGAAGTTGTCCTCCTTCTCCAGGCTTGGCACCTTGCGCCATTTTAATCTGAATCTCTTTGGCAGAGCTCAAGTAGTGACTCGAAACGCCAAAACGTCCAGAGGCAACTTGTTTGATGGCAGAGTTTCTCAAGTTTCCGTCTTGATCTGGTTGGAAGCGTTGTGGATCTTCACCCCCTTCTCCAGAATTGCTTTTTCCGCCAATCCGGTTCATCGCAATGGCTAAATTTTCATGTGCTTCTTGGCTGATTGAGCCCAAGGACATGGCACCAGTTTTAAAGCGTTTTACGATTTCAGTCCAGGGCTCCACCTGATCTATTGGGATGGGGTCAAAGCTGGAAAATTCAAAGAGCCCCCTAAGGGTCATCAACTTTTCGTTTTGATCGTTAATTAGTTTGGAAAACGTCTCGTAGCTTTCGGGCTTGTTCTGACGAACAGCCTGTTGCAGGGTGGCTATGGTTGACGGATTGACCACATGGGCTTCTCCATCTCTTCTCCACCGGTAATCACCACCAATTTCTAGGGGAAGTCCTAACTTGGATTCGTGAATGTATGCCTTCGTATGGCGTTTGCTGATTTCTTTTTCGATCTCATAGAGTCCAATTCCTTCAATTCGGGTAGCCGTATTGGAGAAAAAACGATCGATCAAATTTTTGGATAAACCTAAAGCTTCATAAATCTGAGCCCCGCGATAGGAATGCAAGGTAGAAATCCCAATTTTATTCATCACTTTGACAATTCCTTTTGCAATGGCTTTGTTAAAGTTTTCGATTGCCTTATCCGCATCTAGTGCAATGGTTCCCTGTTCTGTCTGATGAACGATAATTTCATTGACCATGTAGGGATTGATAGCACTTGCTCCATATCCAAAAAGTAGAGAGAAATGGTGTGGTTCACGAGGTTCTGCAGATTCAATTAGAATTCCAAATTTTGAACGTTGTTTGGATCGTTTAAATGCGTGGTGGGTATGCGAAGTGGCCAACAACATAGGGATGGGTGCCATAGATGGCGATACACCTCGGTCAGAAAGAATGATGATGTTTGCTCCTTGTTCGATGGTTTTTTCAACCTCTATGATCATTTCCTCCAGCGCCTGCTCCAAACCGTTTAAACCACTTTGCGTTTCGTATAATGTCGAAACTGTAGCAGATTTAAAATCGTCATGTTCAATAAACTTAATTTTATCTAAATCTTCGTTTGAGATAACGGGATTTTGAATGCTCAATTTTTTGGCATGGTCTGCGGTGATGTCGAAAAGGTTGTAATCACTTCCAATACTCAAACTAGTATCGGTAACAATTTCCTCTCGAATTCCATCGAGAGGGGGGTTGGTAACTTGTGCAAAAAGTTGTTTGAAATAGTTGTACAGCAGTTGGGGGCGGTCGGACAAAACGGCCAGAGGGGTATCTGTACCCATAGAGCCGATGGCTTCTTTGCCCTCTACACTCATCGGAGTAATAATGGTTTTTAGGTCTTCTTGAGTATATCCAAAAATACGCATCCGCGTTTCAAAGTCTTCCTCCTCTACTGGGGTTTTATTTCCTGTGTAAGGAATGTTTTTAAGAGGGAGGAGGTTTTTGTCAAGCCACTTTTTATAGGGTCGTTTGGTTGTGATTTCTTTCTTAATTTCCTCGTCTTCTATAATGCGTCCTTCATCCATATCGACTAAAAACATTTTTCCGGGTTCCAGACGTCCGTGTTTTTCGATATTTTCAGGCAGTATATCCAATACTCCTGTTTCAGAGGACATGACGACATAGCCGTCTTTGGTGACGGAATACCTTGAGGGTCGCAAACCGTTTCGGTCTAAGAGCGCTCCGATGTATTTTCCATCCGTAAAGGGTATGGAAGCGGGTCCATCCCAGGGCTCCATGATACAAGCGTTGTATTGGTAAAATGCCTTTTTGCCTTCGTCCATGGATGCGTGTTTTTCCCAAGCTTCTGGGACGAGCATCATCATAACTTCTGGAAGTGATCTTCCCGTGGCTAAAAGGATTTCAACAACCATATCCATCGAAGCGGAGTCGGATTTGCCAGAGAGGATAATGGGTAAAATCTTTTTTATTTCAGGACCAAATAAGTCATTTTCAAGAAGCTCTTCACGTGCTTCCATTCTACTGAGGTTTCCTCGGAAGGTATTGATCTCCCCATTGTGACACATATATCGAAAGGGTTGTGCCAAATCCCATGTGGGAAAGGTATTGGTGGAAAAGCGCTGGTGTACCAAAGCCAAACGAGTGACCACAGCAGGGTCTTTTAAATCTTGATAATACCCTTTGATGTCCTCAGGAATCAAGAGTCCTTTGTAGATCAGGGTATGGGTGGAAAGGCTGGGAAGATAGAAATAGCTTGCTTCTGAAAGTTTTGAAGAGAAGATGGTGTGCTCAGCAATTTTGCGAGCAATAAATAGCTTAATGTTGAACTGGTGATCGGAAAGTGTGTCCGATCCCTTACCCACAAAAACTTGCATGATATGAGGTTCCGTTTGAGCCGCAATAGCACCTACAACATCTGGATTTACAGGGACTTTACGCCAGCCTAACACTTCAAGCCCTTGTTTTTGAATTTCGTTTTCCAGTACTCCAATACAATAGGAACGTTGATTTTCTTTTTTGGGTAAAAAAACCATTCCTACAGCGTATTGATGCAATTCAGGAAGTTTAAAATTACACTGAGTAACTAAAAAATCGTGTGGAATTTCAATCAATATTCCAGCACCGTCACCTGTTTTACCGTCGGCACTAACGGCCCCACGGTGTTCGAGTTTGTCTAAAATATCTAACGCTTTGTGAATGATGTCATTGGTTTTCTTCCCCTGAAGGCTACAAATAAAACCTGCACCACAATTGTCGTGTTCGTACTGAGGATCGTAAAGTCCTTGTTTGGCTGGCAGCATATAATAAATTTAAAGGATCGCTAAGGTAAGAAGACTGCAGCTAAACCATGTAGGAATGGACATGTAAATCTTATTGTTTTGCGAAATCTTAAAATTTTAATCATTTAACAGGAAAATCGTTATTTATAAATCAAAAAATTGTAAAAATGTTAATTTTTATTTCCTTTGTTTGAATGTCTAAGTAGATTCTTTTGAAAAAACAGGATTATAAAGTTGTCGGAGTCATGTCCGGGACCTCATTGGATGGGATCGATTTAGTGTGTGTGCGTTTTACCCAAGGTGTCCCGTGGAAGTTTTCTATCGAAGCCTCAGAAACAATAGCATATGCAACTGATTGGCGTTCCCAATTAGTAGGGTTGCACGCGGAAAGTAAAGAGGTTGTCCGAGACGTGAATAATCGCTATACATCCCATTTGGGGAACGTCATAAAGGAATTCATCGCGAAACATCAGTTGGATGGGATTGATGCAGTGTGTTCGCATGGCCACACTGTATTTCATCAGCCTGAAAGAGGGATCACCTTTCAGTTAGGAAATCTGAAAAAGTTAGCTGAACGGGTTCAGCTTACTGTAGTTTGTGACTTTAGAACTCAAGATGTGGCTCTTGGAGGTCAGGGGGCTCCTTTAGTTCCTATCGGTGATCAGCTTTTGTTTGGAAACTATGATGCGTGTTTAAATTTAGGGGGCTTTGCCAATGCTTCTTTAATGGTCCAAGGGGTTCTAGTCGCCTATGATCTTTGTGCAGTAAATACGGTTTTAAATTTTTTAGCTCAAAAGAAAGGACTGGAATACGATTTTGGAGGTGCACTAGCTCAAAAAGGCAAGCGAATTGACTCACTTTTTGAAGCCCTTGAATCGTTGGATTTTTATACCCAAACGCCTCCAAAGTCACTGGGGATAGAGTGGGTTCACACCGTTCTTTTTCCGATTCTAAACAAATATGATTCCCATCCAGTAGAAGATCTACTTTATACGTATTCCCTCCATATTGGGAAGCAGATTGGGCAGTGTTTTGGTTCAGGTCAGCAGGTTTTAGCAAGTGGAGGTGGGGTGAAGAATGATTTTTTAATGCACCAAATTCAAAAGTACACTCCAGCAAAAATTTGTATTCCTGAAGCAGAAATTATCGACTTTAAGGAAGCGTTGATTTTTGGTTTATTGGGTGTGTTGCGCTTACGCGAAGAAAACAATTGTTTGGCCTCTGTCACGGGAGCCCCTCAGGACCACAGTTCGGGGATGATTTTTCAGCCTTAAATTTTTCTTGGATTCCATAGCTGTTCGGGTATAGATTTTTATATTTTTAGAGTCACAAACTAAAATTGATTTATGGAAACCATCATAATAACTCTTTTTGTCTTAGGTTATTTGGCAATCACTTTGGAACACAGTCTCAAAGTAGATAAACTTATTCCGGCTCTTGCGATGATGGCTTTGATGTGGGCGATCATATCCCTAGCCCATTTACCTGTTTTTGACGTAAATACAGAACTAAAGCAATTGGAGCCCACCCATATTGATGAAATACTGTTACACCATTTGGGTAAAACAGCGGAGATTATCATCTTTTTATTGGGTGCGATGACCATCGTGGAAATCATAGATTATTTCAATGGTTTTTTCACAATAAAAAACTTTATTAAGACCCGAAGTAAAAAGGGATTGTTATGGATTTTTGCCATTTTGGCCTTTATACTTTCTGCTATCATAGACAACTTGACCGCGACTATTGTTCTCATTACGATATTACAAAAAGTAATTTCCGATCGAGACACCCGATTGTGGTTTGCAGGATTGATCATTGTGGCTGCAAATGCTGGAGGAGCCTGGTCTCCCATTGGGGATGTAACCACTACAATGTTGTGGATTGGCGATAAAGTAACTACCTTGAGTTTAATTAGTTATGTTTTAGTACCCTCAATAATTTGTTTGATCATTCCTGTAGGAATTGCCTCTTTTTTGCCGGCATTTCAAGGAGAGATTGAGGAAGCTAAACCCGATGAAGGAGATGTAGGCTTTCACAAGCACGGGGCTCGCATGTTGTATTTAGGCCTGTCAGCGATAGTATTTGTTCCTGTTTTTAAGACGATAACGCACCTCCCTCCTTATGTAGGGATGATGCTTTCCTTGGCAGTTGTGGCTACTTTTGCTGAAATTTTTAGTAAAGCGAAAATAAACATCACCTCCATAGATGAGGAAAGTGACGCCCACCAAACCAGCAGTCCTGTACACCGTTCTTTATCCAAAATTGAACTGCCCAGTATTTTGTTCTTTTTAGGAATTTTATTGGCTGTGGCTGCATTGGAGTCTTTAGGATTGTTGTTCAATTTTGCAGAAGGACTCAACACGGCTATTCCCAATACGGATATTGTAATTGCGTTACTAGGGATTGGTTCTGCAGTAATTGATAATGTACCCTTGGTAGCGGCTAGTATGGGTATGTTTTCTATGCCAACAGACGATCCCGTTTGGCATTTGATTGCTTATTCTGCAGGGACAGGAGGAAGTATGCTTATAATCGGTTCTGCAGCGGGTGTAGTGGCAATGGGTATGGAAAAAATAGATTTTTTCTGGTATCTTAAAAAGATTGCATGGTTGGCCTTTTTAGGGTTTATTGGAGGTTTTGTAGTCTTTGTACTAATGCGGAATTTTGTACTTTAACAGAAACCAAATAGAATTTTTTGATTGCGCTTACGTTTTAAAGTAAATTCTCTTTTCATATGACGCTATTTCTCCAACAAGATCCCTCTCCGCTACAGACAGAGAAAACCCTTTCTTTGATTGAACTGATTCAAAACGGAGGACTTGGAGGCCAGATAATTATTGGCGTCTTGACTGTACTTTTGTTGATGGTCGTTTATATTTATTTTGAACGACTTTTTGCCATTCGTGCAGCGGTACGTGTGGGCCCTACTTTTATGTCTCAAATTAGATCCTTTGTAATGCAAGGCAAAGTGGATAGCGCACAACAATTGTGCGTGCAAGAAAACGTTCCTGTATCCCGTTTGGTTTCCAAAGGCTTATCTCGGATAGGCAGGCCGTTGGAAGATATCAATACGGCGATAGAAAACGCAGGTCGTTTGGAAGTCTATCAACTGGAAAAAAACATTAGTATTCTTGCTACGATTGCCGGTGCAGCCCCAATGTTGGGCTTTTTAGGAACCGTAATCGGAATGATATTGTCCATTTTTGAAATTTCAAATGCTGGGGGAAATATTGATATGCAATTACTTGCGGATGGTTTGTATACCGCCATGACGACAACAGTAGCAGGACTTATCGTAGGGATACTCGGATACATCAGTTACAACCATTTGGTGGTAAAAACAAACAAAGCGGTGTATCAGATGGAAGCGACAAGCTTGGAATTTCTAGATCTGTTAAACGAACCGGCTTAAGATGAAGCTTCGCGGAAGGAACCAAATTCGTCCCGAGTTTAACATGTCCTCCATGACGGATGTGGTTTTTTTGTTGTTGATTTTTTTTATGATTGCCTCTACTTTAGCAAAACAACTCAATACCATAGAGGTAAAGCTACCTCAAGCAGAGGGCAAAACTGAAAACCGAAATACAGTAGCGGTAACCATTACCAATACGAATCAATTTTACCTCAATGCAGACCGGGTTGCGAAAAGAAATTTAGAGCGTCAGCTCGTCCAAAATCTCACTTCAATGCAAATCCCTTCTATCGTCCTGAGAACCGAAAAAAAAGTGGCCATAGATCAGGTAGTTTATGTGATGAACATTGCCAATAAAAACGGGATAAAGGTTGTATTGGCTGTAGATACACCTTGAAAATTAAAATGAGAATCTTAGACACACCTCATAAAAAAAAGTCAGCAGGTCTCACGGCACTGGTGGGATTGCTCTTGTTGTTGCTTTTTTTTGTTTTGGGTCTGACGTATTACGATCCACCCGTAAGTTACGGTATGGAGGTCAACTTTGGCACCTTAGCTCAGGGAAGTGGGAACATCCAGCCCCAAAAACCTGTAAGTGCAAAACCCACACCGATTCAAAACGAACCTAAAGTAGAACAGAACACGCCACAGCCTACTCCCAAGAAGGTAACCCCAGAAGAAACCCTACCGGTACTCACAGAAAAAGAATCTACGGTGAGTATCCCAGAAAAGGAATCCCCTCAAAAGGAAATTCAACCGCCAGTGGAAGAAGAAAAAGCAGAAGAAACGCCCCCCGAGAAAGAAGCACCAAAAGTTTCTGAGGCAACCAAGAGTGTGGTTTCTAATTTGTTGAAAAAAAATACTCAAAAAGGGGAAGAAACCCAAGGAGAAGGAGATGACCAGGAGGTTGGAGATAAAGGAAAGGTAGAGGGAAATCCCTATGCAAGTAGTTATTACAACAATGCAGGTTTGGGAGGAATCGGTAAGGGATACGGTTTGAATGGAAGAAATCTTCAATCTAATGGCAAAGTAGTTCAGGACTGCAACCAAGAAGGAACGGTCGTGGTTCGAATTACAGTCAATCCCCAAGGGGAAGTTGTCCTTGCAGAGCCTGGTGTAAAAGGAAGTACCAATACCCATCCTTGTTTGATGGAGCCTGCAAAAAAAACAGCTTTATTACACAAATGGTATCCCGATTCTCAAGCGCCACAGCAACAAGTCGGATTTGTTGTAATTCAATTTAAATTAGGAGAATAAACAGTGGAGACCTATCAAGAAACGATTGCATGGATGTTTTCAAAACTTCCCATGTTTCAACGAAAAGGAGCGGCGGCATATCGCCCAGGTTTAGAAGCGATGCAACAGCTTGACCAGTATTTGGGGAATCCGCATCAAGCCTATCCCTGCATCCATATTGGGGGTACAAATGGCAAAGGATCTACCGCACACATGATGGCCTCTGTCCTGCAAACGGCAGGGTTTAAAACTGGCCTGTACACCTCGCCACATCTGCTGGATTTTAGGGAACGGATTAAGGTAGGTGGTCAACTGATTTCAAAACAGGAGGTAGTCGAGTTCGTTACTTCTCACAAGCCGTATTTTGAAAAGGCTCAACTTTCTTTTTTTGAAATGACTGTGGGCCTCGCCTTTTGGTATTTTAAGAAAGAAAAGGTGGACTATGCAGTCATAGAGGTTGGTTTGGGCGGCCGTTTGGATGCGACCAATATTATTACACCTGTGCTCTCTGTAATTACCAATATTGGATTGGATCACACTCAATTTTTAGGCACTACACATACGACAATAGCCCGAGAAAAAGCAGGAATCATAAAGCCTAAGATTCCTGTAGTAATTGGAGAAAAAGACCCTAGAACACAAGTGGTCTTTGAAGAAGTGGCGCAACACCAAGGAGCTCCATTGTCTTTTGCTGAACAGCAAAATAGTCCATTCTTTTCTGATTTAACGGGAAGTTATCAGAAAAAAAATATCCGAACGGTGGTAGCTGCTTTGGAGCA
>ERZ802830.2456-NODE-2456-length-16746-cov-6.3687_pt1 | contig 16746 bp, 13 predicted proteins | sample MGYA00345654_ERZ802830 | MGnify/ENA primary metagenome ERZ802830 (study PRJEB30503, sample SAMEA104212375) | marine metagenome | biome: Westerlies Biome; feature: [SRF] surface water layer (ENVO:00010504) within the epipelagic zone...; material: water...
TAAATAGCTTGGTCTCTTCCTTTGTGGAAAAAGTTAATGGTCTGCACAACCCGACCGATGAACCGGGTGGTTATTTATTTGGTTTTGATTCCTTTTTATCGCGCCCGGTTATGGGGAATAACAAGATCATGGAGGAAGTTTATGGACTCTACGGAGTGGAAGGAAATGGAACTTTTAAGGTGTTTGATGAAGAAGTTAATATGACCTTGCCTTTTGCCGAGTCAGATACATTTGAGATAGTTAATTCCACTCCAATTTTCCCATCGGAACTTCAAAATAACCCGGACGCATTTTTCGTTCGAGGAGATGATTATACTGAAGCAATCTTAGACGGTCCTGATGGAGGGCAATTTTATGAGTTTTATGGCAGTGCCCGCAGAATGCAGCATATCACTTTTGAATCGGACCCTAATTATATTGGAGAAGACGGTCTAATTGGAACTGGTGACGAAGGTCGTTCATTAATGCTTGCCTATGAGGAGATTCCTTTTCGCGTAGAACAAGGCTCCAGTGCTTTTCTTCTCGGTGATAATTTTACCTTTGATGCAGTATTGGCTAACCCTTGGAACTTGGCGGCTAGTTTGAAGGTTGATGGAGATTTAACTCCTGAACTGTTGAAGTCCTCCGAGGAAACACCAGAAGGCTCAAATGATATTGCCTTTAATATTGGAAGCTTGGCAGATGGAGAATTCAATCTTAAAATTTCCACACTTAACGCAGATATTGGTAATAAAATGTCTGATTTAAGTGATAACTTTGATCATCAAAAATCATTGGAAAATTTACTATTGGATCAAAGAAGGTCTGTTAGTTCAGTTTCGATCGATGAAGAGGTCGCTGATTTAATGCAATTTCAACGGTCATTTCAGGCGTCTTCGCGGGTATTGAATACGCTCGACAAAATGTTGGAATTGGTTGTTATGGGGTTGCTTAAATAATTATGCGAATTCCTAATTTAAATGTCTCCAGTAATGTCACGAACACAATTCGTGATCTTGATCAACAGAGATTTACTTTAGACCGTCAAATTTCCACGGGACAGAAAATTACTTATCCGGAAGACGACGGAATCCGTACAGGAAGGCTTATTCAGGCCGATGCTTTAAAAGCGAAACTTGCTCAATATCAAAGAAATGCAACCTACGCTTCCGAATTTTTAAATGCTGGTCATTTGAACTTGGATAATCTTCAACAGTTGAACCAAAGAGCACAGGAAATCTCTAGGGTAGCAGGTTCTCAAATCAATCAGTCCGCAGCCGAAACATACGGCCACGAAATTGAGCAACTAGTGGAGGAGGCTCTCAATCGAATCAATGCTCAGCATCGTGGTAGATCGCTCTTTGGCGGAACTGAATATAAAGCTAATTTTGGTAGTACGGATGTACAGGTTGGCTCTGAGCACAAAAAGACAATATCTTTGACCAACGGAATGGTCGGTACAGACGGGCCTAGTGGCTCGCGCGAAATTAAATCTTCAGAATCTGTACTCTTCCAAATTAACGGCCGGGAATATGTTGTAACAGCAACAACGGATGGTTTATCCACTGATCAAATTACTGAAGTTGCCAAAGATTTGATCAACCAAGATCAAGGTTTTCTTGCTGATTCTCCTACTTTACCTAATCCTCCAGATCCTAACGCAGGATATCAGGCCTCTGTAAGAGTGGCTCCTCCTCCCCTCGATTATCGCAATCAATCCGCTCAATTGTATGCCAAAATTTCAGCATCTGGTGATCTCGAGGTTTATGGTACTGTTGGTGAGGAATATGCAGCTTCTGCTACTTTTGTTACGACTTGGGACCCTTCCTTGTATTTTCCCGAGCAGGTCGATGATAAACTAAATGATAAAACAAGCGAGTTGTTTCCTGGTTCAAGATATGAAGATCTTACTGAGGAGGAGAAAGATTTAGTTCGAAGTCATGTTTTTTCGGCTGAAATGCCTGTATTCAATCTAACTGGTGCCCAATTTGATCAACTTACAGGCCAAACGGGTACAGCTGGTGGAAATTATGTTATCATTGACAGAGGTTCTCAAGTTTTTCTCGAAGACGCTTCTTTTACAAACAATGCTTGGAGACGTACGGGCAGTGCTTTAAACCAAACTCAAGTCGACCCCGCGGCTTACGTTAATGTTTTGGCCGTGGATGCCTACTTCTCAGCAAACAACATAAATTCTGTCGGAGATATTCCTGCTACATCTTGGGAAAGAGATATCAGTGTTGCTGAAAATTCATCCGATGGTACTTCATCATTTGAGTCAATTCACTCAGAGCATTGGAAAAGGCTACAAACATTTAACTTGGGTAGTGTTGTTGAACACGAGGGGAAGTTCTGGGAGTCTCAGATCCCCAACAATACCAATCATAAACCAACTCCTGATAACGATTTTTATTGGAAAGAATTACCCTCTGGTTACTCCGTTGAAAGAGAAGATTGGCAACTGGAAGCGGTTGGAGTAAAGCAACGCTTTTTTTACATGTCACCAGATGGTCAAATGTTTGAAGATGATGCAGATGCTCTTCAGTATACTTCAGATTTATTACTTAACTCTACAAACCGTCTTTACAACGATCCCGCTACTTTGCAGGCAGATGTTCAAGCTTTGGTTAAAGAAGTAAAGTATGCAGTGACAGATTATGCAGTAGATGGGTCTGTTTCTAATGCGACTACTACATTTGACCCCAAAACTTTGGAATATGCACTATCTGCAGCCCAAAAAGGTGGCGACGTCATCGATGCCACATATCTGAAGGGGCAAGTCGATCGCTACACCGCTGGTTTTCAACCTGCCCAAGGCAGCGTTTTTTCTTATGAAGGAAATTATTATCTTTCGACCGATCCATTGTCTTTTGATGTTACAGCACTTGACAATTTACAAGACACTAACAGAGAGGGTGGGGGAGTTTTTTATTTAGGCAAGAATTTACCAAACGAAGGCAAAGAGCTTATCTTTCAGGAAGGAGATTCCATTTCAGGGAAGAAAGGAGATTATATATTTAGCCGTGGTTTTGACCCAGCAGGCAACCCTCTTGCTCAATATCATGTAGCGTTAGATGATTTTGATAATCAAGTGGGATTGACGGACGCCACCTTGTTCGCAAGTCTTCCTGCATATTCCACTAATCAGGGGGCAGAATGGTCTTCCTCTTCGATTTACGATCAAGGTCAAATAATTCTTTACAAAGGAAATTATTTTCAGTGTCAGCTTGATAATTTTAACAATAAAATATCTTTGCAGGATGCTTTCAACTCGCAAGTTACCGTCAAACCTGATGACGAATTTATAACCAACGACCAAGGGCAGGAGGTGGCAAATGATATTTGGCTTCCTCTCGGAGAGTCGCTTGATTATGTATTTAAATTTAAAACAACTCACGAAGATTCTCCTAAAGTTTCCATTTATCCCGCAGGTTCTTCCGGGCAGGATGCAAGTGCTGAAGCAATTGTAGATGCAGATGGAGATGTGGTCGGATTAAAATTGCTTGATCCTGGAAGATATTTCTTTGGTTCTTCGAGTGATGGCGTAGTTCCACCAGATTTCGAGAAGGCAACGATAACCTTACAGGATGGATCCCAGTTGTCGGCTAACATTATTTGGGAAGAGAATCCTGCTGACCCTGGACCCTTCAGGATCTCAGGATTTGAATTGGTTGATGATGGACTGGGAACTAAGCACAATGCTTTGAGTTCACCTCGGTTGGGAGACACATTTTCATTTGCAACTGGTTCTAAAACATTTCTCGACCACAGGGATGAAGATGGAAAGCTTCTCAGTGTATCTTATCAGGGAGGAGATAAAAACGCATTTACCCGGATTGGAAAAGATACAGATGTTTCATACATGCTCAATGCTTCCAAAGGAAATACTGCAGCCCTAGGTAATGTGGTGAATTCACTTGTGGAGTTGAGGGACGGATTGTTTGAGTCAGCGAATAGCACTGGTCCAAGCACAGTTCCAGAAACAGAAAAAGAACTTATTGCCTTGGAAGATCTGATCATAGACAAAATGGGAGAACTTTCAGCTACTATGGTTAGGATGGAAACCGTTCGAACTCACGACGAAGACTATGCAATGACCCTTGATAAACAAATATCCAAGGATCTAGAGATTGATATGTCTGAAGCAATTATGCGTCTGACAAGAGTATCTACTGCTTATCAAGCCGCCATGCAAGTTGGTGCTCAATTGCTTAACAATTCGCTGTTAAATTATCTTTAATCCTGAAATGAGTTAATGTTATGAAGCTCACAATTGACGAAGATTCTAACAATCCTGATATTGTTGGTGCAGAGGTACGGAATCGAGTATCTCTTCCTCAGGGGCTATTTGGCTTTGCTGATGTAAGGTTTCTAGATCTAGTTTATGATGAAGAAGAGCTTCCATTTATGTGGTTGAGGGAAGAGAAGAAAGACGGCTTAGCCTTTATTGTTTTGGAGCCAGGAGGAATAATTCCAAACTATTCAGTTGAAGTTTCAGATGCGGATGTTCAGGTACTCGGCATTACTGGTCCTGAAGACACAATGATTTTAAATATTGTCACACTACCTCCTGATCAAGTGGGCAAAATTTCCCTAAATTTAGTTGGTCCTATTATTGTCAATCGCAGGTCACTTGTTGGAAAACAGTGTATCATCAACAACCACGAGGAGTTTTCAGCTCGCCATCTACTCGATGTAGGTGGCGAAGGTCTCTGACCTTAAGAGTAGAGACCATGTTAATTCTTTCAAGAAAAGTTGATCAAGGCATTGCAATTGGAGATGAAATTGAAATCTCCATTACTAAAATTGAAGGTGATTCAGTAAAAATTGGGATATCTGCTCCCCGCTCCATTTCTATTTTAAGAAGAGAAATTTTGGAGGAAATGCAATCCTCCAACCAAGCAGCTGCCGTTTCTGTAACTCCTCAAAAGGTTAACCTTAAAAGTACACTTGCTGCAGGCTCAGCGAAAAAGCTGATTGCTCAAGTACGTGCTAAAAAAGCTGCTGCCGAGGCTCTCAAAGCTGAGAAGCTTGCCCCAAAATAGTTTTCTAAATCCTTCAACCTATCTAATTACAATGGCTGTATTTAAGCCTTTTCGTGCTTACCGTCCAATTCCAAACAAAGCCGGGGCAGTTGCTTCCCGTCCGTATGATGTTTTAAATTCCTCCGAGGCAAGGGAGGAAGTGAGTGGGAACCCTGATTCTTTTCTACATGTGATAAAACCTGAAATAGGATTGAATGAAGATGTTAATCCCTATGCAGATAAAGTGTATAAGCAAGGAGCCGATGTCTTTGCCGAATTTATAGAAAAAGGAATTTTATTTCAGGATTCTAAACCGCATTTTTATATTTACCGTTTAACGATGAATAATAGAACTCAGACTGGAGTGGTTGGATGTTGCCATTTTGAAGAATACTATGAGGGTAAAATCAAAAAACATGAGCTGACAAGGACTGCAAAAGAGGAAGATCGTGTTAAGCATGTAGCCGCGTTAAATGCTAATTCGGAACCGGTCTTCTTCTCCTACAGAGAAAGTCTTCAAATAAACAACTTAATTTGCCAAATTGTATCAGAACCAAGTGAGTATGATTTTGTTGCTGATGATCAGGTTCGCCACGAACTTTGGGTTGTTAAAGATGAACCGATGATCGCAAATTTCGAGAGTCTGTTTGAAGAAGTTCCTGTTTTGTATGTGGCGGATGGTCATCACCGTACTGCTGCAGCCGCCCGCATTGGTCAACAACGGAAAGAATCGAACCCCAGTCATACGGGTGCAGAAGAGTACAATTTATTCCTTGCAGTTTTGTTCTCTGATCAAGAGCTAGAAATTTTTGATTACAATCGAGTAATTAAGGATCTTAATGGCCTAACAGAAGATGAATTTATCACAAAACTGAAGAAGATTTGTGTTCTGGTTAATGAATCTATTGATCCTATCAAACCATCGATTAAGGGAGATTTCTCAGTATTTATTAATGAGAAATGGTATTCCTTTCGACCAATAGACAAGATTGATAACAATGATCCGATTTTAGATCTTGATGTTACTTATCTGTCTAGCAAAATTTTCGATCCGATTCTTGGCATTAAAGATCAAAGAAAAGATGAAAGAATTGATTTTGTTGGAGGCATTCGTGGTCTAAAAGAACTTGAAAAAAGAGTTAATTCTGGGGAAATGACTGTTGCTTTTGCCTTATACCCGGTTTCGATGGATGAATTACTTGCAGTTGCAGATGCAGGGGAAATTATGCCACCTAAATCTACTTGGTTCGAACCGAAACTTAGGAGTGGTCTTTTTATTCACGATTTGGAATAAATTTATCTTAATTCTTCGGTTTAAATAGTAATTTTACAGTCCGTAAAAAATTCTTTTTTACCGCTCTACAATGAGATTAATTATTTTAAGCTCTAAAACGGGTGGCGGGCATGAAATGCGTGCACAAGCACTTCAAGAGTTTTGTAGAACTTTAGATATCGAGAGTGTGATAATTAGGCCATTGGAAAATGGTTCAAATATTTATCTTATGGGAACCCATTTATATAATTGGATTCAAAGGTTTTATCCTAAACTTCATGTAATCTACTTTAAGTTTTTAGAGATTGCCTCCTTACATCGTGATGCCCAGAAGATTGCTGCGAGTTATGAATTTTTGAGAAAAGTAAGAGGTTTTTCACCAAATCTTGTTGTCAGTGTGCATGCTCATTTGAATCATGGCTTTCTAGATTTAAGTAAAAGTATTAATCATAAAAAACCTCCTAAATTTCTCATCTATTGCGGAGAGCTTGCTGATGGTATTGGGTTCAGTAAGCATTGGGTCAACCCTGCTGCCGATTTATTTTGTGGACCTACCAAGGAAACGATTGGGGCTGCCATTCAAAGAGGTATGCCAATTGATCAATGCGAAGTTTGGGGACCGCTTCTTCGAATGCCATTCTATGAAGAAATAGATTTGAAAAAGATGCGTTTGGTGTGTGATAAATATAAAATTAATCCCAATTTCCCAACAGGTCTTCTTGCAACTGGTGCAAATGGGGTAAATTCGCACATTAAAGCATTGCGTGGTCTTGCAAATGCAAATTCTGGTATTCAGATCATTGCTCTTTGTGGAAAGTCTTATAGCCTATATAATCGATTAAAAATAATGCAAAAAAGCCTCAAATTTCCAGTATGTCCTCTTTTGACTATTGATGCAGAGGAAATGCACATTCTTCTTTATCTTATCGAATGGGTTTTTGGCCGACCAGGGGCTGGTTTGACATCGGAAGTGATTTCTTCTGGTAAGCCTATGTATTTTGATATTTCTGGAGGTATTATGCCGCAGGAGCAAAATAATTTAAATTATTGGAGGAGCCATATTGGAGAGCCTGTGCTTTTTAAAAATGCTTTCAATTTAGGAAGCCAACTTGGTAATACATATTCTCCTTTACCTCCAAGACTTTTAAAGAATCCCGGTTTAATATCAGATAGGATTAAAAAATTCGTACTCCCTTCCTGATGCATTCCGAACAAATTAAAGCATGGGCTGTCTCTCGTTCTATTTATATGGGAGGAAATGTACTTGAAATCGATCCTTACAATCGGCTATCGATTAAACCTCAGATTTTGAACGAGCATATGGTTTCTTTTGGAAATCGAAAAGAATTAGTCTTTACCAATGAAAATCTTTTGAAGCTTCATCGTGTAGGATTTTCTCTGCCTGAGATAGGTTTTTTGATGAGTCATCCTTTTCAGGCATTAAAAAAAATTAATCTTCTCCGGAAAATTGGATCTTCTTTGAAAGCAAATGTCAGAAGTAAAGCATACTTAAGGCTTCTTTTGGCAGTTGGTTTAGAGGCAACCGCAGTTCACTTGAATGAAGACAAGAAATGTCGATCTATTATAGGCAGCGATAAAGGAATTGTGGAATTTTATCTAGATGGTGATCCTTTACCGCTAGCCAGCTTATACAAAAAAGAAGGATCAGTATGGACCGTGACCATTACTGCTCTGCAAAAGAAAGCGAAAGTTAGAATATCATTTAAAAGTGTGGATGTGGGAATTAAATCATGTTTGGGTCAACTAAACCCTCAAGTTTGCTCTGCTCTTGGGGACTACACCATTGATGGATACCTTCCCCTGATGGACAAGATCGGATATTGTGCTCGAATAACTGGTCATGACCTGCCAATTCTAGGTTCATGAGATCTCGTTCTAATTCAGATCAATTGTTTAAAAGAGCAGCCTCTGTCATTCCAGGCGGTACTTACGGCCATCTTTCTCCAGCGAGCTCTTTGCCTCGTCATTTCGCCCATTTTTGCTCTTCAGGAAAAGGGGTTTACTTCCATGATGTCGACCAAAATGAGTGGATGGATTTTATGTGTGCCTATGGGGCTGTTATTCATGGATATCAAAATCCTATCATTGAAAGTGCTGTTGAAAAGCAAAGGTCTGTAGGAACCGTTTTTAATCATCCTCATGAAGTATCCATTGAGTTGGCTGAGAAACTGACTCAACTAGTCGATTTTGCGTCCTGGTCAGTTTTTGCGAAGAATGGTTCTGATCTTACAACCTGGTCGATTCGAGTTGCAAGAGAACATACGAAGAGAACTTTTGTTGTTAAGGCTAGAGGGGCTTACCATGGCGTTGATGCATGGTGTGACCCTGGTATGGGGGGGAGAATTGAATCGGATCGAGCAGATATATTAGAATTTGAATGGAACGATCTTGAACAACTGGAAGGCATATTTAAGGCAAGAAAGGATCAAATTGCGGCGGTCATTCTGACGCCTTACCATCATGCTGCTTTCGCCCCTTCGGTAATGCCCGAAGAGGGCTTTTGGGCAGGCGTGAGGAATCTATGTCACAAAAACGGCACGATATTAGTCCTTGATGATGTACGGGCAGGATGGAGGCTTCACGAGAAAGGTTCTCATAAGTATTTTGGTTTTTCTCCTGATATGACAGTTTATTCCAAAGCCTTAGGTAACGGCTATGCAATTTCTGCTTGTGTGGGAATTCCCGAACTTAAAAATGCGGCATCTGAAGTTTTTTTAACCGGAAGTTGTTGGAGTGATGCAGTGGCCATGAGGGCAGCTTTGACTTCACTCGAGATTTGCGAGAAGGATTCGGTCGCTAGTCTTGTTCTTGATAAAGGGAAGTATTTTTGTTCTGGGCTAGAGAATTTAGCTTTAGAGTTTAATTTTAAATTACGAATGACAGGACCAACCTCTATGCCATATCCATGGTTTGATGGAGATGATAATTTATACAGGATACAAAATTTTTGTCAGATTGCTTCTAAATACGGGCTTTTTTTTCACCCCCATCATAATTGGTTTATCAGCAACGCTCATGATCAAGTATCTTTGGATAAGGCCCTTGCCCTTGCCCGATCATCCTTCGAGGAAATGCAGAATGAACTCTGAAAACTAGGAAAATTTTTCAGTTAAGAATCGAGATATAAATTCATCAGATGGATTACAGTTCAAAATTCCATCTTCCATTTTCCAAACCAAATTTTTTAGTTGATCTATTTCTGAATCGAGCAGAGTCATCTCTTCTGGGTTAGTCAATCTTGGCATGATTGAAAAAGCAAAGTCCCCCAGAAGTGAAGCTGTATCTTTGTCAGATAATATGTTTCGGAAAAACTCGGCTGAGTCTGAGGCTTTCTTTCCATGCTCAAGCATATTCCATATTTGATCACATTTTGTAGCAAGCAAAGTAAGAACCTGCACCAGACCAAAACCATGAATGCCACGCCTTTTATCTAAATGCTTCATTTCCATTAAATCAAAAGGTGAAATATTTTCGGAAAGTAGTTTTTTTATTTCTTCAAAATCATCTGGATGAATTAAACTTGCTCCTTCTAGAGCAGCCCCCCGGTCATTGAGATTTATAATTGATCGCTTTGTACTAAAATTAGAACATGCATCTGAAGTTTCTTTCCAATCAGAAAAGAATGGAGTGGGAACGGTTTGATCAAAATTACCGGGAATATCATGGAATATAGAGGCATTTATTTCAATATTGGATCGACCGGTATTCTGAGCATATCGAATACTTCCATCTCCGCCGCCTGCTAAGTCCATCCCAAGAAGAAGAATTGCGGCTGGATTGAAGAAATCAGCCACCGCTAAGGCAGTCAGTCCAGCGTTATTAATGGCAAGAAGTGAAGTTTTTCCAACTCCTTTTTCTGCAAGCCAGTCTTCTGTAATCACCCTTCCCGAAATATAGCACTTTTTTGGCCAAGTATCCGACCAACTCGGATGTGATTGAGATGACAGAATTGCAATTCCGGGGGTTATCCCTGCTTGGCTACACGCGTCGACGCTTTTGTCTGGATCGATACTTATGACAAAATGCGGGCTAATGTTTTCTTTCGCTAAAGCTTTTAAACTACTATCAGTTGCTACTATAATGGGGCTGGGGAGTCCATTTGTAATGTGCTCAAGCGTAATATCAAGTGATGGACCTGCACCCACAACTATGGCTAGTTTCTGCTTGCCCAAGTCTTTCCAATCCTCTGGAATTCTAGCTAGTAAATATCCGTCAAGATTGGAGAAAATTTGAAACTGTCGGGTGTAGCCAGTTTCTTTACGAGTTTTCCTCGCCCTTAGCAGTGAATCAATTTCAGTAAGAATTATTTGGATCAATTCTTCATAAAGTGGTGTCTCATAATCTTGAACAGAGGGTGCAACTTTTACTTCTGGTGGGTTTTGAGTATCTAAAAGTAGAAAATTCGCAATGCTTGCAATAAACTTCTTTTTATCCGCATGAGGGCTTATTTGAAAAAAGTTTGGACCTGCTAAAGGTTGGGTATTGGCATGCGAGACAAGAAAAAAGCCAAGAGGATATTTTTTTAAGCAATCGTTAGTCGCTCGTTGATCTATGTGCCCTACAATAATAACTGTTTTTGCATTCAAAACTTTTGTTTCGGATAACCAAACAGGTGCAGATGTCATCTAGTAGGTAAAAGTAAGGTTAGTTTTGTGCTGTCGGAATCCATTAATTGTGAAGTCTTTAGATTCGACTAATGTAATCTAATTCCTTAATCTATCAATCATTACTGATGCTTAACGATAAATCGATATTAATTACAGGCGGGACAGGTTCTTTCGGCCAAAAATTTGTACGTTCCGTCCTTGAACGATACTCGCCTAAAAGAGTCATTGTTTACTCCCGTGATGAGCTTAAACAGTATGAAATGAAAGAGCATAAAGACTTTCAAAACTCTGCGCTTAGATTTTTTCTCGGTGATGTGAGAGACCGTGAAAGATTATACTTAGCCATGCGCGATGTGGATTTTGTAATCCATGCAGCCGCACTGAAGCAAGTCCCCGCTGCCGAGTATAATCCTCATGAGTTCATCAAAACAAATGTAGATGGAGCCACTAATATTGTCGAGGCTGCCCTGCGGGCGGGCGTACAAAAAGTTGTTGCCCTAAGCACAGACAAAGCCGTTAATCCGGTTAACCTTTACGGAGCTACAAAACTGTGCTCAGATAAAGTGTTTATTGCTGCTAATAGTTATGCAGGAGATGCGGGAACCACATATTCAGTTGTCAGGTATGGAAATGTGGTGGGGAGCCGGGGTAGTGTAGTGCCACTTTTTGCTAAACAAAGAGGTGAAGGCAGCTTAACTATTACGAACCCAGAAATGACGAGGTTTTTAATTACTCTGCAAAAAGGAGTGGATTTTGTTCTGGAAAGCCTTGAAAATATGGTCGGTGGCGAGCTTTTTGTTCCTAAGATTCCTGCCTGTTCGGTTTCAGATATTGCTAATGTAATCGCACCCGAATCAAAGTGGAATGTCATTGGTATGAGACCGGGTGAGAAAATGCACGAAATTCTTATACCAGAGGATGAGGCACGCAATGTCCTCGAATTTGATAATCATTTTGTAATCCAACCCATCCAAGCTTTTTGGGGAAATAGAATTGGTATTTTGGGTGGGGTCAGTTGCCCTGAGAATTTTCGTTTTGCGAGCAATGTTAATTGTGAAACACTAAGTGAGGATCATCTTAAAGAATTGCTCGTAGATTTTCTACCTTGAAATAGGTCTTACCAAAAAAATCTTAAGTGAGGGGACTGGAAATATCAAATAAGCCCTTAGTTGTGGCAGAGATATCAGGGAATCATGGTGGCTCATTAGAAAAAGCTAAGACTCTTATCGACGAATGTGCCAAAGCGGGAGCGGATATGGTAAAGCTTCAAACATTCAAGCCTGAAACCATAACTGTCAAGGGAGAGGATTCAAGATTCTTGATCCAAAGTGGTCTCTGGAAAGGCTACCGTTTACATGACCTTTATGAAAAAGCAATGACACCCTGGGAATGGCACGGACCTTTGGCAGAACATGCACGCTTTGTGGGTATCCCATTATTTAGTTCTCCTTTTGATGAAACTGCAGTTGATTTTATCGAAAAAGAAATAGACCCTCCATTGTACAAGATTGCCTCTTTTGAGCTAAATCATTTTCCATTGCTACTAAAAGTTGCAAAAACCCAAAAACCGGTGATAGCAAGTATTGGGGTTTCTTCAGACATGATAATCAGTAAAGCTCTGCAGTGCTTAAAAAATGGAGGTTGTCCAAGTATTACTCTATTACATTGTGTGAGTGAGTATCCAGCTAAGATTAGGGAGTTTTTTCTTCGTGAAATGCCCTTGATTCGACAACGTTTTGGTACTGAGTATGGAATTTCAGATCATTCTCGGGGCCATTTAGTTGCCGTTGCCGCCACTGCACTTGGGGCCTCTGTTATTGAAAAACATTTTACCTTAGATCAAAATGAAGACTCGATTGATGGTGCTTTTTCAATGTTACCCCATGAGTTTTCTGAAATGGTTGATGCAGTCCGTTTGACTAAAGGAGCAATTGGTGATCCAGAACAGAAAAAAGAAATTTCTGCTGAATCCCGATTTTATAAGCGTTCAATTTTGGTAAGCGCAATGATTCATGAGGGAGATGTATTGAGTGCCGAGAATTTAAGAATCGCTAGACCGGGAGATGGAATGTGCCCGAGTATGTGGGACTCAGTGCTTGGCAAAAAAGCTTTGAGAGATCTACCTACTGGTCATCCGTTGCAACTTAAAGACTTTGTTTAATTGAGTCAGGTTTTGAAGCTTTTGTTGTTATGTGTTATATTAATAAGTGTCACCGTTATCAAAACATAGGTTCAAAAAAATTCCGATCTTTGCTGGTTCTGTGGAGAGAAGACTAAGAAGTGCTTGTAAATGGATTTCGAAAAACGAACCCGGACGCTGTTTAACTTTAGAAGAAATAGCTTCTATTATGGGAGTTACTCGTGAACGTGTCAGGCAGTTAGAGGCTCAGGCTTTACGTAAACTAAGACACCCAAATCGGATTAGATTTCTGAATGAACTACACGAGCGCGGTTAAATAATTAGGCTTGAAAGAAAATCATTCTTTACCATTGGGTAATGAATGTCTCATGAATAAGTATACAAGAGAGGATTCAATTCTGCTCCTTAATGGATTGCCCAAGGTTGGTCCTGTCACCATTAGAAAAATCTTAGATGCGACACAGGGAGATCCTTCTTCCATATTTTCTTTAAAGCGTTCTGAGATTTTGGGAATTCCAGGTATAGGACCCGCCATGGCGGATTCGATTCTCGACGATAAAAATGCTGCATGGCTCCAAAAAGAAAAAATAGAGATCAATAAACGGGGATGGAAGTTTCTCTCCGATGATGAAATTCCTACGCTTTTACATCACATATACGATACCCCAATGGGCTTATATTGTCATGGGGAAGTGCCAGCAGGCCCTTTTATTTCGATAGTAGGAACCAGGCAACCTAGCCTCTATGGACAAAGAATTTGCCACGAAATTGCGGCAGGTTTAGCTGAGATGGGATTTTGTATAGTTAGTGGTATGGCAAGGGGAATTGATTCTATTGCTCATAGAGCGGCATTGGACAGAAAGGGTAAGACCCTTGCTTTCTTAGGAAGCGGTCTGGACATTATATACCCACCAGAAAATACGAGTCTTTTTTGTGATATTATTAAGAATGGAGCTGTGCTTTCTGAATTTCCACAAGGCAGAAAGGCAGATCGCAAAACTTTTCCCATGAGAAATCGCTTAGTTTCAGGAATTTCTTCAGCAGTAGTCGTAATTGAGTCAGCTCGATCAGGAGGTAGCCTGATCACGGCTCAATTTGCTGCAGATCAGGGGCGGGTTGTATTTGCAGTTCCTGGACGAGTGGATCAAGCTGAATCTGCAGGGTGTAATGAATTAATTAGAGAGGGTGCTATTCTGGTTAGAAATGCACATGATATTGCAGAAGAAATTCAGGCAAATATTTTACCTTGTCTAAGCTTTAAAGCTAAAAGTGAGTCAACTTCCAAGCAAGAAGGGCAGTTTCCCGATTTTTTAATGTCCGATAATTTATCTAAAGAAGAAAAAGGCATGCTAACAGTATTAAAAGATGGTTCCACTCTAGGAATCGAGGAATTGATGGAAAAATCTAGTCTTACTTTTTCTCAAGTAAGCTCGGCCCTTTCCATGTTGGAGATTAATGGATTAATTATGAAAAGAACGGATGGTCGATTTGAGATAAAGTAAGGAATCTTTCCACTTTTAGTTGCATAAATAAAAAACCCCACATAAAAATATACTTGTTTAGGGGAGTCGCGGGGAGCGACTGAGAGTTGATTCTATTGATCATGACCCTTTGAACCTGATACGAAATCCGTCGGAGGGAAAACTTTATTTGATTCCTTCGTCTACCTAATTAATCCAATGATCAAAAAAGTCGAAGACCAAGATAATCAATCACTTACAGAGTTTGAAAACTCTACTCGAGTGTATTTGGAAAATTCAAATTCAACCATAAAGGTTCCCATGAGGGAGATTTCTTTATCGCCTACAAATAAAGCCGACGGTACGACAGAGGAAAATGAGCCTGTAAGGGTATACGATACTTCGGGAGCTTGGGGAGATGAAGAATTTGATGGTGATTATGCTGAAGGCCTTCCTCAAGTAAGATCTAAGTGGATCCAAGATCGTAATGATACTGAACAAATTGAAGGGAGGGAAATCAAGCCGACTGATAATGGTTATCTATCCGATTTGCACGATCGTAAGCTTTCAGCGCAGAAAAATGAGTTGCCTGACTTTGACCGGTCGAGATTGAGAGTTTTAAAAGCCCGTAAAGGTTCTTGTGTTACTCAATTACAATATGCACGCGAAGGAATAATAACTCCAGAGATGGAATTTGTCGCTATTCGTGAAAATATGCGTTTACAAAGTGTAAGTGATAACCTGCATGTTAATCCAGATCACGACAGAAATGAATTGTCTCATCAGCATAATGGTGAGTCATTTGGGGCATCCATACCAAGCGAGATAACTCCTGAATTTGTAAGAAGCGAAGTTGCAAGAGGTCGTGCAATTATTCCTGCTAATATAAATCATCCTGAGCTTGAGCCCATGATTATTGGGAGAAACTTTTTAGTTAAGATTAATGCTAATATTGGAAACTCGGCCGTTGCATCTTCTATTGAAGAAGAAGTTGAAAAGATGAGGTGGGCAACTCAATGGGGAGCCGATACCCTAATGGATCTTTCAACGGGTAAGAACATTCATCGGACTCGGGAATGGATATTAAGAAATTGCCCAGTTCCGGTAGGCACTGTCCCGATTTATCAAGCATTGGAGAAGGCCAATGGTAAACCAGAGGACTTAACCTGGGAAATCTTTAGAGATACTTTAATTGAACAAGCGGAGCAGGGTGTGGATTATTTTACCATCCATGCCGGAGTTCTATTGCGCTATGTTCCACTCACCAGCAAGCGGATGACCGGAATTGTTAGCCGGGGGGGGTCTATAATGGCAAAGTGGTGCTTAGCTCATCACAAGGAGAATTTTCTCTATGAGCACTGGGATGACATCTGCGAAATTATGGCCTCCTATGATATTTCATTTTCTATTGGGGATGGATTACGACCTGGTTCAATTGCGGATGCCAACGATCAGGCACAGTTTGCTGAATTGAAAACACAGGGTGACCTGACCCAGCGAGCTTGGGAGTTTGGGGTTCAAGTCATGAATGAAGGCCCAGGTCATGTCCCCATGCACATGATCAAAGAGAATATGGAAAAACAAATAGAGTGGTGCCATGAAGCTCCATTTTATACTTTAGGCCCTTTGACCACTGATATTGCTCCTGGTTATGATCATCTTACCAGTGGTATTGGTGCTGCTATGATAGGCTGGTATGGTTGTGCCATGCTCTGCTATGTGACCCCTAAAGAGCACTTAGGCTTGCCGGACCGAGAAGATGTTAGGTATGGAGTGATTGCCTACAAGATTGCGGCTCATGCGGCTGATCTAGCAAAAGGCCACCCTGCCGCACAGTTTCGCGATAATGCACTTTCAAAAGCAAGGTTTGAGTTTCGTTGGCAAGATCAGTTTAATTTATCTCTTGATCCGCCAAGGGCTCGTGAATTTCATGATCAGACATTACCTAATGAGAATGCTAAGACCGCGCATTTTTGTTCAATGTGTGGTCCGCATTTCTGTTCTATGAAAATCAGCGACGAAGTGCGTGAGTTTGCCAAGAAAAATGGATTGGATTCTCAAGAGGCGATCGAAATGGGTATGGAGGGCAAAGCACAAGAGTTTAAAGCAAAAGGAGGGGAACTTTATTCTTCATAGGAGGAAATGAAAATATCAGTTAACGATGAGAATTATGAAATACTAGATGATTCTAATCTAACATCCTTATTGATTTTATTAGGTATGAAAGATTTGAACGGATGGG
>ERZ802830.2457-NODE-2457-length-16744-cov-9.41656_pt1 | contig 16744 bp, 16 predicted proteins | sample MGYA00345654_ERZ802830 | MGnify/ENA primary metagenome ERZ802830 (study PRJEB30503, sample SAMEA104212375) | marine metagenome | biome: Westerlies Biome; feature: [SRF] surface water layer (ENVO:00010504) within the epipelagic zone...; material: water...
TAGCCGTTGATGGCAGCACTTATCTCGTAACTGGAAGAAGCATTGTTGTTCTCGCCTCGCGAGAAACAAACTGAATTCCCCAGCAATTCTGCACCAACAACAATCCCACCATTTCGACACTCAAAGCCATGGCATCTAAAAATCAACTGAACTTTCCCTTCTCAGACCTTGTCGCTGGCTACATACGCAGCGTCTCCTATCCGGAGATCTTTGACTGTAATGGCATGGTCGACGTGGAAACATCCGACGGTCGGATGTACACAGTTAAGATCACGGATGCTTGCTACGCAGAGCTGGTTCGCAACCTCGGAGAGCCTTTCCAAGTTGCTCCTGATATGAAACAGATCCTTGTAGAGGATCGTTTTGTACATGTGTACGGACTCTTCTATCCCGAAGAAGACAGCCTCAAGTTTGAGGCTAAGCACATGCTGCTCTTCGGACGTGGAAAAGATGATCTACGCTTTGAAGATCAGAACTGGTGGATCCATCAAATTCAGCAACTACTGAATTTCTATCTCGAGGCACAATTCCGGGTTGTTGAAGGCGAAGCCATCGACTTCAAAAAATTCCGTACTGATCTGAGTGCAGAAGGTAAAAAACAAGATGGTGTTCAGAATTTAGACACGATCTCACGTCTTGTGTATGGCTTTGCCACTGCCTACATGATTACCGGTGATGAGCGTGCACTTGAAGCTGCCACCAACGGTACCGAGTACATGCAGCGCCACTTCCGCCATCAGAATAAGAGCGAGGGTATCTGTTATTGGTACAGCCAGATTGATATTCAGGACGACGGAAGCGTTCGAAAATACATGGGCTCAACAGCTGGTGGAGATGAGGGTGGTAACGCCATTCCTTGCTACGAGCAAATTTATGCACTGGCAGGCCCCACTCAGACCTGGCGTCTGACCGGTGGTGACAACATTCGCCACGACATTGACGACACCATTGCTTTCCTGAATCGCTACTACAAGGATCATGGCCCTTATGGCGGTTATTACTCTCACGTCGATCCAGTCACGTTTGATGCCAAAGCAGAGTCTCTCGGCGTTAACAAAGCAAAGAAGAACTGGAACTCAGTGGGTGACCACGCACCGGCTTATCTGATCAACCTCTATCTCGCTACCGGCGAAGAGAGCTACGCCAAGTTTCTGGAGGATACCTTCGATACCATTTGTGAGCACTTTCCGGATTACGGCTACAGCCCCTTCATGAACGAAAAGTTCTTTGAAGACTGGACGCACGATCTGAAGTGGGGAATCCATCAGGCTCGCTGCGTTGTCGGTCACAACCTGAAGGTTGCTTGGAACCTCACCCGCATGCATAGCCTCAACCCGAAAGAAAGCTATAAAACCTTTGCTCACCAGATTGCTGATGCCATTCCCCCCGCAGGTTGCGACAACCAGCGAGGCGGTTGGTACGACATGATGGAACGGACACTGAAAGATGGTGAGGAGCACTATCGTCGTGTCTGGCACGACCGCAAGGCCTGGTGGCAGCAGGAACAGGGAATCCTGGCTTACTACATCATGGCCGGCGTCTACAACGACAAACCCGACTATCTGCGTTTCGCCAGAGAAGGTACTGCGTTCTACAACGGTTGGTTCCTGGACTATGAATCCGGCGGAATTTACTTCAATGTTCTGGCTAACGGTCAGCCCTATTCGCTTGGTTCTGAGCGTGGCAAGGGAAGTCACTCGATGGCCGGCTATCACTCCTTTGAACTCTGCTTCCTTGCAGCGATCTACTCAAACCTGCTTGTCACCAAGCAGCCAATGGACTTCTACTTCCGTCCAGATCCTCAGGGATGGCCTGATAACAAGCTGCGGGTTGCTCCTGATCTTCTCCCAGCTGGCAGCGTTGAACTGGTTGAAGTCTGGATCGATGACAAGTCTTACTACGACTTCGACAAGAGTGCAATGATCGTGAATCTTCCTGATTCCGATAAACCACTTCGCGTTCGTGTTCGAATTGAACCTGCAGGCCTTGGATTCAGTGCAGATTTGATGAGTTTTGAAAACGGCGTCGGCCGCTTCTCGCTTGATGGTGATCTCACAAAGTGTAAGCTCCCGATGTTAAAGAAAGAACTTGAGAAACTAAGTGGCTTAAAAGGCATTGTGCTTGACATGACCAACTTAAAGACCATTGATGACACTGGATGGAACTACTTGTTGTTCACCAAACAACAACGCGGCTCCTCATTCAGCCTTCAACTAACAGGCCTAAATAGTGAAGTCAACGAATCACTGAAAGATGCAGAATTGGACGAAGAGTTCCAAGTTATCTGACATCTATCTCAAATCGACGGCAAACCAATGTGCTGGGTCTATTGACTCAGCACTTTTTTAGTAACAACCATGGTGAATACAAACAGCCGAGGTGTGGAAGCCGCTCAAGCGGGCGATCTAGCAAAAGCTGAGTTTTTGTTCAAACAGGCATATGCAGAAGATCCATTCAACCAAGGAATCTTTCAAAATATCATACGAGTGATGCAAATGAGGGGAGATATAGACGGACTGATTGACTACTACGAACAGGCACGTACAAGGAACAACCAACTTAAAGGAGACAAGAACATAGAGCTACATATCATAGAGCTCACGCTACGGATGGGCAGACAACAAAAGGCAAAAGAATTCCTTACTATTCGTGCCAACCTAGGAGACTACAGTGCGGCGATCATTGCGCCTCTGAGCGAAATATTGTTTGCGGACAACGAACTCGAGAAAGCCAAGGAAATACTAGTCAGAGCAATCGAAATCGACAGAAATGATCCATCATTATTGACAAATCTAGCAATCATAGAAACCGAACTTGGTAATTACGAAATAGCAGACAAGCTCTACGGAGAAGTAACCCAAAAGAGGCCCAGGGAATTTCTAGGGTACTACAACCATGGCAAGTTCAAACTAGCCACAGGGAAACCAGACGATGCAGAAGCCTTACTAAAGAAAGCTAATTCGATCGTTAAAGACACAAAAGAGTCTGAAGAGTTGCAGAGACTTATTGATCAGTACAAAGGCAATTCAGAATCGAAACTAGCAAAGGCCTACGCATATATCGACAACAAAGAATGGCAAGCTGCCTACAATGCACTGAAAGAATTCAGAGAGGACAGTTCAAGCAAGAAATGGCTGGCAGCAGCATGTGAATTGCCAGAAAAATACCAGAACATGCTAAAGGTTAAAGACATTTGCGATCCAGAAATCATTGTGAATTGCCACCAACTGTTCAGTGAAGATGAAAAAATAATTCAAGATCTAATTGCATCTATCAGAAAAGAATCGTCACTTGCCTGGAATCGCGCAGACAAGCCAACAACAGACGGGTATCAAACATACGAACTACTGAAAGGCTCAAAGAATGAATCAATCAATAAGCTAAAGACAAAGATAATAGAAACAATTTCAAAAACAAAAGACCAAGAGATCCACAAAGAACTAGCAAACAATATAAGTGGATGGGGTGTTATCCTTAAACAGGGTGGCTATCAGAAAAAACATACGCATACTGATGCCGAAATGAGCGGAGTTCTTTATCTGAAAGTACCAAATGAGGATGAAGACAGAGAAGAAAATGGATGCCTGATGTTCTCAGGCTATAAAAAGAAGATCGTCCAGCCAAAGCCAGGGATGCTAGTGGTTTTTCCCAGCTATTTACCACATGAAACAATCCCCTACAGACAAGACAATGAGAGAATTTGCATTGCGTTCAATGCGCTGGGCAAGCTTTCATAAAAACTTGCCCAACAAAGTGAGGCTGTCAGAGCTTATTGTAAAGCATCAAGTCATTGATATCATCGCGAATCTGATTAAGAGCACCGAGGCCAGTAATCAATTGAGATACAGAGGAACCTCGAGCACCCGCTAGAGTCATTTTATGATCGGCAACAAATGTTGCTGTAAATCGTTCTTCAGATGGTTTAATCAAATCGATTAAATCAGAACCGCTAGCCAAGGACGTCAGGAAACCAGGATTAGAGAAAACAGTCTCACGGTCGAGTGCTGACGCAAAAGCGATCTCAAAACAAGCATGGTAATCTTTACCAGGCTTTTCAACATGCTCTACTCCTTGAGCATCAGGGCGTGAAAGATCAATCTCATCAAACAAATGATAACGCAACTTAGACACCTCTTTCAAGGAAGAAAGCGAGGGCATCAATTGATTTGAAATGTATGAGCGGAACTGATCGACAGATGCAGAATCTGCCTTGCGTACCATCACATGGTAACGAATCTCTGAAATAGTGCCATTCGGATACGGTTCAGAAAGATTATCTATCAGGGTAACAGTGTTACCCAATGAGGTTGTGTAACCGATTGCTTTGCTAAAGATGTTGTGCTCATCATCCATCAATATTGTGGAGGCCTGAAACCAAGTCGCACGATCTTCAACAGAGGAGAAAGTTAATTCTGCGACACCCATAAATTGATCTTGAGGTTCTGTGTTAACAGGACAACCATCAACAACAGGGAAAAGCCCACCCTCATAGGGCGAGAGATGAAATTGCCAATATTCCATTTGTCCAGGCAAGCGAGCGCAGACTGGGCCGTGAACGTCACGCCAGTAATCATCAAACTGAGCGAGGGAAATACCGTCGCGCTTCCAAAGCGGAACGTAGAAGACAACCTCGGGCGAACGCGGCGTGGATGGCATGTACAAGATGTATCTTTAGAGATTTTAGCTACAACACACAATGCCAGCAAAAAGTGGTTGGGGATCAAAACAGAAAAATATTCTTGCTAGCAATCAATGGAGCCTGAAACACTAACGCCTCATAGGGTATGAAGAGAAGCTGACAAAAGTGGCAACCAGTTGCCACGCAAAAGGGTCAGAACTAGCATAAGGTGAGCACCAAACTAAACATGCAATTTTACAGTGTTGATAAGGAAGAATCTCCATCAGCTCTAGGCCAGTATCTTCAAGGAATTCAACATTTTGGAATAACGACCCCAGACCTGAAGAAGTCTTTGACCTTTTACATCGACATCCTTGGCGGGCGACTGGCGGTTGGCGGAGATGGATTTTACGGCGATGAGTTGCATAATCTTCTATTTCAACAAGATGAATTAAAAGCAAGACAAAATGATATGAGTGCTGAAGATAGCGGAATCCCAGACTTAAGAGACGGCAATAAAGATGCTTTGGATGTTCGCTTTATACAGTTCGGCAATACAACCCTTGAGCTTTTGCATTTCAGACAAGCGAAGCAAGATCAATGGGCTCCGAACGTTTACAAGGCAATATCTTCAAGCGTAGGATTCGCGAATGTATCGCACCTGTCGTTCTTCCTGCGATCAGATATTGATGTTAACGAATTTGCCTTAAAGCTTGAAGCGGAATCACACAAAAGAGGTCTAACGGAAGTCAAAGTTCATCGCAAACAGCAAGACGCTGCAAATGAAAGTGGCTCTGAAGATTTTGCAATTGACAAATTTCCTGATTCATTCGATGGCTGGTGTCTGATCTATGTCAAAGGCCCGAATGGAGAACAGCTTGAGTTCAACCAAGTGAGGTCGATCTGCAAAGAGAATTTCAAGGAGGCCCAGAAACAATACAATCGCCTGAATGGTACAGATTATTCCTGGCCGCAGGGATAAATAAAAACAACGAAAAGGAATCAACAATTTCTTTTCATAATCTAGGCGTTTCCGATGATTAGTTTTGGCTAGCATTAATTAGATGCAATTGCCCTATGTCCCTGAAGGATGCCTACATCATTGGCTCAGAGAATCACACATCATGGAGCCAAGGTTTCGAACCAGAAGCCTACCTGAAAGTTCTGCCACAACATGACAAAAAACTTGTTTACACAAGTCCTTGGCTTGAGTGGCAGCAAGGGAACAAAAACTACAGAAATGGAATCTATTCAGAGGAGGGACCAAATGGACGTTATTACTCAAGCTGGGGACCAGACTCAGATGTTCTGGATATTGAACTAAGGCTCTCAGACCTGGATGAACTCGCAATTCCAGGGCTGGGAGTATTGAGAGGGAGCACGATCGAAAATGAGTCGGGGTACGACGACGGGTTCCAGGCATACAACGGGATGATTCCAGGCCCACTGCTTGTGGTAGACCCCGGAGATACTCTCAAAATACGATTGGTCAATGACCTGGAAAATAGAAGCGGTCTAGAGCTCGCAGCAGAAACTAATTTTCATACTCACGGCTTGCATGTAAGTCCACAAGGGGCAGGAGACAACGTTCTATTTTCACTATCGCCTGGGGAAGCATGGGAAACAGAAATAAAAATCCCCGATAACCACTTTGTTGGACCTCAGTGGTATCACCCCCACCTTCACGGAGCAACTAATCTCCAAGTATCAAACGGGCTCGCAGGGACACTTCTAGTATTAGCTTCAGAAGAAGAAGCCGATGATTTAGACAAATTTAGTCCAGTGGATAATTCGTTCTACTGGATGGCAGTTCAAACACAATCTCTGCTACAGCAAGAGCGGCCAGCATCATCGAATGACCCACTTAATCAAGATCCAAACAGCCTCTCATACAGGATAGGAACACCACCTGTATTTACTGATGTTGACGGCACAAAAGTATTTACAAAATCGGACGCAGCGTACATAGGCTACAACTTCAAGCCCGATTATTACGACCCTACTCAGCCGACAGGCGACCCATCAGGGACCCCATTTGCGTATGGAGCAGGTATAGCTGGAACACCAACAGAAAATGTAATTCATACAGTTAATGGTCAGTACAATCCAACCATTGACGTAGAAACTGGTCAATGGAATGTTTTTGGATTCCTAAATCAGTCCGTGAACTCTCACTTTGTCATTCAACTTGTACGTGAATACAAAGGTGAGTTATCGCTTGAGGAATTTCAAGTGATCGCCGTTGATGGAGATGCAGCAGGAGTAGTTTCGCAGGCACTGCAATTTGTTACCGAGACACCAGTGATGGCTCCCGGTAATCGAATGACAGTTCAGCAAGCATTTACAAAACCAGGTAAATATTATTTCCTGGCAAACGGAACAGAAGAAATACTGGGAGACTTGGCCCCACAAGTGGCAAACATAACGCCATTAAATTTAAATGAAACACCCGGTTTAGATTTCAACCCGGACTTTGTAGCGAATGATGTGCAAGGGGCTCTCTACGCAGGAGCAGAAACATGGAATGAACTTAGAAGAGAGGTCTTTGAGGGACCTCTTGATCTATCTGGAATGCATTTTCCACCGACATGGGATCTACAAGGATACGATCTGACAAATGTAGATCTAGATGGCTCCTTCATGGGTCTCGTGGATTTGACTGGTGTTGACCTAAGAGGATCAAGTCTGAAAAATGTCAACCTAATTGGTGCCAATCTAACCAACACAAATCTGAAAGAGGTAGATCTTACTGGCTCCCTATTGCCGGGGAGTGTTGTCCATGCAACTAACGCGGAATACGATCAAGGAACATATCCATACCAAGGAATTCATGATGGCCACCTAATCTGGGGCGCACAAGTTCTTGCAACAGTGGAGGTAACTGGCGAATCACTATCAAGCAGACCTTCCCCACCAGAACCAATTCAATACTTGCTTGAAGAATCAGAAAAGATAGACACTTGGGTAAGTGATACAAAAAGTGCAATTGCAAATGACAGTATAAAAAGGAGAAACTTTATTTGGGATGCAAACTATGGTCGAATCCAGGAAGACAATAGAATCATAGATGACAATGATCCGTCAACGTTTGAAAATATGTACTGGATTAATGGGCGATGGTTTGGGCATTCACCTGGAGAACAGACAGCAATTGTTATGCCCATGCTCGGAACTACTGAGGAGTGGACAGTTCAGAATAGTTCAATAGGTTATGGAGCAGGTGCTGTAGGAGAATGGCATCCATTTCATATTCATCAAAACGATTTTGTTGTAACAGAAATCAATGGCATAAATGTAGAGGACATACCCGCCTATCCAGCCAACCAACTTGTCGACACCGTTACACTCGCCAGTTCCTACGTTGCGGGCTCGGCGACTACAAACAATCCCTATGGTACTCCAGCATATTACAACCCCATTACTGAAAGCGTAAATGGAATACCCCAGAATTTTGAAGCAAAGTTTTTCATGAAGTTCGAAGACTATACCGGAGCATATGTGAATCATTGTCACATCCTCTTTCACGAAGATGCTGGAATGATGCAAGCAGTGAAGGTAATCCTTAACACTGATTCCAACTATATTGGCGCCGAAAAGCAAAGTGGCAAGCCCACATTCAGAATAGGATCATCAATGATGGATACTTTTACAATCGACAATGGCGATAACCTTGGCAAAAAGGTAAATATCGCAATTGGTGACATTAATTATGGCAAATACTTCGGCAATAAAAAGCTCAGTGACACCTTTGAAGGGGGCACCAAAGGGGAATCTGACAACATTGCAGACATTGCAATTGCGGACAAAAAAGTCGACAAAAAAGGGAGTGGATTCCAAGTAAATGTATATGATGGAGACTCAGTGAATCAAACCGTGACAGGCTCGTATAAATTAAAAATAGATCAAGAGAAACAGTCCGAAAAGGAGCTCTCAGGTTCAGATCACCTTCTGACCACAATTCAAGCCTTTAAGAAAAAGAAATCGAGATCAATCACCTCTTCATTGGCCGTGGGAGATCTGAATGGAGACGGACATGGGGACATAATTATAGGGATCGGTGGAGCAAATACACACCCCATGATTGAAATATACAGCGGTGCTGATTACGAGCGAATGGCAAAGATAAAGCCGTTCTGGCGATATGGCATGAACACAACAATTAACCTCGCGGCTGGTGATATAAACTCAGATAATTTTGTAGATATCCTTGTTGGACAAGGTTCAGGAGGAATGGGGATGGTAGAAGTATTCGATGGACGCGCCTTAACGGCAGTCATTAAGAATGATCAGGGCAATCTTATTGATGACGAGAAAACAGCAGGAATCAAGCCATTTAAAGGGAACAAAGTTGCACAAGCGACAGAAGCATACGACACCATGTTCCATCCATTTCCCGGGTATACAGGAGAAGTAGATGTGGCAAGTGGTTATATTTTGCCACGCCCAAGCTACTCTGCTGATGAAACTTTGTCAGAAGACCAAGGTCAAATCGTACAGACAAGCTATGCAAACTTTACAACACTTGCGGTTGACATGAAATCAAGCAAGGAAAACCCCTCGATCCGAAGCTTCTTCTACACCGGTGGTAATGCGCACGCAAATCATAGCGATACCGAACAATCGAGTGCTGATCACAGTGAAGGATCATTACCATCACTCATCACTCGCAGTATCTTTAAATATTGACGAAAAAATTACTGGCATTAACAATGCGTTCTTCGATTTGTCGGACGCGCTTGATGATCGAGGAATGAATGGTCTAGTCATCACCACCAAAAAGGGGGAGGAGTTCCTTCATTACATTGAGCCATCCACTGTCGAACAAGGTGAGTTCTCAATCATGGATACAGTTGCGATTAACATAACACCCAGCTAGCCCAATTTAGGCCAAAACACTGTTGATTATTGATGGAGGACGCAGTCATAAATCAGTAAAAGAGTCCAAGCTAACAGTGTTGGCTTGGACTTTTATAATCGATTAGTTCTCGGATTCGAATTATACAGTTACGAGCTTCAGAAGCTCTTGTGAAGCAAAGACATCGCGAACAAAGGTCAGCTGCTCACTCTTGTAATAACAACCGCCACGATGGCCACGACGAACCCAACAAACACTACCTTTGGCGATTTGCTCATGGGTTGCATCATCCAGACAAATCCATTCGAAATGAGTGAACTCTCCCCAGAACTGCACGATTGGCCAACACATCGTCACGCCAGGTTGAGCAATAATTGCCCACCAGTGCTTTTCCCGTTGCTGCTGCTCAGTGATGCCATGATAAGGACCGTCCTGACAATGGTAGACAAGATCCGGCCGATACTCCTTGGTTAACAGATCACCGCGGCCCTGACGGAGTGCTTCACAGTGTGTGGGCCAAAACTCACGATTTTCCGCTTCGATCTGCTCAAGGGTGTAATCCGGGCCAATGACAGGTAGTGTTGCTTCCTGCATATTGCCAATTTCGTCTGAACGCTTGATCAGACTGGCCTTCATTTCATCGCTGACAAGACCGACTCGTGAATAGTCAGCAGTCAGCCCTTCGTAGTAGTTGCGACGCGTCATGGAATTGTTTAGACAATTTTAATCAGCTCCAACCCAAGGTTGAAACTAACACTTGAAATATAGCCTTTGAAAAGAGAGTACGCCGCAAGGCCATCTGACCCGTGGCATATGATACGTAAATGAATCAACGGGTAGCGGTACGGCCAAAATACGAGAGTATCGTCTTAGGCAAGGTCTCTGTTTCAAGCAATACTTGCGAGGGATCCAAAACATAAATTTCCCAACGTTCTAATGGTCTCGTAAAACCATGCTGAGTCCTAAGAGGGAAAGCTATAGTGAAAGGCGGAGATGGGTGTTCTTACCGACTCCGAACAGCAATTTACGTTTGCAGTCATGTTACTAAGCTCACATGGTCCAGCAAAAGGAAGAATAGGGGTCTTCATTGAAGATCACTTCGATATGACTGAATATCGAATCTTCAACCGTCGTTTTCCTGCTGCCGGATATGAATTAGAATACATATCGAATCTTTGGGGAAATCCAACACTTCAGTTTGGCTCAAATCCAGACAATGGATGGGTGGAGGAGCACATAACCGTCGCCAAGGATGTTGCAGATATAAATCCTACAGATTACAAAGGTTTTCTTCTCATTGGTGCATATGCTACGGATCGCCTGAGGTACTCAGTAAAACCTGAGAAAGGGAAACCTAACGATGCACCTGCCGTTGAACTTTTAAGAAAGATCGACAAGGCCAAAGGTGTCAAGATAGGTACAATTTGCCACTCACTTTGGCTACTTTGTGCAGACCGAACTCTTCTTGAGGGCAAAAAAGTAACGTGCGCACATAATATTTTATGCGATGTTGAAAATGCTGGCGCAGAAATTCAATATGGAGAGGATGGAACTGTGGGCAGCTGTGTTGACGGCGACTTAATAACAGCTAAACATCCTGCCTTTACAGATGAATTGATAGATTTATTCCTCAAAGAAATCGAAACTTGATATACATCAGCTGGGGCAAGCACGAGCACTTGCCCCAGTCATTCATATCAGGAATCAATCACGATCCATATTTCTCTTTCAGCTCATTAAGCCGGCCAAATCCACCGGCAGCCTTGTTGAATCCACAGTAGACGCATGCAAAAAGAAGAATCTCCTCAATTTCCTCAAAACTAATTCCTTGCTTTAAGGCCATTGTTACATGAGCTTCAAAGGGAATACCCGGTCCGCTATACGATTGATTTGCAACGTCTAGTAAAATTGTAAACATGGCCTTGGTCTTTTGATCAATCAAGGAATGTCCCCAGGCTTCTCCAGCAACACGTACACAAAAGTCGCCAAATTTCGGATTGACTCCGTTCAGTGCTTCCTGGAGTTGAACATCACCAAGGACAGCATTTTCCTTGAGATCCATAATAGTGCCAAATGACAATTTATCTTAGCACTTGTGCCGAGAACATGCACTGGCTTGCCAATGGATTAGAACCTTTTTTGATTCTGCATACTTGTGGGCTGAAGTTAACGTGCACGGCTTCGCCTACGGGGTTACTGTCTGATGAACTTGGTCAACTTTAGGTTGCCACCAGAAAAGATTCAGTGTGAATTGTATAGAAGCTGCAAACCTGAACATACGATTGCCAATACATTTTCAACATTAAATGGTAATCCTTAATACCAATTAGATTCTCTGCGGACTTGCGTTAACACATCATGAAGCGAAGAGGTCACTGCCCCGACAATGGCTAAAGTTTAAGTGGTTAAAAATCAACATAGCCAAATTCGGCGACCTTCATCAGCTCACAAACCCAAGGTATTTAATGACCGACGCAACCTATCAATGGGAATGGCCGCACACTCTAAAGTGGCCAAAGTTCAACAATATGGGAGAGCGTGTAGACACTCTCAAAAAACTATTTCTCGCCGGAGAAGCGCTTAATGTAAATAACTTTATAAAGTTCTTTGCGGACGAGTGTTATTACCAATTTGGGAACTTTCCTCCCGCAAGGACGCCTCAAGAGATCAAATCTGCATCGCAAGGATTTATTGAGTCATGCGAAGGGCTGCACCATCGCATCCTTAACATTTCCATTCCAAGCGAGGATACATTGCTTGTTGAGATGGTTGTCACCTACATCTCACATAGTGGCAAGATAGTCACGCTTCCATGTTTTGATATTGTCAAGTATGAAGGAGCCTTGATCAAGCAGCTCAAAATATTTATGGACATTAATCCTCTTTTCCAGGATTGACATTTAATTCCTCGATACAAAACCCTGTCCTACCTCACTTTTTATCATGTCAAACTCTGACACAGTACGCAGTCTTTTGAAAATGTTTGAATCCTTTAATGTAGAGGGATTCTTAGAGCTGCTTACAGACGATGCCGTGTATCGATTCGGTAATTATCCTGCAGCAGTTGGGCAGGAAAACATTGCCGCAACAATCAAAGCCAGCCATCTTGATGCAATTTCTGGCATTTCTTTTGAAATCAAATCCTTGTATGAACTTGAGGATACTGTAGTGACAGAGTTAATTTGCAACTATACTCTTAATAAGGGTGGAAATCTACCATTGCCATGCCTTGACATTTTCAAATTTCAAGGGGGGAAGGTGTCTGCGATGTTGGTCTTCATGGACGCAAGTCCTCTTTTCACAGCATAAATCACTTTATTTCAATCAACCTTTTCAAAACCCAATTAGCCATGGATTCCACACTTGTAACTTCTGTCAAAGAAGCTTATGCAGCCGTTGAATCAAACGATATTTCAACGTATGTTCAATTCTTTACGGCTGATGCTATTTACAAAGTAGCAAATTTCGACCCCGTCATTGGGCCTGATGGCATACGCGCCTTAGCAGAACCACTCGTCGAAATGTTTGAATCTGTTACTCATGACATCACGACAATTTGGGAGATCGAAAATACAGTGATCTGTGAAATGAATGTAACGTACAACCGCAAAGATGGTAAGTCAGTGACGGTTCCGTGTGTTGACGTAATTCACTTTAGCGACGGGAAGGTCAATGAGTTGAAGGCGTATATCGATACATCACCAGCCTTTTCTTAAACAACTAAACTAAATCAAAATGTCTTCACCATCACTTGAGCATGCCAAGAAATTTCTTGGTGGGGCGGCAAACTTAGATGAATATCTAGGCTTTTTCGCAGATGGTTGTTCTTATAAAGTTGGAAACAACCCCGTCATCATTGGGAAAGAAGCCCTCGGACAAAGCTACGGTAGATTTAAAAATATGGTTGAACGAGTTGAGCATGAGATTCTCTCGACGTACGAGAGTGAGAACAACGTAGTGGTAGAACTTAATGCCACATACCACAAGAAAGATGGAAGTGCTTTAACCATAACCTGTTTGGACTTGTTCACAATAGTTGACCAAAAAATCAAGTCCCTTCAAGTGTTTGCAGATCTTAGCCCTCTATTTAAATAAATTACCGTCAAATCATCATCTTCCATTTTCCAATCCATGATTTCTCTACTGCGTCGACTCTTCACTCAAGTGTCTGCACTTTTGTTATCGCTTGTTGTTTTCTGCTTCTCATTCCCTCTCAATGTTCATGCGGCAACCTCAACAAGGTGGATTCAGGGAGATAAAATGAACATGGGTGAAGGTGAGGTTTGGACTTGGGCAGAAATTGAGAAGGGTACCGGCACACCAACACGGTTGGGTATCACCTTGACCAAATCTGCTCTAAACGGACTTCCCGCTGATAATGGGAAGCCCGAGCCAGGGACTTTGAAACTTAAACTCATCGATGGAAGTCCGTGGCACAATTTTGAATATGAGATGCTTTTTCCTAAAGAGGCTGATCGTACTGCTTACAACCACATGGGATTAAATTGGAATCCTGAAGGACATGGCCCACTGAAAGATGTCTTCTTTGAGCCCCATTTGGACGTGCACTTCTATATGGCGACCACGGACTATCGTCATTCAATTACAAATGACAGCATGGTCGACCCTGAAACTGAAGACCTGCTGGTACAAAATATTGAACCACCTAGAGATTTCCTTCCTGAAGGTTATTATCGTGCTCCAAACACTTCTGAGCCGAGGATGGGTACACACTACGCAGATATGAGTTCTGATCAACTAAAGCCACACAATTTTTCTAACATATTCTTGTTTGGCGGGCATAATGGCAACATCGTATTTTGGGAGCCAATGTTGACCAGAAAATACCTTCTTTCGAAGCCCGACTTTTCTGCTAAGATTCCTCAACCTAAGGCTTATCCAGTAAGCGGTTATTACCCTCTCTCGTACAGCGTAAAATACGATAAAAAGCGTGATCTTATCAATGTATCCTTGGATGAGCTCACATTGAGGACTGCCTCATATCCAGGCAATGTTTATGGTGTAGACTCATGTCTAGACTCCAAGATGGTTGACATTATATTTACACACAAAGAAGCCAAGCCAAGTGAATTGCAAATTCCAGAAAAATGTCAGCCTCTTGTGCCAATGATTAAAAGAGAGCTGAGTTAAATGCTCGAATTCTTTAATGCTTTAGTGTTCTACTCAGTTAATCAACGCGAGCAGATGCGTTGATAAGCATATATTCAGCAACTACGGGTGGGGCACAACTCCTTTTTCATTGCTTATCTTTTTAAAAACCTTAAAGTTACCTGTTCGAGGTTCGTGGTATTTGGTTACCGCTTATGTCAAATCAGAGTGTTTCAAGAGAGCTGAGTTAAATGTTCAAATTCTTTTATGCTTTAGTATTCTATTCAGTTAATCAACGCGAGCAGATGCGATGATAAGCATATATTCAGTAACTACGGGTGGAACACAACTCCTATTTCTTTACTTATCTTTTTAAAAACCTTAACGTTACCTGTTCGAGGTTCGTGATATTTGGCCACCGCTCATGTCAAATCAGATTCGTTCACTAAAATAAACAAAATGGGGACTGTAAATGCGCAAGTTTTATATAGGCATGCTCCTCTTAGGATCTAGCGCCGCATTGCTAGTCTCCAATGCAAAGGCTGAGACTTCCCATCAATCGAGTCTTGAACGTGAAGAGCTTAATTCTTATATCGAACCAGTGGCCGATCAACTTGATCAAGATACGTCGGTTGACCAGTTCAATGATGTTGAGCCTACTGATTGGGCTTATCAAGCGATAAAAAATCTTGCCGAAACGTATGGCTGCGTCGCTGGATATCCAGATCAACTGTTACGCGGGGATCGATCAATTACTCGCTATGAAGCAGCCGCGCTCCTGAATAGTTGTTTGGACTCAGTAACTGAAATTACTGATGAAATCAAAAAGTTAATTTACCTTTTTGAAGCAGAGCTTGCTTTGATAAGGGGTCGAGTTGATGGAATAGAAGCAAGGCTAGGAGAATTAGAGGCCATGAAATTTTCTCCTACTTCGAAACTCAAGGGCGAAGGTAGTTTTATGATGGGTTCTATCACTTACGGCGGCAACGTTAATGATAATATCGCAGGACAGCTGTATTCTTCAAAGCAAGATGCATTTCATATGATTTATAGTTTGAGATTGGGTTTCAAGGCAAGTTTTACTGGTAAAGATTATTTTCTTGCCCAGCTTCGTACTGGTAACGCATCCCATTCTCCTTTTAATACTTTTAATCCTGCAACTCCCTTTTATAAGTCAACTGTTCCGCTCACAGCTCTTGACCGTGCGTTCACTCCCAGCAGTGGAGATAACGGCATCGACTTGGAGCGGATGTACTACAAATTTCCACTCGGCAATGATTTCACAATCACTTTGGCTCCGAAGATTATGAACATGGGCTTGTGGGCAAGCTACCCCACAGCCTATGGCGTGCGCGGAGATTATATCTTGGACTACTTCAGCAGCTTTGGTACTCCAGGGGTCTACAACAAAGCCGTGGGTGCTGGCGGAGCTCTGACATGGAGAAGCAAAGCAGGAAATCCATTCATGACTTCTCATTGGCTTGCCACTGTCAATTATCTGGCCATCTCAGGTGAAGCATCTGGAGAGTCAGGAGGCTTTATGAGAAACCAATCTCGCGGAAACATCGCAGCTCAGTTTGGTTATCAATCCCCTCTCTATGGCTTGGTTCTCGGTTACCGGTATGGTCAGAACGGTACGGATTTTCTTCAAGGTACAAAAACTATCACAAGACATCAATCATGGTTGGAGTACGGCACATCATCTGATTCTCACAGCTTTGCCATCAACGGTTGGTGGAGGCCACAGGAAACTGGCTGGATCCCATCAGTCAGCGTGGGGTGGGGAATTAATACTCTGAACAACGATGACGTGAGTGATCCTACGTACAACGAATACGAACGAGGTGTGCGCAAAGTGAGCGAATCACAAAGCTGGATGGTGGGCATTCAATGGGATGATCTTACTGGAATAAGAGATTCCCTTTCCTTCGCTATCGGTCAACCAACATTTGCTACCGCCTTGGCTAACGGCTCCACCCCTGATGATGGAAATTACATCATGGAGCTTTGGTATCGCTATCCGTATTCCAACCACATTTCAATAATGCCAGGCCTGTTCTATCTGAGCAGGCCATATGGACAACTAACGCAGGGAAGAATGGATACCTTTGGCGGAGTTGTTCAAGTGAATTTCACATTCTGACGCTTAAATCAAATGTCCT
>ERZ802830.2458-NODE-2458-length-16742-cov-11.276_pt1 | contig 16742 bp, 10 predicted proteins | sample MGYA00345654_ERZ802830 | MGnify/ENA primary metagenome ERZ802830 (study PRJEB30503, sample SAMEA104212375) | marine metagenome | biome: Westerlies Biome; feature: [SRF] surface water layer (ENVO:00010504) within the epipelagic zone...; material: water...
CCATTGGATGTTGTTCAATTTTTAAATTTTCTATAAGCTTAATTAGATCTTCATCTTTTAATAGATTTTCATAATGATCTGTAAAAGTTTCTTTAAATAGTTTTCCATCCAGATTATCGTCAATAATTAAAGAAGCGACATCTTCATATGTTTGTGTCTTCGTGAGCTCAATAGCATCGTATCCTCTGTATCGGAGTGAGGTTCCCTCCATTCCTACAGTAGAAATTTCAGTTTCTCCAGCTACTACTCCTCTGAGTCCGGGTGAATAATCCATAGATAATCCATATTACATCTATTCCTATTACTAGTCCTAACGTTAAATTGATTTTTATAGTCACTAGAATTAGATAATGGCACAAATCCATAATTTAGAAAACAAATCCCGGTTTGGAATAAGGTACATCGCTGGCTTTGGTGTACTAGTAAGTGCTTTACTGTTATCAGGATGGATTGCATTTTTTACATTCTTACCCATAAAATCCGCTATGGAAGTTGTGACTAGTTTGGAGGAAAAATTCTTGCCAAGGGCTGAAGGAATGGTTTTGGATTTTGTTTCTTTATCAGAGCCTTCCATAATAATCACTTCAGATAATCAAATATTAGACGAGCTGCATGATGGTCTTAACAGAGACCCAATTAAATTATCGAAAGTACCCCCATTTGTGATAAATACTCTTCTTGCGGCAGAAGATAGTAACTACTACCAGCATGAGGGTGTAGATTTTGTCGCAATACTAAGTGCTGTTGTAGACAACTTAAGAGGAGTTACAAGAGGAGGATCAACTATCACCTCTCAGGTAGCTAAACAATCTTTTGTTGGTGATGAAATTTCAATAAGAAGAAAAGTTGCGGAAGCTGTGGTTGCAGCTGAATTAGAAAGAAGATATTCAAAAGATCAAATTTTAGAATATTATATAAACTCTATATATTGGGGATCTGGTGCCTATGGTCTTCAGTCTGCATCATCTGAATACTTCGGAAAGGATGTGTCTGAACTAACGCTGGATGAGGCTGCAACATTAGTTGTAATTATTAGAAGTCCTGCATATTACAATCCACGTAAATATCCTGAAAGAGTACTCGAAAGAAGAAATGATGTTCTTGATGTGATGCTAAAAGAAGGTTTTATAGTAGATATTCAACATAGATCTGCAAAATTAGCACCTTTAACTATTTCAGAACCAAATACTCTTTCAAATAAAGCAGAACATGTTTCAGCAGAAGTAAAACGAAGATTACTCAACAATCCACAATTTGCAGTTCTCGGTTCGACAAATGAAGAAAGGAAAAAAGCACTTTTTGGATGCCCTTCAGACGATACTTCATGTACTGGTGGTGGAGGTTTAACTATTGAAATAACGGTAAATTTAGAATTACAAAATCATGCCAATCAGGTTCTAGATAAATGGGTTCCATCTCAAATATTAGATACTGAGTTAGAAGAACCAGAACCACAACCAACAGGAGTGATTACCTTAATTAATAATAAGACAGGAGCTATTGAGGTAATGGCTTCGGGGTTACCTTTTGAAGAGGAACAGTACAATCTTGCAACCCAGGGTAAGAGAAATCCTGGATCAGCCTTTAAGCCAATTACACTCCTTGCAGCCTTGGAATCAGGTGCAAAACTTTACAGCACAAGAGATTCACGAAGTCCCGTTGAAATTGATTGTGGTTATCCTTGTGCTCCTGATGGCGTAGGCACAAAATGGGTTGTTAGAAATTATGGCACTTCTATAAAAGCTGATCGTTTTATAAATAAGGTTCCAGCTCAAGATAGAGCAATTGAACTTCAATGTGTTGGATTCCATGCTGAGGAATTAAAAAACAAGGATTTCATAGATCAGTTTCCTATTTCTCCACAAATAGATGAGCTTGAAGAAGAATCTGAAAAAATATTAGCTATAGGTATTGCATTGAATCAATATTCCGAAGATGGTGGTGCGGTAATCTATACCGAAGAAATAGATATTTCTCCTGAAGATGAAGAAGGAAGAACCCTAAAAGTCATAAATGATCCTCTTTTAATTGAAGAACAAGATAACCTTATCCAAATTAATCTTGATAGTGAGACTCAATTTATCTTTAAGCCGTGTCAAGATAAGTCGGAATACAATAGATCTATTAAACTTTTGGATACCTCAGGAATGGTTTCACTTGAGGAAGCAACTAGAAAATCAGTAAACACAGTGTTTGCTCAACTTGCATCGGAACTTGGTGGAGAAAAGCTTTCAAGTACAGCAAACAGAATTGGTATAGATTCAGAATTAGATCCTGTGATATCATTAACTCTTGGAGCTGGAGCAGTAACTCCAATTGAACTTGCTTCTGCATATTCTTCTTTTGCAAATAATGGATATCTGGCACCAACATATTTAATTGAAAAGATAACTGATGCAAATGGACAGGTGCTTTATCAACACATAACATCTCAAAGGGTAACTATTCCTGATCCAGGAGCAGCTGCAGCCGTTAGAAAAACCCTTGAGGTAGCAGCACAATTTGGCACTGGAACTAGAGCTGTGCTTGATGATAGGCCAATTGCTGGAAAAACCGGGACTCATCAAGGTTTTAGAGAAGCATGGTTTATAGGATTTATTCCTCAGTACACATCTTCTGTATGGATTGGTTTCGCAGAAGAACAACTACCGCTTACAGATGTTGAAATTAATGGTGAAGTTGTTTCAAATGTTTCAGGTGGACGGGTACCGGCTCCTATCTGGAAAGAATTTATGGAGAAAGTGGTTGAAGATTTGCCAATTGAAGATTGGCCATCTGATCCAAGTGATATTGAGAAATATTATGAGATTCCAACAATCGAAATACCCCAATTACTAGGACTAAATATTCTTGACGCTGAGGAAATTGCATTTTCAGGATATATTTTGCCGACAATAAAGCTAGTAGATTCTGAGGAAGCTCCCGGCTTAGTCCTTACCCAAAGCATAGAAAATGGAGAAGAAATGCCAGAAGGTACTGAAATTGTGTTGGAGGTTTCTGGTACTAAATTTACTGCTGCAATCCCAAATATTCCTCCATGCGTCTATACAAAAGATGAAGCACAAGTTCTCATTAAAGACTTTATGAGAGAAACGAGTGTCATTTTGTTTTTAAAAAATTCTTTTGAAGAATCCGAAATTCCTGACTGTCAAGGCAAGGTAATAGGTACTAATGTAGCCCAAGGTGGAAATGTTTCCACAGGTGATAGCTTAATATTTATTATTGCTAGTTCTCAGAGTGATTCTTAGCAAATTGACTAAAAAATTCAAATAAAGTAAGGATGGAGAAACCAGTTGCACCTTTTCTATTGCTGCTTCTTGCAGGTCCTGCAATATCAAGATGGACCCAATTTAAATTATCTACAAAGTTTTCAAGCAACAGCGCAGCAGTTATAGCTCCCCCAAACCGTCCACCCGTATTTTTCATATCAGCAATATCAGAGTCAATCAATTTTTTATACTCACCATGAAGTGGCAACGGATAAAAATCTTCGCCTGATGTTTCCGTTGACTTCATAAATTTATTTTCTGTATCTTTATTATTTGAAAAAATTGCTCCTATGTCTACCCCTAATGCAACATATGAAGCTCCTGTCAATGTTGCTACATCACAAATCAAATCTGGTTTTTTTTCAGAAGCGAAAGCAAGTGCATCAGCCATAATTAGCCTTCCTTCTGCATCGGTATTTAGAACTTCAATTGTTTTACCATTCCTTGCAGTCAAAACATCTCCTGGCCTGATGGCACTACCACTAGGCATATTTTCTACAATTGGTGTTAGGACAGTTAAGCCTACATCAATTTCATGTTTTGAAATCAAACTCATAACACCCCAGGCTGTTGCCGCACCAGCCATATCTGTTTTCATGGTTTCCATTCCTGACGGAGATTTTAAGGAAAGACCTCCCGAATCAAACATCACACCTTTCCCAATAAGTGCGATCTGGGTCTCTGCTTTTTTGTTATATTCACCTACTAAGAAGTAGGGTTTTCTTTCTGAGCCTTTAGCAACCCCTAAAACAGCTCCAAAATTGTTAGACTCTAGCCATTTTTCATCATGAACAGTGATGTCTATGTTGTTATTAAGATCCTTTATTTTCTCAATAAAAAACTCAGGTGTTTTATCAAGTGGTGGAGTATTTATCATATCTCGTACCCAAAAAACCGCTTCTCTTTTTAACAAACTACTTTCAGTTTTTATTTCTTCGGAAAAGCTTATTTCGACACTTTCTTTTCCTTTTTTAGTTTTATAAGTATCAAATTTATAAGTTGAAAACATAATTCCTAAAGATAAAATTTCCTTACTGCCTTCAAAATTTAGAATATCTATAGTTGCGCTTTGTTTAATTTTTTTTCCTATTGAATAACCTAAATTCATGAGTTCTCTTTTATTCAATTCTTCATAGGCTACAAGAATTGTTTCATTACCTCTAGATGATAGAGATGGAGGCATTAAGAGAATATCTTTTGATTTTCCATCAAATAAGTGAGTATTAATGTATTCGTTAAATAAATCTGAATCACTTATGAATTCTTCTTTGTTTGTGAATTCTTCGTTAAAAAATAAGATGTCAATTTTCATTTAATTACTGGGTGTCCAATCTTTTTCAAAATCTCTTGCAAGCATCCATAAATAGTCTGAAAGTCTATTTAAGTATTTTATAGCTATAGAGTCATCCATTTCGTAAGCCTTTTGCCATGTTACGCATTTTCTCTCAGCCCTCCTTGAGACTACTCGTGCCCAATCGATTTTCGACGAGATTGTATTTTCACCTGGAACAACAAAGAAATCAGGGATTCCATTTTTTTCTTCTAAGAAATCAATTTTTTTCTCAAGATTTGTAATCATAACTTCTTCTACAAGAGTTTTACCAGCTTGTAGTTTATTCCTATTCTCTTTTGATGTCGCTATTTCTGCTCCTACGATAAATAACTCTCTTTGAATCTGTAATATTATTTCTTTAGTTTCGAGTGGTAAATCTTTTTCGGCTCTAATAATTCCAAGGGAGGCAACAAGCTCGTCTACAGTTCCAACCGCTTCTGGTTCAAAATTATCCTTGGATACCGAACCCCCGTAAAGAAGTTTTGTATTTCCCTTATCACCGTTTTTTGTGTAGATTTTCATAATGTAAGCATAGTGCTATGGCAAAAGTATAAGAGTGCCTGTACCTCCAAGAGAGACCAATAACGATAAATAGCTAAGGCCTGTTGCGGCCATCACTCCAGTATATGATGTTTCATTCAAAGATTTATATGCTCCAAGTGAAAGTATTCCTGACGAAATATATAAACCCAAAATAATGTTTCTATAAAGAGTTGATATGTCATTTGTAATTAGACCTGTAATAAGAAGTAAACAAAGCATTGTGGCAAAAAACATCGATGACTTGGCTATATTTTTCATCCCTACTCTTGAGATTGTTGGATCAACTAAGAACCAATGTCCTATCATCATCAGTGAAAATATAGAGGAGACCAACATGATAGGTAATGTTGCAATAAATAATGAATCCCCAACCAAGTTGAATGCTGCTACTAAAAAACTTATGAAGCTAAGAAGTAAGTAGTACAATTTTTCAGTTCTTTTAAAGAGGAACAGATAAATTAATAGAAAAAATGCTCCTATATAGGAAAATGGATTTATAAAAAGGAAGATACTTAAAGAAATTACTGAAGAAAATAGGATGCTAAACCCTTTTTTAGGTTCAGTACTTTTAACAATGTACCCAAAAAAAGGAATGCACATTATCAAAACTAAATATATAAATGTACTCAAATTCATGCTTCTTTTACAATAATGTATATATGGTTAATGAAAAAAATAAAAAAGATATATTTATAGCCATACTTTTAGGTTCTTTAACAATTTTTGTGACTGGAATGCAGACAACTTATACTATTTTTAGTCGAAATTTTGTTATTTCTCTCACAATTTTTATTCTATTGTCATATTTTTGTGTAAAGGCTTACAGGGAATATAAATATTTAGCCATCTTAATGTTTTTAAGTATTTTTTTACTTTCTCCTAATGTGTTCTCGAGTAGAGAGGGTGAATTATTTCCAATTACATATATAACATTTGCAATCTACTTCTCAATAAATCTTGGAAAGTATATGTACAAAAGATGGAAAAGTTATTACTAAACCAAGCAATTCCTCTAAGTTTATCTAAAATAGAATAATGGTTCGGGGCATGATTAAAAAAACAATCTATTTTTCAATAATTACTTTTGTTTTGCTAGTAATTGGACAAAAAAATGTTTCTGCCCAAACTATACCCATACCAAATCACTCATTTAGCTGTGCTTCAAATGCAGTTGCACCACTTGACTCAGTAAAAGATATACAAACTTATCTAGATTGCAATGGTTTTAATCCAGGACCTATTGATGGGTCTCGAGGGGGTAGGACGACCTCTGCAATTAAAGCGTTCCAAGCAGCATCGGGACTTGTCCCAGATGGTGTGGTGGGTCCTGCAACAAAACAAGCTATGCGTTCTTACTCTGAAGAATCTTTTACTTTTACAGGAAGTGGTTGGGGCCATGGAGTTGGATTAAGTCAGTATGGTGCAAAAGGTCTGACTGAACTTGGTGCATCCTTTTGTGCTAACACTAGCTCCTGTACATCAGACGAGGTAGTTAATTATTATTTCAAAGATACTAGCAGTAAACAACTATCTGAACTTTCATTGTCGTCACCTGAGATTGCTACCGATAAGTCAGCACTTTGGGTTGGTCTTGCAAGAAATGCAAAAAACATTTCAATCACTACCCTCCCATCTTCAAGTCCTCCGACATTATTTATATGTCAAGAGGGTCTCTCTCAAACTGCAGGGGTTCAAGGATTTTTAGCCTCTCGAGGCTATGAGCCGGGACCTGTAGATGGAGCTTATGGCGAAAAAACTGCCAATGCTCTTCGAAACTATCAAGCTTCTAAAGGAATAAATCAATCGGGTGCAATCGATGAAGCTACTGTAGCTGCTATTAAAAGTGATGCTACTAGTGATGGTCCCTGTGAATCAGCATGGGGTCCTATAAAAATTGCAGGTGGAGCAACTATCTCTGTTATTAACTCAGGTAATGGTTGTTATTTTGCAGGTCATCCTTTAGTTTCCAAAAAAGCTGCAAGTTGCAATGTGACAATAAAATGGTCTGAGGGTGGAAGAGTAAGAGTTGGGCCAAGAGAACACAAACACGGTGAGCTAAAGCTTAGGTCTAAATCAGTGTCAGCAGGTTTTCATGTTGTTCTTGCTGTAAATTTAGAAAAGTACCTTTATGGATTAGCCGAAATGCCCTCTCATTGGAATGTAAAAGCTCTGGAAGCACAGGCCCTTGTTGGTCGAAGCTACGCAGTTTTTCATTATTTAGATGAAAACATTCCTAGCCAGCAAACAGCTTACGATGCCGGATTATCCGAAAAACAAAAGGCTTACTGCTGGTGTCATATTGGATCTACTGCATCAAGTCAATACTATTATGGATACTTAAAAGAAATCGCTGGTCCCAACTGGGTTCAAGCAGTCAATAACACTTCTGGAAAAGTTATTACTTACGGTGGTGGATACACAAGAAGTGGAGTTATTCAGGCATTTTATTCATCCTCTACAGGAGGTAAAACTAATGATAATGTCGTAGGATTCGGCTCATCAACACCATGGCCCTATCTTCAAACTGTTGATGACCCTTGGTCAATTGACAATAGAGTAGGTAATTCTAAAGCAGCATGGTCATATGATTTTTCTACTTATCAACTATCAAAAAATATTTTGTGTGGAGATACTCCCTGTTTTGATGCTATTACAGATATTTATGTTTCAGGTGCAGCCTCATCAGGTGCAGCAACCGAAGTTACAATGAAAGGGTATAAGAATGGCTCAGCTAAGACAGTCAAGAAATCAGGAAGAAATATAAAATCTCAACTTGGATTCACTTCTCATTATTTTAAAACTTCAAGTGCTTCTGATGTCTCTACTCTAAATGTTGGCCCTGTAACAGTAAATACAACTTCTACAACTACTACCTCCAGTGGCGGAAGTGTTGTGACCTCATCTGGAGATACAGCGCAGTATGCAACTTCCACTAGTGGACTCCTCTATTTGAGTAAAGCAGGCTTACTTGACAAATGTTCCCAGAGTTCAACCGCTTGTCAAAATAAGACCATCACGCGAGAAGAAGCTGCAGCTGTTGTTGCTGTAACTGGTGGAGTCCCATTAGATGCTCCGAATGCATATAGTGATGATGATCAAAGCATATACCAACAAGCCATAAATGGAATGCCTTATTATGGTATGCAAGTTTGCTTTGGCAGTCCTTTCCAGTATTTACCTAAAGAGTCTGTTACTAGAGATGAATTTGCCTGCATGCTTACTCGTGCAATAAATGCTGGCACAGCAGATAATCTTACAGGTAGTGCAGATCCTTATTCAGATGAAGGTGGGAGTAAATGGACAACCAGTATTTATACACTTGCGGCTAATGAGATTATCCCAGCATGTAGCTCTTTAAGTGATAAATTCTGCCCGAGTAGAAAAACATCAATAGGTGAAGTTTCCTTTATGATCAATAAGCTGGTTTCAAAGTCATTGATTAGTTCTGACGTTTACAATCAAACACCTTTTCAAAGTGGGTGGGAACCAGTAGGTGGTGAAGTTGATACAGCCGCGCAAACAGCTGTTTCTAATCCAAACGAAGGAAATGATGACTGTGTCGCCAAAGATAATTCAAACGTTAAATTAACAAATACACTTGAAATACAAAAGTTTTTAACGAACAATGGATTTAAACCAGGACCCATTGATGGCCAATCAGGCCCTCAAACTATCGCAGCTATTAAGGCTTTCCAAACAATCAATGGTCTACTAGCAGATGGAATTGTTGGTAATAGAACTAAAGCTGCCATGAATGCTTATACCGGATGTACCACCAATACCTGCATTGCACGTGATAATCGGTCCGCAAACCTTGGATCAGTAGAAGGTATCCAGACTTATTTGTCAAACAATGGTTTCAATCCTGGAATAATAGATGGCGAGATGGGTTCTTATACAAAAGAAGCAATAAAAGCCTTTCAAAGAAAAGTTGGTCTTATCCCTGATGGAGTTGCAGGAAACAGAACAAAATCTGAGATGAAGAAATATACAGGTTGTTAATTTAAAAACTTTTTAATTTCACTGGAAATATTATCCACAGTAAATTTAAACTCTTCTTGTAAACTTTTAATTGGTGCCGATGTGCCAAATTCCTCAATACTAAATGATCTCGTAATAGGACCTAAGTAAGTTGTCCAGCCAACAGATCGTCCCAATTCAATAGTGAAATTCAAATCACTAACTTTAAGACCATTAAGAGTCTCTGAACTTATATTTTCCAACTTATTTAATATTGGAGTACTTACTATTCTTATGGAATTTTCTTTAAGGGCTTCCTTTACAGCAAATGCGAGTTCTAGTTCTGATCCGGAAGCAAATATTGTAGCCTCCGTACCTTCTGAGACAATAGAGGCACCATTTATAAAGTCTTGATAGCTATTTTCAAATTCAAGGTACTCAAGATTTTGTCTTGTTAGAACAATTGCTTTTGGATTACCAGATTTTGTAAATGCATATCTGTACGCATGCTCAATCTCAATACTATTCGAGGGTCTAATAACGTCTAAATTGGGTATGAGTCGTAAAGCCATTAAATGTTCTATGGGCTGGTGAGTCGGACCATCTTCACCAAGATATATCGAATCATGTGTAAATATGTATACAGAGTCTGCCTCCATAAGTGCAGCAAGTCTTATGCTTGGTCTCATATAATCTGAAAAGACTAAAAAAGTTGATCCATACCCAATTAAATCACTGTGCAATGTAATACCATTTACAATTGCACCCATTGCATGTTCTCGAATTCCATATTCAATATTTCTTCCAGAATAATCTGCTGGAGAAAAAGTAGATTCTCCAATAATCTGTTTTGTGGACGCTGTGAGGTCCGCGGAACCACCGATAATATTGTTTGTGATTTTTCCAATCTCACTTAAAATATTTGAACCAGCAATGCGAGTAGCTTCAGATGAATTTTTAGATTTAAAATCTAACAAGACTTCATTAGAAGTAAGTAAATCCCAATTTTTTTGGAATTTTTCGTCGTTATTATATTTTACTTTAAAGGATTTCTCCCAGTCAGTAAATTGTGAGTTATCTTGATCTCTTTTCTCAGCAAAATAATCATAAACTTCTACATCGTGTTGAAAAACATCTCCCTCCCATTGAAGATTTTCCTTAAATTTTTCCATCTCTTCAGATCCAAGTGGAGAACCATGGACTCCGCTGGTATCTTGTTTATTTGGTGCAAACTTTCCAATAATTGATTTAGCCATGATAATTGAGGGTTTGTCCGTAACAAGCTTTGCACTCTCTAAAGCTTGATTAATTTCATCTTCATTATGAGCATCTATTTCAAGAACATGCCATCCAATTGATTCGAATTTCTTTTTTTGATCAGTTATAGAAACTTTTGTTACTCTTCCATCGATTGAAATATTATTATTATCAAAAACATAGATTAATTTACCAAGTTGCCAAACCCCTGCTAACTCTGCAGCTTCAAATGAAACCCCTTCCATAAGATCTCCATCTGACACAATTCCATAAGTAAAATGATCAATCATATCTTCCCCTAAGAGTTCTGAGAGATACTTTTCTGCAAGTGCGAATCCTACTCCTGTTGAAAATCCCTGACCTAAAGGCCCAGTTGTCATATCTATCCCAAGAGATGAATCGAGTTCTGGGTGTCCAGGAGTTTTTGAGTTGTGTTGACGAAAGTTTCTTAAATCCTCAGTGGTTAAATCAAATCCGTTCAAGTGAAGCAAAGAATATAGCAACATTGAACCGTGACCTGGACTTAGGATAAATCTATCCCTATTTATCCAAGAGGGATTATGAGTTGAGACTTTTAAAAATTTTTTATAAAGGACAGTTCCTACATCTGCCATCCCTAAAGGCATTCCTGGATGACCAGATGCTGCTTCCTCAACACCAGCAGCTGCAAGGATTCTTACAGAAGTTGTAACTTTGTTAAACATCTAAATAGTATAGAGTCGAGTTATACAGAGGCAAAAGAGTCTTTTGCATGATATGAAGACCTAACAAGTGGTCCAGACTCAATATGAGGGATTCCAAAAGATTCTCCAATAGATTTATATTGTATAAATTCTTCTTTATCTACATACCTGTGAATTGGTCTATGCTTTGCAGTTGGCCTAAGATATTGTCCGATTGTCACAATATCAACATTGATTTGAGATAAGTCTTCCAATACAGCAATTACCTCTTCAAACTCTTCTCCCATGCCAACAATTAGCCCGGTTTTAGTTTTTCCTAAAAATGCAGAATCTTTTGCATACTGCAACAAAGATAGTGATCGACCATATGATGCTGCTGTTCTTATCTCTCGTTGCAGTCTAGGAACTGTTTCCAAATTATGATTAAGGACTTCTGGACTAGCTTCAATGATATTGTCTATTGCGTCCCTGTCCCCTTTAAAGTCTGGAATGAGTACCTCCACACTTGTTGATGGGTTTAACCTTTTGACCTCATGTATTGTTTTAGCAAAAAAGGCTGATCCACCATCTGGAAGATCGTCTCTGTTGACAGAAGTTATTACGGCGTGTGTTAGTTCCATCGTCTGCACGCTTTCTGCAACACGTAAGGGCTCTAAATCGTCAAGATCACAAGGTTTTCCCGTATTGACATCACAAAATCCACAAGCTCTTGTACAAGTATCTCCCATAATCATGAATGTTGCTGTACCCATAGACCAACACTCATATATATTTGGGCAGGATGCCTCTTCACAAACTGTATTAAGTTTTTTTTCTGAAATTAAGTTTTTTAAATCTCTGTAATCTTTACCTAAATTAGCTTTAACTTTCATCCATTCAGGTCTTTGAGGCTCATCTGGTAATAAACCTTTAATTGTTATTGGCACGATATTATTATTTTTTTGAAAAACTCCTTTATCAAGCATCTCATCAATTTCATGTTTTTTATGTTTCTTAAGCTGGGTAGGCGTAAATTGTGACATTTGTATCCCTACATCTTCGTAGCCAAACTCGACAGAAAAAGTTTCAGTAATTTTACTCACAACATCATCAAATGAAATTTCTGAATTGAATGAATGTACTGCAGCTATCTTTTCGTCCTGGTTTCCACAAGGGTTAATGAGATCGAAACCCTCGAGTTTATCAAATATATTTAATGAGAACCCATGATAAGTCGTCCACTTACTTACTTTTACTCCTATGGAGGCGATTTTACCCTTTTGTGTCCACACGCCTGTATCATCGTCTTTTGAAAAAGCATCGATATTGAAACTGTTGAGAGTTTTGATGATGGTCTCTTCTAGGCTCCTCACAAAAGGAATAACTTTTTTTGGATCCTGAAGTCTTATTATTGGATAGCCAATTAATTGACCTTTGCCATGAAAAGTCACATCCCCTCCGCGATCTGTTTCAAAAAATTCAATTCCTTTTTCTTGCAGCTCGTTGCTATTAAGAAGGAGGTTATTTGGATCACCTGTTCTGCCTATTGTGATTACGTTATTATGTTCTAAAAGTAGTAAATAATCGTACGGATTATATTCCTCTGAAACGGATTCTTTAAGGCCTTTTTGAAGAATAAGAGCCTCTGAGTATGGAAGGTTTCCAAGCCATCTTACGTTTAGTTTTCTCAATTTAGATCATCTGTCCAGGGGTGGTTTTCTAATTTATCTTTAATGCTATTTAGAAACAATAAAGCTGTTGACCCATCAAAAACCCTGTGGTCCCATGTCAGACTTAAAACTCCTGTATTTCTTATAGCAATTGAATCAGTTCCATCTTCAGATGTAACTACAACTGGCTTTTTCTTAATAGATTCTGTGGAGAGAATTGCGACATTTGGTTGATTAATTATTGGTGAGGTGATGAATGAATTAAATGAGCCATTATTCGATATTGTAAACGTGCTACCAGTCACGTCTTCAAGACCATATTCTTTATTTCTAAGAAGTGTAGAAACTTCAGTAATTTTTCTTGCTAAACCTCTTAAGTTAAACGAGTCTGAATCCTTTAGCGTTCCAACTAGTAATCCTTCTCTGTTCAAATCAACTGCTATACCTAAATTAATAAAGTCATGTAATTCATGAAGGTTCTGACCAAGATCAAATGAGCTATTTACTACAGGAAATTCTCTTAAAGCATTAATTGTTGCAACTGAAATAAATGGTAAAAATGTTAAAGAAAATCCTTCTTTTTGCTTAAATTCAGCTTTTATTTTATTTCTCAAAATTGAAATATTTTCATAGTCAACCTCAACGGAAGTCATCACATGCGCAGAAGTTTGTTTTGATAGAATCATGTTTTCAGCAATTCTTTTTCTGAGTCTTGGAATAGAACCAGAAGATATTTCTTTTTGCTTTTCAGCTTCTTGAGGGACAACCTTTTCTTCTTGTACTTTTGATTCAGGAGTTACCGAACTATTTTCCGAATTTAATAAATTTTCAATATCTTTACGTGTAATACGGTTATTTTTTCCAGTTCCTAAAACTTGTGTTAAATCAATATTGTTATCGCTTGCAAGCTTTCTGACTATCGGTGAAAGTTTCAAATCTTTAGATGCTTCTTTTGGAGCCTCAGGTTTAGGGCTCTCTTCAATTACTACCGGAGTGTCTTCCTTGGTTTCTTTTTCTACAACTTCCTCAATAATTTCTTGTTTCGTATCTTTTGAAGTTGCCTCACCTCCAAGTTCCATTAACGCAACCCCTACCTCAACTGTCTCGCCTTCATCAACAAGCAAAGATGTCACTTTTCCAGAAAATGGAGAAGGGACTTCTGTATCTACTTTATCAGTTGAAATTTCAAGTATTGGATCATCTTCCTTGACTTCATCTCCAACTGCAACAAGCCATCTTAAGATTGTTCCTTCTGTTACCGTTTCCCCCAACTGAGGCATTTTTACAATTTCGCTCATATTTCTATTGTAATTCTTTAATAGCTTTTACTACATTTTCTGCACTAGGAATAAAGCTATCTTCTAAGACTGGAGCAAATGGTATATGTGTGTTCGGAGAGGTAACTTTCAAAATTGGATTGTCTAATGTCCAAAACCCTTTATCTGCTACAAAAGAAGATATCTCGGAAGCAATTGATGAGAATGGAACATCTTCTTGCAGGATTACTAGATTCGAAGTTTTTTCAACTGATTTTAGAATTGTCTCTTCATCTATTGGAAATATGCTTCTTAAGTCAATAACTTCAACAGAAATGTCTTCATTACTTAGTGTTGCTGCTGCTTCGAGAGCTGTTGGAACCATTCCAGACCAAGCTACTAAAGTTACATCAGACCCCTCTTTAGCAATGTTTGCCTTGCCAATTTCAACTTCATATAAGCCAAGTGGCACTTCCATTTTTAGATCGGGTTTTCTGTATAGCTTCTTATGTTCTAAAAACATTACTGGGTTTGGGTCATTGATTGATGCGATAAGTAATCCTTTGGCATCGTATGGATTTGCTGGTGCTACTACTTTTATTCCGGGATGATGTGCTAAAAGTGATTCTGGGCTAATTGAATGAAAAGGACCTGACCTTGTACCAGCTCCTGTTGGTCCCCTTACAACCATTGGTACAGGTTTTCCAGCTTTCCAGAAATATTTCGCAGCCTCAGTTGTAATCTGATCTAGCGCTGGGTAGAGAAAATCAAAAAACTGAAGTTCGACAATAGGGATTTTACCATACAAGGCTGCCCCAACTGCAGCGCCCATAAATGCGCCCTCTGAAATTGGTGTATCTAAAACCCTACCTGAGCCATATTTTTCATGAAGACCCTTAGTAGCTTTGAAAGCACCTTCAAAAGCCCCTATATCTTCACCCATCATGAATACATCTTTATTATTTCCCATGGCCTCATCAAGACCATTAGTAATTGCTTCAATGAAGTTCATTGTTTTAGTATCTGAACCATCATTTTTAGGTACAGGGATAGATCTAGTTGCAAAAATATCTTGGATTTCCTCATCAGGATTTGGATCATCTTCATTTTTGGCCCATTCTAAAGTTTCTCTGACTTCTGATTCAATTTTTTCAGCAAGGGTTGTAAAGTCATCTTCTGTAAAAAGGCCTTCTCTTGATAGGGAATCTTCAAATCGCAAAATAGGATCCCTGTCCATCCAGAACTCTCTGACTTCATCTCCAACATATTCAGCAGGATCGTGACCAGCATGACCATAGTGTCTGAAAGTTACAAGTTCTATAAGTGTAGGGCCACCGCCTGAACTAGCTTTCTCACGAGCTTTATGCATTGAGTTAATAACTTCATAAATATTATTTCCATCAATAATTACAGATTCGATTCCATAACCAAGACCTCTGTCTGCAACATTTGGTGTTCCAAACTCTGTTTCGTTAGGTGACGAGTATGCAAATTGATTATTTTGAACAGTAAAAATAATAGGAAGATTATGAACGCCAGCCATATTTATGCTTTCATGCCAGGTACCTGTGGCGGTCGCTCCTTCTCCACAATTTGCAACTGCAACAACGTTATTTTCTTCAAGTTGAGCAGTTAGTGCCACACCAACTGCGACTGGTGCTGAATCAGGCAGTGGTGAAACAACCATTAATGTTCCCTTGTCGACAACACCGAAATGACTATTTCCATCTCTCCCTTTCGATGGACCATCTTTTTTCCCATAAAAATTTAATGCAATTTCCTTTAGAGTAACCCCTCTTTTTATTTGAACTCCAAGATCTCTGTGTGTTCCTCCAAAGACATCCTGATCCTCCATGCCCGCTGCGATACCTGCCATGGAAGCCTCTTGGCCTATACCCGGATATACTGCACCTGAAAGTTGTCCACCTTTATACATTTTTAGTAATCTATCTTCAAGAATCCTCTGAGTCTTCATTGACTTGTAAATGTCCCACAACTCATCTTTTGATAAAGATAAAGAATGGCCTTGTCTATCAATCTTTTTTATTTCCATTAATGGAGTCCCTTCCCGTTTAAAGATAGTAACGATTCTCCTACAGCTTCACTTAAAGTTGGATGAGCATGTATAAACTCAGCAGCATCCTCTGGAAGTGCCTCCCACCCTACCATATACATTAGTTCATGAATCATTTCTCCAGCACTTGGGCCGCATATGCTCGCACCCACTATTGGGCCTTCTTTTTTAGCATAGACTTTAACTAATCCTTGATTTTGATTTTGAATCATAGCTCTTCCAATTCCTGCAAAGCTATGCTGGGCTTGGTTTATATCTATTTCATTTAATTTTGCTGTATCAGAATTTAAGCCAACCTCCGCAACTTCTGGATTTGTATATACCACATAAGGTATTGCAGAATAGTTAATTGGACTGGCAATACCAGTAGCTATAAAGCTAACTGCTGACATTGCTTCTGCAAAAGCTACATGTGCAAGTTGAGGAGAGTTACTAATAATATCTCCGGCAGCAAAAACTGTTTCAGTACCAACTAGCTGCATTGTTTCTAAGTTGACATTCAATAAACCATTTATTGTGTCCACAGAAATATCTTCTAGACCTATATTTTCAGTGAGAGGACTTCTGCCAATAGCTACTAAAATTGTCTCAAATTTTTCTTTTTCTCCGTCTGAGAAGGAGACTTCCTTATCCTTAACATCTTCAATCGAAGTACCCATCTTGAATGTAACTCCCCTTTTGGTAAGTTGTTTTCTCAACTCTCCAGAAGTTCTTTTAT
>ERZ802830.2459-NODE-2459-length-16737-cov-5.0823_pt1 | contig 16737 bp, 14 predicted proteins | sample MGYA00345654_ERZ802830 | MGnify/ENA primary metagenome ERZ802830 (study PRJEB30503, sample SAMEA104212375) | marine metagenome | biome: Westerlies Biome; feature: [SRF] surface water layer (ENVO:00010504) within the epipelagic zone...; material: water...
GTTAAATAAGTCGCGCCTGATAGAACGCATTGCGGAACTGGTTAAGGAAAAAAAGCTAGAGGGCATTACCGAGCTGCGCGACGAGTCTGATAAGGACGGTCTGCGCGTGGTCATCGAGCTGCGTCGGGGCGAAGTGGGCGATGTGGTGCTCAATAATCTCTATGCCCAGACTCAGCTTCAGTCGGTTGTCGGCATCAATATGGTGGCGTTGGTTGACGGTGAACCCAAGGTACTCAACCTCAAGCAAATGATTGAGGCCTTTGTGCGTCATCGGCGTGAAATTGTGACCCGGCGCACCATGTATTTGCTTCGTAAAGCGCGCGAGCGAGGCCATGTACTTGAGGGTCTGGCCATTGCGCTGGCCAACATCGACGAGGTGATCGAGCTGATCAAGGCCTCACCCACCGCGGCGGATGCCCGAGAGGGATTGATGGCACGGCCGTGGACCCCGGGTGATGTCATGGTAATGCTTGAGCGCGCGGGTGCCGACGCCTGCCGACCTGACGATCTTCCCGAAGAGTGCGGTATCCACGAGGGCCAGTATCATCTCTCGCCCGCTCAGGCTCAGGCGATTCTTGACCTGCGGCTGCATCGACTGACCGGGCTGGAGCACGAGAAGTTGCTCCAGGAATATGCCGATAAGATTGCGGAGATTGCGGATTATCTCGAGATATTGGGTGATCCGGACCGGCTAAAACGGGTCATCCGAGAGGAGCTGGAAGAGCTGGTAGAAGAATTCGGGGACGATCGCAAAACCCAGATTTCGGATTCGGCGCACGATCTGACGGTCGAGGACCTGATTACTGAAGAAGATCGCGTCGTGACGATTTCTCACGGTGGTTACGCGAAGACCCAATCCTTGACGGATTATCAAGCCCAACGCCGTGGCGGAACCGGCCGCAGTGCGACCGCGGTCAAGGACGAGGATTTCGTCGAACATCTGCTCATCGCTAGTACCCATGCGACGATCCTCTGCTTTTCTAATCTGGGAAAGGTCTATTGGTTGAAGGTGTTTCATATCCCGCTCGCCAGCCGCAACGCACGGGGTCGGCCCATGGTGAATCTACTCCCCCTTGATGAGGGCGAGCGGATTACTTCTATTTTGCCGATTGAGGGTTACGAGACCGACCATTTTATTTTCATGGCTACCGCCAACGGTACGGTCAAGAAAACCGATATGAGTCTTTTCTCGCGCCAGCGCAGCGTCGGTCTGCGCGCGATTGAGCTCGACGAGGATGACGTCCTGGTGGGTACCGCTGTGACCGATGGCAGCCAAGACATTAGGTTGTTTTCCAGGGAAGGCAAGGGCGTACGCTTCGCCGAGTCTGGGGTGCGTGCCATGGGTCGGACCGCTCGCGGCGTGCGCGGCATCCGGCTTGCAGAGGGGCATTGCCTGATTTCGCTGGTGGTGCCCAAGGACGGCAGCAAGATCCTCACTGTGAGCGAGAACGGCTACGGTAAGCGATCAGAGACCAGTGAATTCCCGGTTAAAGGTCGCGGTACCAAAGGCGTGATTGGCATGACGACCTCAGAGCGTAATGGCTCGCTGGTCGGTGCCGAACAGGTCTGGGATGGCGACGAAATGATGCTGATTTCGAGCCAGGGTACTGCGGTGCGAACCCGGGTTGAAGAGGTCGGTGTGCAAGGCCGTAACACCCAAGGTGTGAGGGTGATTCGTACCCGCGAGGGTGAGGCGCTCGTCAGCGTCAGCCGTATTGCCGAGGATGACATTGATACCTCGGACCCTGACACCATGTCGTCTGAAGACGTTAGCGGTGACGACGCTGTGGTCGATTCGGGGGCACAAGGTGCAGCCGTTGCAGAGGACGCAGCTGTGGAGGGAGACGAGGACACCAAAGAGTGACTCGAGCGCATAATTTCTGCGCAGGCCCCGCTGCCCTGCCGAGGGCGGTATTGGAGCGCGCTAAAGCAGAGCTCCTCGACTGGTCCGACAGTGGATCGTCGGTGATGGAAGTCAGTCACCGCAGCCCCGCATTCGTATCTGTCGCAGAGCAGGCCGAGGCCTCGCTGCGCCGCTTACTGTCGATTTCAGATGACTACGCTGTCCTCTTCCTTCAAGGCGGGGCTTCCCTGCAGTTCGCCGCGGTGCCGCTCAATTTGAGTGTGGCGGGCCAAGCGATAGACCAGGTGATCACAGGGCAATGGTCTAAAAAGGCCTATGCAGAAGGGCAGCGTTTTGGCTCGGTCAATGTCGCAGCCACCTCTGAAGACACCGGGTTTACGACGGTGCCCCCGCAACAAGCGTGGCAATTGGACCCGTCTGCGGCGTATCTGCACTACTGCCCCAACGAGACGATTGGCGGGTTGGAGTTTGGTTTTGTGCCGCAAGTGGAGGTTCCGCTTGTGACAGATATGTCGTCGACTATCTTGTCGCGCCCCATTGACGTGAACCGGCACGGCGTTATCTATGCTGGCGCACAAAAAAATATTGGCCCCGCAGGTCTCTGCCTTGTGATCGCGGATCGCGAGTTATTGGGACGCGCCCGCCCCGAGACACCGGCCATGCTGAATTGGCAGATCGCCGCTGACAATGACTCGATGTATAACACCCCGCCCACCTTCGCCCTGTACCTGGCGGGCCTGGTTTTTGAGTGGCTCGAAAATCTGGGTGGGCTGGGAGAAATGGAGACGATCAACCGTCGGAAGGCCAGCAAGCTATATCATACGATTGACGACAGCGATTTTTATAGCAACCCGGTGGAGCGTATCAGCCGATCGCTAATGAATGTGCCTTTTACGCTCGCAGACGCGGCACTGGACAGCGTGTTTTTGCAGGAAGCGGAGGCGGCAAGGCTGCTCAACTTGAAGGGTCATCGGTCGGTCGGCGGCATGCGCGCGAGTCTATACAATGCGGTAGAGGAATCATCGGTAGACGCCCTGTGTGACTTCATGCAGGATTTTGAACAACGCCACGGGTAACTGGCGTGGCGAGGGGATACCCAATGGACCCTGATGAACAGCTCAATAAGATCCGAGAACGTATTGATGCGATCGACAGCCAGCTGCTTGATCTGATCAGTGAACGAGCGCGATGCGCTCGAGAAGTCGCTCAGGTCAAGCTAGAGGCGGCACAGTCCGAGGATGGCCCCCCGGTATTTTATCGTCCTGAGCGCGAGGCTCAGGTCTTGCGCGCTATTCAGGAGCGCAATCCGGGGCCGCTGGCGTCCGATCATGTTGCATCTATTTTTCGGGAAATCATGTCGACTTGTCTGGCACTTGAGCAGCCACTGTCGGTCGCTTTCTTGGGGCCTGACGGCACTTACTCTCAGGCGGCCGCACTGAAACACTTTGGTCAATCGGCGGTCCCGATGGGGCAGGCCAGCATTCACAAGGTATTCCGGCAAGTCGAAGAAAGATTGTGCGATTACGGCGTGGTCCCTGTTGAGAATTCGACAGAAGGCATGGTGGGTCAGACGCTTGACTGTTTTCTGGAGTCTCCACTGCAGATTACGGGCGAGATTGAGTTGCCCGTGGTGCACCATCTACTCGCTTCCCCCGGAGCCGAGCTTTCGTCGATTAAGTTGGTCCTCGGGCATGAACAGGCGCTGGGGCAGTGCAGGCACTGGTTGGACAGTCAGTTGCCCGACCTTCCCCGAGAGGCGGTTGCCAGCAATGGTGAGGCGGCGAGGAGAGCCGGCATCGAATCGGGTGTGGCAGCGATTGCTGGTGAGCTCGCGGCGACGCTCCATCACCTCGAGCCGCTAGCAAGTGCCATTCAGGACAGTTCCAGCAATACGACACGATTTCTGGTGCTGGGCAAGGAAAGTGTTCCGGCTAGCGGGCATGACAAGACCTCGTTACTGGTGTCCGCTCGGAATCGACCGGGAGCACTGCTGGGGCTTTTGCGGCCCTTTGAGGAAAACGGGATCAGCTTGACCCGCATTGATTCCCGCCCCTCCAAAACGGAAAAGTGGACTTATGTCTTCTATATCGAGTGTGAGGGCCACCTCACAGATCAGGTGATGGGCGAGGTAATGGGTCAGATTGAGGAGCACTCGATTATGCTGAAACGGCTGGGCTCATACCCCCGAGCTCCGATTTGACTGTGAACGCTGAAAATGACCCCGTCGTTGCTTTCCTTGGTCTGGGGCTGATCTCGGGGTCGCTCGCGGGAGCCCTGAAAGCTGCGCACTGGGGTGGGGACCTCATTGCCTGGGGGCCTCGTGCACCCTCTCTGGAGCGGGGTCTCGCGCTGGGACTGATCGATCGCTTTAGTCTGGACCTCGAGTCGGTAGTGGCCGAAGCGGATGTGGTGGTAATCGGGGCCCCTCCAGAAGCCACCGCTAGACTGCTGCCTTCGGTGCTAGATTTGGCGCGACGCTCGGGTGAGCCAGTGGTGACAGATATGGCCAGCATTAAGGGATTGATTGTTGAGTCCGCTGTGCCGGCTTATTCCCGGTTTGTGCCGGGTCACCCCATAGCCGGCAGCGAGCATAGTGGTGTGCAGGCGGCGATGCCGGAGCTCTTTCAGGGGAGGGAGGTGATTTTGACGCCGGCCGCTGATACCGATGCCTCGGCAGTGCGTGCGGTAGAGCGGTTATGGGAAGCGGCGGGCGCCCGACTGACGTCTATGTCGGTGGAGGATCACGACGCGGCGTTAGCGGCGAGTAGTCATATGCCGCACATGGTTGCCTTCGCCCTCACGGCGATGCTGAGCGATCACCACTTGGCCCCGATGAGGCACGGGGGAGGTGCGCTGCGAGATATGACGCGGATCGCGGCCTCGGATCCGCTGATGTGGCGGGATATTGCTTTGACCAACCGGGACGCGCTCCTCGATGCCATGGATGCCCTGGCAGAGGAGCATCAGCAGTTGCGGGCACTCATCGCAGATGCCAAAGGTGATGCGCTGGAGGCGTTTTTTGCGCGGTGTCGGGAAATGCGCCGCGCCCACGATGACATTCTTAATCCACTGCCCCGTCAGTCGGAGCAGGCAGACTGATGCACTTTTATCTTGATCCGGGCGGAAAGCTCACCGGACGCATCCGCGTGCCGGGTGACAAGTCGATGTCACATCGGTCAATTATGCTGGGCTCCATTGCGGAAGGCCGGACGACAGTCAGTGGATTTCTTGAGGGTGAGGATGCCTTGGCAACTCTGGCCTCGTTTCGGGACATGGGCGTGCAGATCACGGACCCCGATGCAGGTGAGCTCACGATCGAGGGGGTCGGTCTGCGCGGGCTCGAGCCCCCTCAGCAGGTCATGGATGTCGGCAATTCGGGCACCAGTATCCGACTGATGATGGGCCTGCTGGCCGGCCAGTCGTTTGACAGCGTGCTCACCGGCGATCAGTCCCTCCTGCGACGCCCCATGGCACGGGTGATTACACCCCTGTCGCAGATGGGCGCATTGATCAGTTCCCGCGAGGGGTGTCCGCCCTTGGAGATTCAGGGTGGGCGCGCGTTGACAGGCATTCATTATGACTTGCCCGTCGCCAGCGCACAGGTGAAATCCAGCGTGTTGTTGGCGGGACTATTCGCATCAGGGCGCACCAGCGTGACTGAGCCCGCCCCCACCCGCGATCACACCGAGCGCATGTTGACTGGGTTCGGTTACGGGGTGGCATGCGACAACGGTGTGATCAGCCTTGAGGGCGGTGGAAAGCTGACCGGTGCAAATATTGATATTCCTGCCGATATTTCCTCAGCGGCCTTCTTTATGGTCGGGGCTTCAATCGCGCCCGGCTCTGATCTCACCCTCGAGCACGTGGGGATCAATCCCACCCGAGACGGCGTCATCACCATTTTGCGGGCCATGGGAGCGGACATCCAGATCCATAATGAACGTCAGGTCGGTGGCGAGCCGGTCGCAGATCTCCGTATTCGTCACGCCCCGCTTAAGGGCATTGATATTCCGATTGAGGCGGTGCCGCTCGCCATCGATGAACTGCCAGCGGTGCTCATCGCTGCGGCGTGCGCGGAAGGCGTGACGGTTCTGCGTGGTGCCGAGGAGTTGCGGGTAAAAGAAAGTGACCGGATAGCCAGCATGGCCGAGGGGCTCTCGCAGCTCGGTATTGAGAGCAGGGTTCAACCCGATGGTATTGAAGTAGTGGGCGGTGAGATGACGGGCGGCGTGATTACGACGCATCACGATCATCGCATTGCCATGAGTTTTGCTATGGCTGCCCTGAGAGCTTCCGATCGAATCAAGGTCAGCGACTGCGCCCACGTGGCGACATCGTTTCCGGGATTTGCGGCGCTCGCGGTGCAAACCGGGTTGCGTCTGGAAGCTGCCGAGGAATGACCTCCTCTGTGCCGGTAATCTGTGTAGACGGGCCCAGCGGTGCGGGTAAGGGCACGTTGAGTCAGCACTTAGCGAACGCCTTTAGCTGGCATTTATTAGACAGTGGCGCGTTGTATCGAGTGGTTGGCTATGCGTGTCGGCAGGCGAACGTGCCGCTCGATGATGAGACGGCGGTCGCTCAGATGGCACGCGCACTAAATGTGGATTTCCAGCCGGGTGAAAAGGGCGTCACCGTATGGCTATCTGACCAGGATGTCACAGCCGCCATTCGCTCGGAGGAGGGTGGTCTTGATGCATCGCGGGTTGCGGCGTTGCCGCGGGTCCGTGCGGCACTGCTACTCAGGCAGCAGGAGCTGGCCAGAACGCCGGGTTTGATTGCGGATGGCCGGGATATGGGGACCGGTGTGTTTCCCGACGCTCCACTGAAGATCTTTCTCACGGCGAGCGCACAGGCGCGCGCTGAGCGCCGCTTGCATCAGTTGCAGGGCATGGGGGAGAGTGTTAGTCTCCCGCGCCTTCTGGCTGACATACAGGAGCGAGACGCGCGGGACGAAGCCCGAGCAGTGTCGCCACTGGTACCAGCGGGGGACGCCATCGTCATAGACAGTACAACGCTGTCGGCTGACGAAGTGTTACAGGCGGTTCGCGAACTAGCGGATGGCCGCAATTTACTGAGTGACGTATCGGAGTAACGGCTAGGCCCCGCCGACGCGTCAGGACAATAAACCCGACTGGGTCTGGAAGTCGGCAGGAGTGAGCTCACTCCGCAATTCAGGAACATCATCATGAGCGAATCCTGCGCTGAACTCTTTGAAGAAAGCCTCCAAACCGTTGATATGGAACCCGGATCGATCGTCACGGGTGTCGTCATCGACATTGATAACGAATGGGTCACCGTCCATGCCGGTTTGAAGTCAGAAGGGGTAATTCCCCTCGATCAATTTATGAATGCCAATGGTGAGTGTAGCCTCAGCGTTGGCGACGAAGTGCAGGTGGCACTGGAGACCGTTGAAGACGGCTTCGGAGAGACCAAACTCTCTCGCGAGAAAGCGAAGCGAGCCGAGGCCTGGAAAGGTCTGGAAGCAGCGCACGTGGCTGAAGAAGTGGTGATGGGCGTTATTAATGGCAAGGTGAAGGGTGGCTTCACGGTCGATATCGACTCCATTCGCGCATTCCTTCCGGGATCACTTATTGATGTTCGCCCCATCCGCGAGACAACGCATCTCGAAGGGAAAGAACTTGAATTCAAGGTGATTAAACTCGATCAGAAGCGCAATAACGTTGTGGTATCGCGTCGCGCGGTAATGGAGTCGGCGAACAGCGCTGAGCGAGAAGAGTTACTTCAGAATCTGCAGGAAGGCCAGTCTGTGAAGGGTGTGGTGAAGAACCTGACTGATTACGGCGCGTTTGTGGATCTGGGTGGTGTCGATGGTCTGTTGCACATCACCGATATGGCTTGGAAACGCATTAAGCATCCCAGCGAGATTGTAGAAGTCGGGCAGGAGATGGATGTCAAAATCCTGAAGTTCGATCGTGAGCGCAACCGTGTTTCACTGGGCCTCAAGCAGCTGGGTGAAGATCCCTGGGTGCAGATCACGGGTCGCTACCCTGAGGGCAGCCGTGTCGTGGCTAAAGTCACCAATCTCACTGACTACGGCTGCTTTGCCGAGATCGAAGAGGGTGTGGAAGGCTTGGTGCACGTCTCAGAGATGGACTGGACAAACAAGAACGTTCACCCGTCCAAGATCGTGCAGTTGGGTGATGAGGTCGAGGTCATGGTGCTCGATATCGACGAAGAGCGCCGCCGTATCTCACTGGGCATTAAACAGTGCACTCAGAATCCCTGGGATGCGTTCGCTACGGATCATGCCAAGGGCGACAAGATTTCAGGCAGCATCAAATCAATTACCGATTTCGGTATCTTCATTGGTCTAGAAGGCAATATCGATGGCCTTGTTCATCTGAGTGATATCAGCTGGAACGAAACCGGCGAGGAAGCGGTTCGCAATTACAAGAAGGGCGACGAGATCGAGACAGTCATTTTGTCCATTGATCCGGAACGGGAGCGTATCTCGCTGGGCATCAAGCAGCTTGAAGACGACGCATTCTCGCTCTACGTCAGCGACAATGATCGCGGCAGTATTGTGACGGGTACGGTGACTGAAGTCGACGCCAAGGGTGCGACGATAAAGCTGTCTGACGAGGTAGAGGGATACCTGAAGGCCGCCGACATCAGCTTTGATCGGGTTGACGATGCCCGTTCTGCAATGAGCGTGGGTGACAGCGTCGAGGCGAAGATTGTGAATGTTGATCGTAAGAGCCGGGCACTCGGACTGTCGATCAAGGCCAAGGATATCGATGACGAACAAGAAGCGGTTGCGTCCTTGAAAGATCAGGATGAAGTCTCTTCCCCCGGTACGATCGGGGATCTGATCAAGGCGAAAATGGAAGATCAGTGAGTCGGATTAAAGACGATGAGGCCGGCTTTTGCCGGCCTTTTTTTTGCGCGCAGAAGCACCGAAGGTCAATCTATAAACCTTATTAAAATGAGTGACTTGCCAACACGGGAGGTGTCGGCCAAAATAGTTGCAGAGCGCAATGGAGTAGAGGCATGACGCGAAGCGAACTGATTGACTTGATGGCCGATGGTCAAAGCCAGTTGAGCGCAAAAGACGTTGAATTGGCGGTCAAACTGCTGATCGACCACATGACAGAAACCCTTTCTTCCGGACAGCGGATTGAGATTAGGGGTTTCGGCAGCTTCTCTCTCCACTACCGCGAACCCCGGCAGGGACGAAATCCCAGAACGGGCGACACCGTGGCGCTTAGTGGCAAACACGTGCCGCACTTCAAGCCTGGAAAAGAACTACGGGACAGGGTGAATCGGGCCGTCAAGTCCGGTTTCTGACCATGCACTGGTTGAGACAGGGGCTGACGCTATTGCTTGCAGTGCTCGCCATAGCAGCGGGAGGCCTCTTCGCGTTGCAGAACACGCAGGCCGTTCCTCTGGATCTCGTGCTTTTTCAACTGCCGTCGCAACCCGTTGCAATTTGGATTTTGCTCGCGCTCGCTCTGGGTGTTGCCATCGGTCTGGCAGCGGGAGCTGTGCTGGCCCTCAGGCGTGCCGCCACTATCCGTCGGCTTCGCAAGCAACGAGATCGCCTGCTGGCGGCTGCTGAGAAAGGCACCTAGCGTGATACTGAATAACGGGCTTTTGCTGATACTGCTCGTGCTTGCGGTGGCAGCGGGTTGGACTCTCGGACGGGGGGGGCTGCGCATGGATGGCACAGAGCGTGCCCAGCTCCCGTCCCAATATTACCGAGGCTTCAACTTCTTGCTCGATGGTGAGGAGGAAGGTGCCGTTGATGCTTTTACCGAGGCGTTGGCGGTTAATGAGGATACCCTCGATACCCACATTGCGCTTGGAAGCGTCTTGCGCAAACGGGGTGAGGTCGATCGGGCGATCAGAATTCATCAAAATTTACTGAAGCGACCGCAGCTAACGGCGGTTCAGCTGCATCAATCACATCTCGAACTGGCCCGGGATTTTATTGCCGCGGGACTCTATGACCGCGCCGAGCAATTGCTATTAGATTTGGCGGGGCAATCTCCCGACTTCAGCGCGACCGCCCAGCGGCATTTACTTGACGTTTACGAAGCGCAGCGAGACTGGGTGGCCGCCGTTGCCATCGCCGAGCAGCTGATCGCGGCCGACACGGCAGGACACCCTGCAGCTGGGCAAGGCCAGCCGGCTCAGCAGTTACGCGGGCAATATCTGTGTGAGCAGGCCGAGGCTGCGTTGGAGAGGGGTGATATGCAGGTGGCTGGCGACTTGTATGGGGACGCACTTCGGGATCAACCTGCAGATTTGCGTGCCCGCATGGGATTGGCCAGGCTTAGCTTGTCTAAGGGGGATTCGGCGGCGGCGCTTGAGCACTTTCATATCATTATGGGAAGTGATCGTACCTGCACGCCCGAGTTCCTGACGCTACTGAGCGATATTTGTTCCGCGCATGAGGATGAGGCACTTTACCTCTTGTCGCTACAGCGTTACTACGAGGCGCAAACTTCGCCGCTGTTGGCCTTGTCGCTAGCGGGAGAACTGGAGGTCCAGCAGGGTAAGGAGGCCGCTGAGGCGTTCCTGCGCAAGACTTTGGTGGATCAGCCTTCGGTCTCCGTGGCGGCTTCGCTGGTGCTCAAGGGCCTGCAATCCGAGGCATCACTGCCGGAGCGCCAGGTGTTCGATCGACTCACCAACGCCGAACAAGACTATCGATGCGACCATTGTGGATTCACCGGTAAGGCCCGTCATTGGCGTTGTCCTGGCTGCCGCCATTGGGATTCTATTCATTACCGCGGTGACGCATTGGAGCAATCCCATGGCTGACAGTGGCGCCAATCTGATCGTCGCGCTGGACTTCGACACCGCTGAGGCGGCGATCGAGCTGGCGAGGCAGCTCGACCCCAGCAGCGTGCGCCTTAAGGTGGGCAAACAGTTATTTACGATTGCCGGACCCGACGTGGTCCGTGCTCTGCACGATCTCGGATTCGATATTTTTCTCGATCTGAAATTCCATGACATTCCCAATACGGTCGCACAGGCAGTCAAAGCGTCTGCCGATCTGGGAGTGTGGATGGTCAACGTGCATGCAGGAGGTGGGTCGAGAATGATGCGCGCTGCGAAAGAAGCGCTGTCCGCTGTCGCGCATCCGCCTCTGTTGGTGGCGGTCACGGTGCTGACCAGCATGGCTCGCGAGGATCTGGCTGAGCTGGATTGGGAGGGAGAGCCGATCGATCGTGTGTGTAAGCTGGCTGCTCTCACCGAATCTGCAGGCCTCGATGGCGTGGTTTGCTCAGCGGCAGAAGCTGCCGTGCTTGCTGCGCGGCAGCGACCGGGATTTTTACTTGTGACGCCGGGTATTCGGCTGGCCGGAGATGCCGCAGGCGATCAGCGCAGAATTGTTACGCCGGAAAGTGCGGTGTCTGCTGGTGCAACGCATTTGGTCATTGGTCGCTCCATAACGGCTTCCAGCGACCCCGCCGGCACTGCGGCCCAGATACGGACCGCACTGGACCGGCAGTTTAAGGGTTAGGTTAGTCATGACGCAGTCACCTCTCGCTGCCGCTTAACATCGCATGAATTGCAGCCATTCAAGATGCGAAGCGCTCCGGGATCTGCTTTGTGAGTGAGTACCGGCCCATAGTGTGGTGGAGCCCACGTTGGTGGGCATTTCGACCAGACTGATGGAGAAAAAAATGACGTCACAGTTCACAAAACATGATCCGGCCGCACGTTGTGCCAAGCCCGCCCGTTCGGCGCGCACACCCTTTGCACTGGTAGCACAGGCGTTGGCGCTCGTGGCACTGCTTCTGGGTTTGAGCCCCCTGACTGGCTTCGCGACTGAGCCGGTTAACATCAACCTTGCGAGTGCAGAGGTGCTTGCTGAGTCGCTACAAGGGGTTGGCATCGCCAAAGCGCATCGCATTATTGAGTATCGGGAGGCCCACGGCCCGTTTGAGCACATTGATGAGTTGGCGGCAGTTCAGGGTATTGGTCTAGCGACTGTTGAGAAGAACCGTAGTGCTATCCGACTGCAGTAAGATCACTCGGAGTCCGGCGCCTTGTTGTTGCTAACAGGCGCCACCGGCTATTTTGGTGCTGCGCTGTGCGCAGCAATGAAAGACCGCGGCATACCGGTTCGCCTGGCGGGCCGCTCCGCGCCCGGGGAGGCGGGCGTGGATTGGATGCACTACGACATGGCGGCTCCCAATGACCCTTCCGAGGACCTATTTGCCGACGTATCTTGCGTGATTCACAGCGCGGGTTTAGCGCATCGGCGAGCCTGTGAAGCTGATTATCAATCTGTAAATGTTGACGGGAGGAGCCGGCTCGCTGCGGCCGCAGCGGCAGCGGGAGTGGCCCACTTCATCTATCTGAGTTCCTTAAATGTGGTGCCAGCCGATGCGTGCACTCCCGATGCCGAAGCACAGGCATACCGGGAGCCTGAAGAGCTTTACGCTGCCTCAAAGTGGCGCGCCGAGCAGGCACTACAGGAAGCCTTTGCTGCGTCAGGCAGCGTGCTAACGCTGGTGCGCCCCGGGCTCATTTATGACGAGGCGCTTACCGCAAATCTTAGGTTGGTCGATCTTCTCATGCGTTGCTGGCCCGCTTTGCTTCCCGCCATTGGCCGCCGGTCCATGGTGGCGCGGCCTGATCTGGTGGAGTTAATCATCAGCTGTGCGCAAGGGTTTTCGGGTGCGTCGGGTGGTCTTTCAGTACTCACGGCCATAGACGGTGAGTGTTATGACGCGGAGCAAATTTCTCGAGCGCTGTCTACGCGATCCAAACTGGGTGTTACGCCACAGTGGCTCTGCAAGTTGGGTGGCCGATTGCTCGATTGGCGCCAGGGTAATGTCGCGGGCACCACCTGGCGAGGTCTGTCCAGCAATCAATGGTGTGGAACACCCCCTGAGATAGCAGGATGGCAAGCGCGTCTTACCCTGGCGTCCTGTCGCGCGCGAAAAACCCTCGGTTCATGCTGATCCTGCTCGCGATGTTGCTGGGTTCTACCGCCGGGCTCTGGCTATTTCTCCGGGTCGCACCCTCTCTCGATCTGGTGGATCAACCCAATGCGCGAAGTTTGCATTCAACGCCGACCGTCGTCAGCGGTGGATTGGTGCCGATGACGCTGCTAGCGGCAGGCGTTGGATCATCCACTGCGCTGCCCGGTGCTACCGGCATTGCGCTCCTGATCGCGGGGCTGACGGCGATCGGCTTGTTGGATGACAAATGGGGTCTTCCCAGTGCTATCCGGCTGCTGTGTTATCTGTGTGCGGGGATAGCGCTGCCCTGGTTGTTGTCTTCAGATCTCCCCTTGGGCACGACGACTTTATTGCTGACCGGCGTAGCCGTTGCGTGGTGCATTAACCTCGTTAATTTCATGGACGGTGCCGATGGTCTGGCGACTGTACAGGCGCTTTGTGTCGCAACGGGGCTGGGTCTGATTGCCAGTTTTGGGGCGGCACCTAATGCGATCCTCGCTTGGTTATGCGCGTTATTATTGGCTTGCTGCGCACCGCTTCTTGGCTTTAACTGGCCGCCTGCCAAGCTGTTTATGGGCGATGCAGGGGCTGTTCCATTAGGTTTTTTCCTCGCCGTCCTGGGGCTTTTGGCCTTTGCGACCGATATGTCGGTTGGCTTGGCCTGGTTAATACTGATGATGCCTTTTTTAGTGGATACCGGCATGACGCTGTGTATTCGAAGCTTAGCGGGCAGACCGCCGCATGTGGCTCCTCGTGACCATGCTTATCAGCGCCTCAGCCTCGTCGCGGGAAGTCCTCTACCCATTACCCTGGGGGTGCTTGGAATGCAGGTGGCCTGGCAATTTCCGCTGGCCGTGACGGCTGTCAGTAGTGAGGTATTCCCGCTGCTTCTGGTACTTTTGTCAGCCATTCCTGCCGTGATGGCAGTGGTGTACGCACGGTTCAGAGCGTAAACTGTCGCCTTTCCAAGTAACCAACTGAATCTATTGGTGATTCGGTTGCGTGATGCAGGTGCGTATGGTCAAGAAGATGGCGTCGCGTTTTCGCGCGATGAGTGCTCATTCGGTTGCCGCGGTCATCTGGATATTTACCCGACGCTCACTGCCTTCAACCTTCCGGGTCTCGGGATGGTTGGTGCTCGATCTCATCGTCGTGCTAGGTGCTCTGTACGGGTCAGCTGCCATTGGTGGTGAGGCCGGCGCCGTAGCCCTCGGCGCACTGTCGCCGTTAATGACGGGGCTCCTGTTGTTGGGCACTGCTGTCATTTTTATTCTGCAAGGCTTATATCTCTCTGTGATCCGCTATATGGGGCAGCAGGCGGTATGGGACTTGGTGAAAGCGGTCAGCTTTTCCACCTTGGCGCTGAGTGCCGCTATCTTCGTTACCGAGGCCAACCTGCCTGCTACTGCTCCGCTGGTGTATTGGTTGCTGTTGTTCGTGGGTATAGGCGGCTTGCGATTGATTTCGCGCGCCTGGCATCAAGTCACCACGCGTGCAGATGCCCGCAGTGTCATTATTTATGGTGCCGGGGAGTCCGGGCGCCAATTGCTGAATGCCCTAAACCACGGCACTGACTATCGGGTCGTGGCGTTTATCGATGACAACCCGAGCTTGCATGAGACCGTCATTAATGGCCGGCCTGTGCTGGGAGCCGACGAGCTGCCCAGCCTGGTGAATGAGCATGTCGTGCGGCAGGTGCTGCTGGCGATACCCTCCGCTTCTCAGGAGCGGCGTCGGGCCATTATTAATTCTCTGGTGGGCTTGCCCGTCCGGGTAAGAACGATCCCCAAGATTAGTGAGCTGATTACTGGCAATGCGATCGTCAATCAGATTCAGGACGTTGATCTGGATGACTTGTTAGGTCGTGAACCGGTCCCCCCACACCCTGAGCTCATAGATCGCTGCATCACTGATAAGGTCGTGATGGTGACGGGAGCGGGTGGCAGTATCGGCTCAGAGCTTTGCCGGCAGATTTTGGCTTCGTCGCCAAAAGAATTAATCCTGTTGGATATCTCGGAATTTGCGCTCTACAGCATTGATCGCGACATCAAGAGCGTGTGCCAACGGCAGGGGCTCCGCTTTCCTGTCGTGACCTTGCTTGGCAGTGTCCGCGATGAGCAAAGGCTGGAATCCATCTTCCGTACGTTCTCCGTGGATACCGTTTATCACGCTGCAGCGTATAAACATGTGCCAATGGTGGAGTACAACGTTGCCGAGGGCGTGGCGAACAACGTGCATGGCACTTGGAGCGCGGCCTGGGCCGCTCACCGGGCAGGGGTTGACACCTTTGTGCTGGTATCAACAGACAAGGCGGTTCGACCGACTAATGTGATGGGCGCGTCGAAGCGCTTCGCAGAATTGATTCTGCAGGGTTTATCTCAGATTGAGACGCCAACCCGTTTTTGCATCGTGCGCTTCGGCAATGTCTTGGGTTCCTCGGGCTCGGTGGTGCCGCTGTTCCGTGAGCAGATCAGTGCCGGTGGGCCAGTGACGGTCACCCATCCCGAGGTGTCCCGATACTTTATGAGTATTCGCGAGGCGGCTCAGTTGGTGCTGCAGTCGGGGGCCCTGGGTACCGGTGGTGACGTATTTGTTTTGGACATGGGTGAACCCGTCCGTATTGTCGAGCTAGCCGAACGCATGATTCGACTCAGTGGATACGATATCGAACGCGACAACGTATTTGGTGAGCATATTGACCTCGAGTACATCGGTCTGCGTCCGGGCGAGAAGCTTCACGAAGAGCTGCTGCTGGGCACATCTGTGACGGGCACCGGGCACCCCATGATTATGCGTGCAGAGGAGGAGTCCTTTGACTTCGACCTCATCGAGGATGCGGCGCATCGCTTGCTGCGTGCCTGTGCAGAAATGGATCTGAACGACGTGACGACGATTTTGACCGAGCACGTGATGGGATTCTCAGGGCATGAGCCCCGACATGACTATGTTTGGATCAAGCAGGGTCGTGTTGGTAAGCGGGTTCGCAAGACACTCGAAGCAGAGAATGTGACGCCGATTCGCCCCGAGTTGGTAGGGCCTCGTCAACATACGGGAAGACAATCCGACTGATCGCCGGTAGCGCAGCGACTCAACGTTTTCCCTGCGCTGCCAAACTGTCTCAAACAAGCCTTGCCTCAAGGCAGTGTGATTGCGCGGTAGAATATTCCCTATCACCCTAAATGATTGCATCCATGATGCAGCCTCTTGTAGGGTCGCGACTCAGTTCTTACTACATCCGTTCCGGTGCACGCTATGTCCACGATCGTCAATCGACGCGACGTCGATTTCTATCTCGATGAAATGTTTGACCTGGGGTCGCTACTTGCCAGTGATCGTTACGGCGAGCACGATCGCGAGAGCATTACCGCCATACTCGATCTGTGCCAAAGCATGGCGGAGGAGGAGTTCCTGCCCTGCGCGGCAGAGCATGACGAGAACGAACCCGTCTTTAAGGACGGACAGGCCATCACACCCGATTCATTAAAGGCTTGCCTGAAAGCCTTTGTGGAGGCCGGCCTACCCGCGGCAACGTTTGATCACGATCTGGGTGGCATGCAGCTACCGGTGATGGTGGCTAATTTCATGCAGGGTATTTTTCAAGCAGCCAATGCCCCGGCTGTTGGCTACGTCTTCCTGACATCTTCCAATGCTCACATGCTGCAGGCCTGCGGCAGCGAGGCGCTGCGCGAACGCTACCTTCCACCCCTCGTTGAGGGCCGTTGGTTTGGCACCATGTGTCTGTCCGAGCCTCATGCAGGGTCATCACTGTCCGATATTCGGTGTATGGCTGAGCCTGTTGGCGACGGTAGCTACACACTGACAGGCACCAAGATGTGGATTTCCGGGGGAGAGCAGGAGAATTCCGAGAACATCGTGCACATGGTGCTGACACGGACCCCGCAAGCGCCCCCTGGCCCGAAAGGCATCACG
>ERZ802830.2461-NODE-2461-length-16722-cov-8.8737_pt1 | contig 16722 bp, 14 predicted proteins | sample MGYA00345654_ERZ802830 | MGnify/ENA primary metagenome ERZ802830 (study PRJEB30503, sample SAMEA104212375) | marine metagenome | biome: Westerlies Biome; feature: [SRF] surface water layer (ENVO:00010504) within the epipelagic zone...; material: water...
GATTCCCGCTCTGAAACACCAGCAAATCATCCGTAGCTGGGGTGCGCTACGCGTGATGTCTCCTGACGGCTATCCTGTCTATGATCAATCGATCACGCACCCCGGGGCCTATGCTGTGACCTGTCACAGCGGTGTAACCCTGGCCGCAGCGCATGCCTATGATCTTGCCAGTGATATTGCCGCCGGCGGGCTTGGCCATAATCTGAATGAATTCACGGAAAGGCGGTTCGATGTTTCGCCGGATTGAGCCGCAACATGACACAATCACGATCTATATTGACGACAAGCCCTGTATGGCGACAGCTGGTGAGGCTGTTGCGAATGTTCTTCTGAATGCGGGGTTCAGCGCCGTCCATACCGCGCCGAATGGCACGCCGCGCGGGCCCTATTGCATGATGGGTGTCTGTTTCGATTGCATGATCACGCTTGCGGATGGACGGGTTGAACAGGCCTGCCAGACATATGCCGAGGATGGCCTGCGGCTTTACCTGCCGATGAGCCGTGCGGACAAGGCTGTGTCATGAGTGTCAAATCGCATTATGATCTGGTGATCATTGGCGCTGGCCCGACTGGCCTTGCCGCCGCCATCGAGGCGTCACAGCATGATTTCAGCACGCTTGTTCTCGATGATCAGCCGGCGCCGGGTGGCCAAGTATATCGGCATATCACGCAGAACCGGGACCAGCGACAAGCCAACTCATATCTTGGCGCCGACTACTGGTTGGGAGCCGATCTCGCAGATGAATTTCTCCAGGTGTCGGCTGAATTATTGTCTGAAAGCCGAGTATGGCAGATCACCCGGGACAGACAGGTATTCTTCAGTCGGCAGGGCGCGGCACAGAAAGTACAGGCCGGTGCCGTTCTGATTGCGACTGGCGCGATGGAACGCCCGATGCCGATCCCCGGCTGGACCCTTCCCGGAGTGATGAGCGTCGGGGCGGCGCAAACGATGCTGAAAACCGGTGGCAGCGGGGCAGAAGAGGCCGTGTTCGTGGGTTCGGGACCATTGTTTTACCTGACTATTTGGCAGTATTTGCAGGCAGGATTTGCTGTGAAGGCGGTGGTCGATACCGCACCGGCGCGGATGCGGTTGCGACAGTACCTGCTAGCTCTGCCAGCGTTGCTGCAACCGGGGTTGTTGCTGAAGGGCCTGCGCTGGCGTGCTGTGATTCGCCGGAAAACGGATTATCATGTCGCCGCCACCTCGGTTGCGATCACCGGAGATCAAAGCGCGACCGGTGTGACCTTCCAGACTGCCGACGGGCAACGTCAAACCATTGCGGCGGCGCATGTGTTCATCCATCAGGGCGTTGTTCCCAACGTGAACCTGACAATGGCGACCGATCTGGCGCATAGATGGCATTCGCGCCAGCTGTGCTGGACGCCGCGAACAGATATGTATGGCCAGACTTCGGTTGAGGGAATTTTTGTCGCCGGTGACGGCATGGGGATTTCGGGCGCTGCGGCGGCGGCCTTGTCCGGCCGGCTGGCGGCGCGGCGGATTGTCGCCAACGCCAAAGGAAGCCCGTTGTTCATGGCACCTATCTGGCGTGTCCTCAAATGGCGTCAGGCGGCGATCAGACCGTTTCTCGATCATCTTTTCAGACCGCCTGATGAATGGCGTGTTCCACAGGATGCTGAAACGATTGTCTGTCGCTGCGAGGCCCTGACAAAGGCGGATGTGGTCGCGGCCGTCGCGCTGGGCGTGTCGGGTCCCAATCAGTTGAAAGGCTATTGCCGCGCCGGCATGGGCCGGTGCCAGGGCCGCATGTGCGCATTGACCATCCAGAAAATAATTCATGATCATAATGGCGGCACAGAAGAGGCGGTTGGCTATCTGAGGGTCCGCCCGCCTATCCGGCCATTGACGGTTGGTGAACTTGCTGCGCTGGCGCATGAAGATGCCAGCGGCTAAAGACAGGATCATTATCATTGGTGGCGGCATACAGGGCTGTGCCACCGCCTATTTTCTGGCCACTCGAGGGCAGAATGTCACCCTTCTTGAGAAGGATCATATTGCCCGGCACGCTTCCGGTGTGAATGCCGGCGGCGTGCGGCGGCTTGGACGTGACCCGGTTGAAATTCCCCTCAGCCTTGCCGCGATGGATATCTGGCAGTCGCTGCAGGATCACATAGGTGATCATGTCGATGCGTTTCATCGATGCTTCTATCTCAAGGTGGCGCTGGATGAGGCCGGCCAGGCGCTTGGCGTTGACCGGATCGCCGCGTTGCAGAAGGTCGGTTTCCATCATGAGGTCTGGCTTGAAGATGCTGAGATCCGGCACCGGCTTCCTCATTTGTCCTGCCCGACATATGGCGGCATTCTGGTTGAAGGGGATGGCTGGGCCTTTCCGTGGCGCATTGTCCAGGGCTTCGCATCCGCCGCTGTCAGGCACGGCGCGTGCCTTGTCGAGGATTGCCGCGTTGTCAGCCTTGAACAGGATGGAGGCGGATGGCAGGTGCGCACGACAAAGGGCCTTTTCGAGGCGGCACAGGTCGTGAATTGCGCCGGTGCGTGGGCTGCCGGGCTTGCAAATCTGGCCGGCGAGCCGGCATTCCCGCTGTCGCCCTATGCACCGATGCTCGCCGTCACCGACCGCCGGCCGGGCATCCTGCCTGCGGTGATGGGTGTTTTGGGCCATACATTGTCACTGAAACAGCTTCATACAGGTCAGTTCGTCATTGGCGGCGGGGTCAGGGCGCCTGCCGATCTGGAAACAGGCCGAGGTGAGGTGGAGATTCCGGCTCTGGCGGCGTCAATGAATCTTGCAGCGACGCTGTTTGCCGATATCGCCAGTGCGCCCATCATTCGGTGCTGGTCGGGAATCGAGGGCTATATGCCGGACAATCTGCCAGTGATTGGCCGCGGCGAACAGCTGGGACTAGTGCATGGGTTTGGGTTTTCAGCTCACGGATTTCAACTTGGTCCGGCCGTTGGCGAGGCGCTTGCCGATCTTGTCATGGGGCAACAGCCCCGCATCTCGCTGACGCCATTCTCCCCCAACCGCTTCGCGACCGCCTGATCAGGCGGATTATTTCGTGCTGGCAGACAAACTGTCACGAAGTCTGTAATAGCTCATCGCCAACGGCATGAACCAGGGGTCACCGCTGTAGAACGGCATTGTTTGCATCGGCAGGTTGCTGAACACGCTGTCACCCTCCTCGCCGAGGATCATCAGCGCCGCCTTCTGGCCAAGCCAGCGCGCCCAGACTGTTCCCGACCCACAGAATCCGGTTGGGTGGATGATCCCGTCGCGAACGACGAGCTTTGGCAACTGATCGAACGGAAAGGCAACAAAACCCTGCCAGTGTGCATCCACCCTGACATCGTCAAGTGCGGGGAAAATATTTGCCAGTGCGCGTTGAAGATGACGTCTTGCCCGATCACGATCATCGTGCCCGCGCCGCCCGCCAAGGAGAATCCGTTCCCCGTCAGGTGACGGCCTGTAGTAATAACCAAGCTGTTTTGATTCGCCGAACATAGTGAGCTTTGGCATCAGCGATTGGACGCGGTTCCTGCCAATTTTCTCAGTAGCCATCATCTCGGAAATCACCGGCACGAGACGTCGCCGCAACCATGGCTGTGCTTTGTCGGTATAGGCGTTGGTTGCCGAGATTACATGTTGTGCGTTTATTTCGCCCCGGTCTGTCAGAACGACAAAATCGGATTGCTGTCTCCTGATCTTTAGGACCGGCGTCTCGGAAAAGACCTTCCCCCCCGCGTCCAGCGCTAGACGCAGCATTTCATGCATCAGCTTTGCCGGGTGGATGCCGCCGATATCGGGCCGCAAGATGCCGCCGTCATAAATCGACGATTCGGTGTAGTCGTCCATCTCACGCTTTTCGATGAAAACAGGGTCTATACCGTAACGAGCGTGAAATCCCTCATTGTCTCGCTTGATCCTGTCCGCGGAAAACCGGCCGGTAAGGCCGACAACCCTGCCGACAGGCTGAAAGTCGCATTCGATTTTCTCACCGACGATAAAACGCTCAAGGTCCGCCCTGGCCAGAACCGCCTCGTCAATGAATTTTTGAGCCTTCTCGCTGCCGAAACGACGTTTCAACTGTTGTGATGACAGCCGTATATTGCCGCTGGTAATGCCGCCATTGCGCGTTGACGCTCCCTCTCCGATCAGGCCTTTCTCCAGAATGACTACCTGTTTGCCTGCCCGCGCCAATGTAATGGCGGCGGACAATCCGGTGAAGCCGCACCCGACAATGATGATCTCGGCATGTTCTAACCAGGTAGTTGGAGGTGCGGCGATTGGTGGCCGTTCCTGCCACCAGTAGCAATCAATGCCTGTTTCTGATGTCATCCTTCGACGATGTCAGATTGGATTTTACCGGTCAAACCCATATTCGCCGATTCTGACCATCTGCCAGAATAAAAGCCGGATGCATGTGTCGATGATTGCGCGCCCCTGCAACGACTTCATACCTGCGTTCTAATCGTAGGCTCTTGAACAAATCCTGCCCCCGCAACCATGAAGACCGTGCCAACACCGCTATCCGTTCGGATAGCGGTTTTTTGTTTGCGCAACGATTCTTTCAACCGATCGGGGTACAAGAAAAGCACGTGCGTGAAGCGCTGGCTCACATCATGCCATCCGGCAGGCACTGAACCGTATGCGCAAACAGAGAGACGGCAGTCTAGTGATTGCCGCCGCACCCGCAGTTGCTTGGCAGCAATGGTGCGGTAACGCCGCTATGATTCACGCAGCCGCCTCGCCACCAATCCGCTCCTTCTCCGTGGCAATATTTGCCGTCAGCTCCCACCATTTGCATAAACATAGGGTGATAATTGCGGCAAACTTCAAGTTCGGTTTTCACCCAATGGAGAGGGTCTGCTGCATAGTGATCCCAGTAGTTTCCATCCATGTTGATTCCCGGCACGGCAGGATTCCAGCTTTCATCCAGCCACATTTCGGGATCACCATAATTGGCGCAGAGTTTGCGAATCTTAGGATCATCCAACGCCAGCAACCGGCCATTTTCAATTATGGTCTCGTTGTCGCCTTCTCGCTCAGTGGTGTAAGTTGGGAAATAGAGATGCAGATGCCAATGCCCCACAAGATGGCCAGCCCGTGCAGCCTGCCGTTCCGCCATCGACGAAATAATAGTTCCAAAACCCATATGGATAACGCCTGAGCGAACTCGTTCATAAAGGCAGTTCACGAATCCGGAGGGAAAATCTTTGCGAGGCCGATGTATATGCGGGTTTGTGCCGATTGAAGCTTCCCACCAATGCATGATGCCCTTGCCGGGAAAGGTTGGATACTGAATGTCGGCAGTTTGCACCATCACCTCGCGCAGCTTACTCCCAAACTCGCCGCCCTCGCGGATTTCAGTGATTCTCGAGTTTTCAACAACAAGCTGTGTCCAGTCACATGCTGCGATGTGGTTTGTGGTGCCGGCAATAACACCGCAGCCATCTTCCTTGAAGGGGTGAAACATCCACGGACGTCCGGTGATATGGCCGGGCAGATACTGCCTGCCAAAATGCTCGTTTCCCGTCCATGTGGCTGCTGTCAGCTCGGCATTGTAATACTCCCGATTGGCATCCCAGTATTCTGGGTGGTTTGTGAATGAAATGTCGGTGCCTTCAGGATCGACAATCCGTGCCCGTTTGGCGGTGCGTATCCGATCCCATGTCCATTTGTCTATCGCGTTTAGTACCGAGATGGGCATGGCATGGGCGGGTGATGCAAGAATTTCAGGTGTGATGAAGGGCATGCGCTGAATTTTGATAAAGCGTTCAGCAAGAACCGGGCCGCCATAACCCATTAGAATCTTGTCATATTGCTGCTTTTTTTCTTCCTCCTCCCACATGTCCATCCACTCCGCCAGTTCTTTGGTGCGGAACAGGTAATAGTCAACTTCGTCTGCGCCTACCCATTGCGGAACAGGTCCACGATCAATCTTCTTGATCTCATATTTGACGTTATATTTTTCGAGAATTTTCTGGCACGCCTGAATGGTCAGGTCGCTGTGCCAATTGTCCACGCGCAACATAACCCTCTCACCTGGTTGCAGGTCCCAGCAGGCGTTGAGCCCGTGGTTGTAGGGACGTTGTGCCACATGCTCAAGATAGGGCAGTAACTGATCGGCGTTCGTTACTTCCACAAAAGGGGGGCAACGAGGGCTGCGCACATCCTTCAACGGAGGCCGATCAAACGAGGGAACGCCTGCAGGAGGAGTTATATGCGAAGGTGCCTTGTTTCCAAAGTCTGTCGGTTTACTCATTTGTGTCTCCAAAATAGTCGCGATAGAGTTGGCGCAGCCTCAGCTTGGAAATCTTGCCGGTAGCTGTCAAAGGCAATTCATCGACAAGAACAAGGGCATCTGGCATCTGCCACTTGGGAAATTCGACTCCAAGCAGGCTTAGAACGTCTTCAAACAGCGCCGCGCGGACCTTGCTGTCTTTGTCATCGCCAAAATCAGAAGTGGGCACTGCTATGATAATCGGGCGTTCATCCCATTTTGGATGAGGCACGGCAATCACGGCACATTGTGCAATCGATTTATGGGTCATGATGGCGGTTTCATGTTCCAGTGAACTGATCCACTCGCCGCCAGACTTGATTAGATCCTTGGCGCGGTCGGTGATCAACAGATTGCCTGTGGCGTCAATATTGGCAATGTCGCCCGTTCGAAACCAGCCGGCATCATGGAACGCCTCGGCAGTAGCTTCAGGATTGTTGTAATATTGTGCGGCAGTCGTGTTGCTGCGAACATACAATTCGCCAGACTGTTTTCCATCCTGCGCGATCTCATCGCCATTTTGGTCAACAATCTTCATGTCGATGCCAAAGATGCCACGTCCCTGCCGTATTTTGAGGTGACGCTGTTTTTCAAGTGGCAGATGTCGTGAAGAGGCGGGTATGCTGCCCTGTGTCCCGATTGGACTCATTTCAGTCATGCCCCATGCATGATTGACGGTAATCCCCAGATCTTCATAATCGTCTATGAACCCAAGCGAAATTGCAGACCCGCCGACAAGAATGTTGTTTAGTCCCTTTGGTGGCCGTCCTGCGCGCTTAATTTCCTGAAGCACAGCTGTCAGCACGGTTGGCACGCCCCAGGCTGATGTAACCTGCTGGCTGTCCATTAATTCAAACAGACTTGGGCCGTCCAGAAACGGACCGGCAAAAATCAGGGACGCTCCAACCAGTGGGCAGGTAAAGGGTAGCCCCCACGCGTTGACATGGAACAAGGGGACAATCGGCAACACTCGCGCACCTTCATGTAACGCATTGGCAAAGGAAAGGGCAACCTGCATAGCATGCAGCGTGGTCGACCTGTGTGAATACAAAACCCCTTTCGGATTGCCAGTCGTGCCAGATGTGTAGCACATGCCGGACGCTGTGTTTTCATCGAAGTCCGGCCAGTCGAAATCATCTGCTTGGTCGCCGATCATCACTTCATAATTCAGAAGGTCAGCGTCAGCATTTAGCGGTGGCAGTGGACTTGTTGTGCCCGCAAGAACGATGATTGTTGGTGGGTTTTTGACCAACGGCAAGACTTTTTCCAGAAGCCCCGCCAAGCCTTCGTCGACAAATAATAGTTTGTCGCCGGCATGCTCGATTACATAGGCAATCTGCTTTTGTGGCAGTCGTGGATTGATGGTGTGGCAGACCGCACCAATGCCTGAAACAGCATAATATAGTTCGAGATGCCGGTGATCATTCCAGGCCAGCGTGGCCACACGGTCACCAGCCTGTACGTTTAGTGCGTCCAGCGCGTGCGCCAATTGTGCTGAGCGCCTGGCAATATCTCCAATTGAATGGGACTGTACCGAGTTGTCGCCGGTGCGCGAGACAATCTTTGTTGTAGGAAAGGCCATTTGGGAATGCGCAAGTATGTTTTTTATCAGCAGGGGCTGATGCATCATTTGTCCGAGCATGTCAGCTATCCCTTCTGTTCATTTTTTTAGCCGAAATGGTCCACGAAAAGGCTGTACAGTCTGCCATTTTCGCTATTGAAAATGTAGTTATTCGCCGTGCGGCGTATCATCATTCCGTCAAAAGAAAACGTTCTTGCTGCTGTTCAACTTCAGTGAAACCGATGAAGGATTTGAATTCATCCATGCTCATTTTTGGTTGCGGCAGGTTCTTTGTGCCGAGATCGATCGCCAGTGCAGAGAAATTATCTTGCAGAACCTTGGCTGCACTCATCAGTCCAACGAGTGGATAGCAGGCCAGTCCAGCCACTTCTTTAATATCATCAGCTGACAAGTCACTTTCCAGCCACCCCAGAATTTGCAGTGAAAGCGGCACCCCACAGGCCTCTCTCAGGCGGCGCAAACCGCCAATGTCCTTGAAGCACCGGCTGATAGGTTGGATCAGATCGGCGCCTGCCTCGACATAAAGCTTTGCTCTTGCAATAGCAGCGTCTTCGTCAACTTCATCTGTCCGGGCGATGATAATCGTATCTGGATTTTGACGCGCCTCAACAGCGGCACGAATTTTGCCAACAGCTTCCTCTACACCGAGTAACTCGATACGATTGGCACATGCCGCGCACTTTTTGGGAGACAGCTGATCTTCAAAGATCATCCCAGACACGCCCGCATTTTCAAATTCACGCACTGTGCGCATGATGTTGATGGCGTTTCCGTATCCTGTATCAGTATCTGCTATAACGGGAACCGACACCGCGCCGCAGATGTTGCGAACAACAGTCAAATTTTCAGTCATCGTATACAGCTCGACATCCGGAAACCCTAAATGTGCCGCCGACACGGCGAATCCTGATGACATCACAGCCTTGAAGCCGGCCTTTTCGGCAAGCAGTCCAGACATTGCATCATAGCAGCCGGCCAAGAACTGCGTATGTCCACTCCGAATGTCCCGGGCAAATTCCGTTTGATCCAACGGTCTATTCATTGTCCTGCTCCGCTTTGTTTCTTTCATGCAAATATCCAATAATACCGCCTGCCTCTAACATCAGCTGGTCTCCTTCGGTAAGGGGTTCAAAGGGGATTTCCGTATCTTGAGTGATGTTGAAGATTTTGTCTTGCGACCAGTCGACAACAAGTTCATCCCACCGATTCACTTTCGTTAAAATGCCTTGGCATGAGACTTGCGGAAAACCCATGGCAATTTCACCGCGCCAGTAGCCGGGAGAAAAACTCTCGGCAATCACGCCAGCGATGCCCAGCCTGCGCATCGCAATCATGGGCGGATAATGCGGGTGGCCGTAGCCAAAATTTGAATTTCCAACAAGGAGATCGCCAGCCTGAACTTTGCTGGCAAAATCAGCTTCATATGTGGCCATGGCCAAGCGGGCCAATTCGTCAACGTCTTTGATTTTGATGTTCTTCACACCGACGATCTGGTCGACATCGAAATCGATCTCATCAAACACCCAGGCGGCACGTCCATGCAGGTTTTCTATTGCCATATCAAGACTTTACATATTTTCGGGGGTCAGCAATGCACCCCTCGATTGCAGCGGCTGCAACGGCAGCGGCATTGACAATGTAAATTTCTGAATCAGTACTGCCCATCCGGCCCTTTACATTCAGGGTGCCTGTTGAAACGGCCCGCTGGCCGTCGCTCATCACGCCCATGCGTCCAAAGCAGTAATCACAAGATGAAGACGTGACGTAGGCGCCAGCGGCAATCAGCGTGGCCAAAGTTCCTTCGCGCGCTGCTTGCTCCATGATGTCCTTGCTTGTTGGCACGACATGCAACTGGAAGCCGTCCTTGACCTGCCGTCCTTCGAGAACCTCAGCGGCCATGCGCAAATCTTCCAGCCTGCCAGAGGCACAAGAGCCCAGATAGCCAAGGTGGATTTCTGTACCGACAAAATCGGCCAAATCGCGCGTGTTGGATGGGTTTGGGGGGATCACGACAACGGGGTCAAGTGTTGACACATCAATGTCGTGTACCGCGGTATAGGAGGCATCATCGTCCGAGTATTGGACGTCCAGTTCCTTGCGGGCCCTTGGCAAGGCGTAATCCAGTGCCTTCTTGTCGGGATTGATAACGGCGGTAATAGCACCAGTGAACATGGCAAGACATGTGATGGTCTGGCGGCCTTCTAGAGTCATGTCTGCAATGGTTGTTCCGCCGAGTTCAAGAACATTGAAGCGACACCCGGATGGGCCGATGACCCGTACGATATGATGAAAGACATCGCGGGCCGTGACGCCAGGTCTCAGTGCCCCGTCTAGATTGACCCTTGTTGTGTGTGGCACCTTCAGCTTGATGTGTTCTTTTACAAACGCTTCCAGCAAATGCCGTCTAACACCGATTGCAAGCGTCCCGTATGTGCCAAGCTGTGAAATATGACCATCGAAGTGAACGGCAAACGCACCCGGAGTAGCATAGCCAAGTTCGGCCGCCACTTGATGCCCAATACCCATGCGTTCATAGACGGGCACATTGTTTTTGGCCCCCCAGTCGCGGGTGTTCTGATGCAGTTCTTCCTCATGTGGCGCGACGGCAGGCACCATATGATCAATGAAAAGGGCAAATCGCTCGGGCTCGGCAACCTTCCTGATGCCGAATTCCTCTTCCATCTGCTTGAAGATGACATCGGTGTAGCCTGGAAAATCATACGCAATTACATAGTCAGGCTTGACCTCGATCTCCTGTCCTGCATGCACCGTCCCAAGGCCAGCCGCACGCGCAAGAATTTTTTCAGCAATTGTATGTCCCAAAGTATCACCCTCCTCTGAAACCGTAAGAAACTAGGAAAAAGCAGGTCAATATCAAAAATTAATTTCACTAGGTGAAATGGGTGATTTGATTTTGCAAACATGTTCTGCCATGTGGTCAATCGCCTGCTTCAGAATAGCATGAAGGCGTCTGCGCTCATCATCTTTGAATGACGGACTCAGCCCGGCTATCGAGACGGCTGCGAGCACGTCACCATTTTCGTTGCACAACGGCATACCTAGTGCCGAAAGGCCAAGTGCAACATCATCCATGCCAATGGCATAACCGGCCTTGCGGATGATTTTAACTTCGTGTTTCAGGCGCACAGGATCAACAATGCTTTTGGGTGTCATCGGGACTAGCTCAGACGCGTAATAGTTCTGACGTTGCTCCTCGTCAAAATGTGCAAGTAGTATTTTGGGGCCTGCGCCGCAGTGGAATGGCATGCCGCGCCCCTCTGACCACCAGCGGATATCAATAGCGTGCTCGCTCAGATACCGGGCAAGGCAGATTGCTTCGGACTCACCGGCAATAGACAGATATACGGTCATACCACTGTCCTTGGACAATTGCAGAAGACTAGCGCCAATCAGATCCTGCAACGCAATGCGCCCTGGGATGGACTGGGTCAGTTCCAGCATCCGGTAGGACAGGCAATAGAGCCCTTTGTGATATTTCTGCCAGATAAGGCCCTCGTCACGCAGTGTGATCAGCAGACGCCTTGTCGTTCCAGCATCGAGTTCTGCCTTTTTCGCGATTTCACCAAGTGTTAGAAAGGGCTGGTCTGGTGAAAAGCAGCGCAGGATTGCAATAGCGCGTGATACTGCTCTTACGCGCGTAAGGCTGCGTCCGTCGCGTGGCGGCTTTAGCAAGCTGTCGGCTAACACACCTTCCTTCAATTTGATGTCATCGGTGATCAATACCGCATCACTGTCTATCATACTTTGCCTCTGTCTGCGCTTTGCCGGTCGGATAAAGCTTTCTTACGCTTAGGTGGCCTCTTGCTTTAGCCAGCTTATCAGAGGCAAACAATTTCATATAGTGAAATAGTAAATGATTATTGACAAAGTTGTTCGCTGTGATGGAATCAAGCAACAACCATAAGTAATTTATATGTGGAGGAAAAAATGAGGAAGCTGTTCCATTCGGTCTTGGCGTTGTCTTGCGTCGTATTTTTACCGGCAATTTCAGTCAGCATCAGCGACGCCGAGGCGGCAACACGGGAGTTGAGATTTGGCGAGTTTGGCCCAAATAGAGGTACGCGCGCTGGTGCTCTTAAGTGGCTAGACCAAGAGCTTCGCAAGCGTAGTAACAATGAACTTGGCCTCGACATCACATGGGGCGGTGCGCTTCTCGGAGCGAAAACAGCTGCACAAGGGCTGACAGATGGCGTTGCGGATATGGCCTCTATCGTACCGGTCTACGCACCTGGTACGTTGGTCGCCTATGAGGCGGTCGACACAATCCAGTTTGGTGATGAATGGGTCGGTATGATGGCTACCTATGAATTCATGACGACCAACCCGACTGCGCTTGCCGAACAGAAGAAAGCCAATATCCGGTATTTTGGCAACTATACCACGGGGCCAACACAACTGTTGACCAAGGATGCGCCAGTAACTAGCGGCGCTGATCTTGACGGCAAGACAATCCGGGCAACGGGTGCTTTTGTGCCTGCATTGCAAGCGCAGGGTGCGTCAACAGTTTCGGTATCCCAGCCAAAAGTTTATGAAGCGATGTCGAACGGGTCCGTAGATGGGTCAACCACCTATTTCTATGTGGTAAAGGCATACAAGCAGTATGAAGTTGCAAAATACATCACTGAGCTGAATATGGGCCAGGTTTTGGCGTTTGGTGTCGCAATGAATGCCAGTACCTATGATAGTTTGTCGGCAGATCATCAGAAGCTGATGGATGAGTTGGGTCTGGAATTCACCAACTACATGGCTGAACAGATGTTCCGGTCGCGTACAGATGTGAAGAAGGAACTTCAGGATGGCATAGATGGCCATAAGATTACGGTTGTTCAGCCAAGTGCCGATATGCGAGATGCAATGGTAAAAATTGCTGATGCCGATGTTACCCGCTGGATCGAGAAAGCCGGCAAGAAGGGCATGAATGCTGATGATGTTCTGGCTAACTACAAAGATCTGATCGTCAAATATTCAAAAGAGCGTGATGACAAGGGCTATCCATGGGCCCGTTAGGCCTGTGATTGCAGAGTTGGCAGGGGGCACGCCCCCTGCCAAGAGCTCAAACAAAAATGTTTCGTATATTTCTTGATATCGTAGAAAAGCTGTCTGTCGGCGTTGCCAATCTGGCATTGACGCTAATGATGCTTATTGTGACCGGATCGGTCATTGGTCGAACAGCATTAAATTACCCCATTCCAGATGATTTGCTGCTGGTCGGTCTGCTGATGGTTGTGGTGATCGCCTTTCCCCTGGCACATATACAGCGCGTAAACGGCCACATCGCTGTCACCATCATTTCTGACTTGCTGCCGTTTAGATGGCGCCAGCTGCAGATCATTATTGGCAATATCCTGTTTGGCCTGTTTCTTGGTGTAATGGGATTTGTCATATTCAGCAAGGTACCCCGCGAGTTAGCACAGGACCTGTATTATGACGGGCAGCTGGAAATTCGCACCTGGCCGATGAAAACTATGTTTGCGATCGGCATCGGATTGTTTGTTTTGCAGATTTGTATCAGCATCTATAGAGACTTCAGGGCGATGATGCTGGGCTTTGACCAAACCGATCAAGACTCTGACAGGGATTAATAGCTGATATGGAACCCTTTCAGGTAGGTGTCTATGCATTGATTGCAGTTCTTGTACTGTTGGCCAACCGCGTGCCCATTGCTGCTGCGCTGGGTGTGGTTGCCAGCATTGGAATCTTTGTCATATTTGCGTGGCGGCCGGGGCAGGAATTTACGGCCCAGTATGCGGTACAGCCAACCTTGTCACTGATCGCCAACAGCCCCTATGCTTTCATTACCAGCTCGACATTATCAACGGTGCCATTGTTCATCCTGATGGGGCACCTTGCCTATGAAGCCGGTTTTACAACGGATATCTATCGCGCAGCACGCTTGTGGTTGTCGCGGCTTCCGGGTGGTCTGGCTATGGCGTCCGTTGTGGGGTGTGGGGGCTTCTCGGCCATTACAGGATCATCGGTTGCCTGCGCGGCGGCGATGGGGCGAATTGCTATTCCTGAAATGTTGCGCTTTGGCTACGCCCCATCTCTGGCAACAGGTACGGTCGCGATCGGGGGGACGCTCGGCTCACTCATCCCGCCCAGTGTATTGTTTATCCTCTATGGTATCTTTGCAGAACAGTCGATCGCTAGATTGTTCATCGCTGCCATTATTCCGGGTGTGATTTCGCTGCTTGCATACATGCTGGTGATCTATTTCTGGGTGAAGATACGACCAGAAGTGGCACCGCAACCAGATGAGACTATTTCGCGTGAGGCGCGAATGAAGTCACTGCTGGATTGTTGGGCAATCCTTGCTCTGTTCGTTGTTGTCATTGGTGGCATCTACATTGGTCTGTTTACCCCGACTGAGGCAGCTGGTGTTGGCGCCAGCGCAACCTTGATTCTTGGGTTGTTATTAGGGCGGCTAAAGACCGATGGTGTGCTGCGTGCGCTAAAGGAAAGCGTCTTTCAGACCTCGATGATTTTTGTCATCGCGATCGGAGGCAAGCTGTTTGTCAACTTCATAGCCCTGACTGGGTTGGCAAATGAGATCACCTTCTGGATTGAATCAACAGATGCTTCAATGTTTGTTGTCATTGGCCTGATCGTGGTCATGTATATTTTTCTTGGTATGTTTCTCGATCCAATTGGCATCATATTGTTGTCGTTGCCGCTGACTATTCCGATTGTCGAGGCTTACGGACTATCACTCATCTGGTTTGGTGTTGTTGTGGTGAAGTTGCTGGAGATTGGATTGGTAACGCCACCTATTGGGCTAAATGTGTTCGTCATCAAATCGATTGTTGATAAGACCATCAAGCTCGAGTCAATTTTCAAGGGTGTTGGCCTTTTTCTGGTAGCTGAGGTCTTCGTGCTTGCGTTAATCATTTGTGTGCCAGCTGTTTCACTTTTGCTAACAGCGTTCGTCTAGTGGTATTGCTTTTACGCATCAGACTAACTGTTGGTGTTCTGCGGGAGCTTTATTTGATTGCCAAAACTCAAAACAGGCTCTCTGGCTGTCAAAGTCACTATCTCAAACCCAATTTCTAATCGTAGGGTCTTGAACAAATCCTGCCCCCGCAACCATGAAGACTCTACACACTTGCAAAGTCTAGGTGCAAGTAACGGCGGTTGCGCGCCCCCGCAACCAAAAGTCAAAATATTACAGTATCTTACAACCCTCCAAGTCTTCGGACCTGCGAAGGTTTTCTGTGTTTGGCACCCTCTCTTTTGTTACCCATTTTGTTACCTGCCGTCAGGTTTTTTCATGTTTTTGCGCGTTTATGCTTCACTATTGCGCATATTAGCTTGCAGCATCAGTTTTAACAGGCAGTGCTTCACCTTTGTTGATGATCGCACCAATGAACAACTCAGCAATTCAAAGCCTAATCATCCGTCTGATATGAGTAATGATTTTTTGGGTGGAAACGAACAGCCAAAATCGTAAACAACAGAATATGTTGGATCGCCGTGCGTCCTTGCTGGCAAACAAAAATCTGGTAGCAAAAATACCGATAAAACAGCTCCTCAGCCGCACACGGAATATCGTTGAATTCGGCCGGTTAGTAAGGGAAGATCATGCTGTAAAGAACAGAAAGAACCCATAACGGGTCTTGGTTATTTACTGTTCATGGGAGGATTTGACATGAAACACATTTTAAAACTGTCGCTTGCCGCCGCCTTCAGTGCCGGTCTTAGCGCGCAGTCATTTGCGGCCGAGTGCATTGCACCGGCGAATCCGGGAGGTGGATGGGACTTTACCTGCCGGTCCATTACCAAGATCATGACCGATATCGATGCTTATGATGGCTCGATCCAGGTCACCAACATGGCTGGCGGCGGCGGTGGACTTGCCTACACCCATGTTGTGAACGAGCGCAATAGTGACGACAATCTGATTGTTGCCGCCTCGACCGCGACCGCAACACGTTTGGCGCAGAATGCCTATTCCGGCATGACATCCGATCAGGTGCGCTTCCTTGGCGCTATCGGTGCCGATCCTGGCGTAATTGTGGTGGCTAAGGACTCGCCCCACAAGAACCTGAATGACCTTCTTGATTCAGTGATTGCCGATCCGTCGAAACATGCCTTTGCCGGTGGTTCCGCCGCCGGTGGCTTTGACCACCTGAAGGTGCTGATGGCCCTGAAGCGCAAGGGCTTCACCGACATTAAGAAAGTGAAATATATCGGTGTCGACGGTGATGCCGATGCCATCACCCAGACCGTTGGTGGTTTCACCAGCGCAATGACTGGTGACATATCGGGCGTTGTTGGCTTTATCAAGTCTGGCGATGTGCGGGTTCTAGCGTCTTTCACAGAAGAAAGGATCCCAGGTTTTGAAGATATACCCACGGCGCGAGAGCAAGGCATTGATGTCATCGCCGTGAACTGGCGTGGTCTTTACACCCCAAAAGGCGCGTCCGACGCGTCCTACAAGCAGTGGACCGATGCACTTCGTAAAGTTGGTGACTCGCCCGAATGGAAGGAAGCGATGGTTGCCAACGGCCTGGCGCCTTTCAACATGGTAGGCGGTGACTTCCAGTCTTACGTCGACAGTGTGATCGGTGAAGTTCGTGCCATGTCGGTTGAATTGGGCGTGATGAAGTAATGTCAGACCGGATCACCGGATTGATTGTGGCTGTTCTGGCACTCGCCTTCGCGGCGAGTGCCAGTCAGCTTGAGGAGCCTTTCTTCGCTGACCCGTTGGGTCCGAAGGCATTTCCTTTGTTGATTTCTGCCATCTCTTTCGTGGCCGCCGCCACGATGTTAATGCGCCCTGATGCCGAGCCTGCTTGGCCGGGTTTGGCAACGCTGATGCGGCTTGCTATTGCGACCGTTATTCTGGTGGCCTATGCCTA
>ERZ802830.2462-NODE-2462-length-16710-cov-7.71756_pt1 | contig 16710 bp, 12 predicted proteins | sample MGYA00345654_ERZ802830 | MGnify/ENA primary metagenome ERZ802830 (study PRJEB30503, sample SAMEA104212375) | marine metagenome | biome: Westerlies Biome; feature: [SRF] surface water layer (ENVO:00010504) within the epipelagic zone...; material: water...
TTTAAAACTATTTTTTGTTTCTTTTACCAGACTTTATAATTTCTTCAACAAAAGATGCGCTAATCACTCCTGTTGGGATTGCAACAATTCCAATACCAACTAAAGAAATAATTGATGCAAAAATTTTACCACCAACAGTTATTGGATAAACATCCCCGTAACCAACAGTTGCTAGTGAAACCGTTGCCCACCATATTGATTCTGATATACTCGAAAACTTTTCAGGTTGGGCACCATTTTCAAGATAGTAAATAGCAGATGCTGAAAACAAAATGGTTAGAATAGAGAGAAAAAGAGTAAATTTTAATTCACTTTTTACAGCTCCTAGTGCTTTAGCAAATAGCTTCAGCGATTCAGAGTCTCTACCCAACTTAAAAATCCTTGTTAATCTGAATAATCTTAATATTCTTAAAAACCTTCCATCGATTTTTGTGAACTGGTTTAAGAAGAAAGGTAATATTGAAATTAAGTCTATTATTCCAAATAGACTAGTTGCGTATGATACTACTCCTTTTAGCTTTGATTTTTTGTATGCATGAGAAATACGGTAGAGATATTCTATAGAAAAAATACAGATGGAAATAGCTTCAAAAATATAAAACTCATCACTATAAATCGATCTGACAGACACATGAGACTCAGCTATCATTGCAATTATATTTGCGATAATTAGAATATAGATGAATTGATCAATACGTTTATGATAATTCATTTATTTTTTTTTATGTCGATTATTATTCCAACCATTACTATGATTGATGTAATTATGACCAAAATCGCTACAAATTTAGGAGTCATTTAAAATAATTTTCAGCTAAATTAATTAAAACTAATAAGAAAAATATTATAAAGATTATTATATGCAAAATATAAATAAATGAACGAAATTTGTATTTAAATAATCTTGCTTGATCAGATTTAAAATTGAAGTATTCTAAAAAAGATTCATTTACTACTTTAACTCTTTTTTCTTTTGGAAAAAACTGGTACTGGCCATTCAAACAAATGGCTTTTAGTAAAAAAAATTTTAAAGAGCATAATGGACTAGAGTTTATCAGAGTTATGGGAACTGGTGGAGGCTCAGGCTTTAGTTTAAGACCAGATTTTAGTACATACGCAATTTTATGTGTTTGGAAAAATAAAAATTCCTCCGAATTATTTTTTAAAAGCCATGAAATGTTTAATAGATATATTAGAAAATCAATTAGCGTAAGACACATAGAAATGAAAGCAATTAAAAGCCATGGATTTTGGGATAGATTGCAGCCATTTAAAAATCAAGAAATTAATGATGAAATCATTAATTTACCTATAGCTGTTATTACTCGTGCGACACTAAATTGGGGAATGTTAATTCAATTTTGGAAATCAGTACCAAGAATTAGTAAAGCTATTCAAAATGCAAAAGGTGTACTTTTTTTTAAGGGTATAGGAGAGTTACCATTTATTCAACAAGCAACAATAAGTATTTGGAAAAGTAATGATTTCATTAATAAATTTGCATATCGTAATGAAGATCATAAAACAGTCATAAAAAAAACCAGGCAAAATAACTGGTATAAAGAAGATCTTTTCTCAAGGTTTAAAGTGATTTTAGATTCAACTAATAAATTTAAAAAATGAAGAAGGCAATAATTATTGGTTCTGGTATTGGTGGAATTGCTTTAAGTATTCGGCTATCAAAAATTGGCTATTCAGTAAAAGTTTTTGAATCAAATTTATATCCAGGCGGAAAAATTCATTCAATTGAAAAGAATGGTTTTAGATTTGACGCAGGACCCTCATTATTTACAATGCCGAACTATGTTGATGATTTATTTAAATTGTGTGGTGAGAATCCAAGGGATTTTTTTAATTATAAAAGAAAAAAAATTGGATGTAAATATTTTTGGGAGGATGGAACAGAACTAGTTGCCTATGGTGAAAAAAAAGAATTTATAAAAGAAGTTGAAGAAAAATTAGATGTCCCAAAAAAAGTTTTAATTAAATATTTTGATAGGGCAAAAATAAAGTATGATAACACTACACCTTTATTTTTAAATAAATCTTTGCATAAGGTTAAGACTTTTTTTTCAAAAGAAACATTAAAAGCGCTTTTATCGTTTAATAAATATGATATTTTTAAAAGTTTACATCAAATTAATAAAGAGGAACTAAAAGAACCTCATTTAATTCAGCTTTTTGACAGGTTTGCTACTTACGTAGGATCAAATCCGTTTCAGGTTTCAGGGATGATGAGTTTAATTCAGCATTTAGAAAATCATTTTGGTACTTATATTCCTCTAAAAGGAATGGTAAGTATAACAGAATCACTAGTAAATTTAGCAAAAAGACAGGGAGTAGAATTCTTATTCGAAAGTAATGTTGATAGAATTGTAATTGAAAATAATACAGCTAAAGGAATTATGAGTAAGGGACACTTTTCTCCTTCAGATATAGTTATCAGTAATATGGATATTAATCCAACATATAATATTTTGATGCCGGAGATTTCCAAACCAAAAAAAATCGTTAATAATATACCATCAAGTTCAGCTCTAATTTTTTACTGGGGAATATCAAAACAACATCCAAATCTGGATCTACATAATATTTTCTTTTCTAATAACTATAAGCAGGAATTTGAAGAAATTTTTAAGAATTATAATATTTCTGATGATCCTACTGTGTATATTAATATAACTTCAAAAGATATTAAAAAAGATGCTCCAAAAAACTGTGAAAACTGGTTTGTGATGGTAAATGCTCCCTATGATAAAGGGCAAGATTGGGATTTAATAGTCAATAAAGTTCGTAAATCTGTAATAAAGAAAATATCTCGAAATCTAAAAGTGGATATTTCTAAAGATATAATAACAGAAGAGATTCTAACACCATTAATAATTCAGAGTAAAACTAAATCATATTTGGGGGCTTTATATGGTCCATCAAGTAATAAAAGATTATCTGCTTTTTTTAGACATTCAAACTTTTCAAGTGATGTAAAAAATTTATTTTTTTGTGGTGGTAGCGTTCATCCCGGTGGTGGAATTCCAATCTGTTTATTATCTGCTAAAATAACTGCTGAACTTATTAATAAAATAGATAAATGAACAGATTGAGTAGTTTTTCGTTTTTATCAATTTCGATTGTAATAGTTTGGATTTTTCATTTATCAGGAATTTTAGGTATTTTCTTTGGTGACAGTGAATGGTTTATATCTGCTACTCCTTTAAATTTAATTTTATCTCTTGTCTTATTATTATTAAACTCAAATGACTCAAATAAAATTGTAATGATTGCTTGTGTGGCTTTTATTATAGGAATGTTTGCAGAAATATTAGGCGTTAACTATGGATTAATTTTTGGTAATTATGTATATGGGCAAGCTCTTGGTCCAAAAATGTTCAATGTTCCAATTTTAATTGGCTACAACTGGGCGATGGTATTAATAATTACCGCAAGTATTGCTCAAAAGGTATCAAATAAATTTGGAGTTAGATTATTTGTTGGAATCGTCTTAATGTTATTTCTCGATATTCTTATAGAGCCTGTAGCCCCTTTTTTAGATTTTTGGACTTTTAAATCAGGAAGTGCTCCAGTCCAAAACTACATTGGATGGGCAATTGTATCATTTCCATTACACTTTTTGTACCATAAATTTGAAATTAAAAGAAATAATCAGTTTTCAAGTCATCTATACCTTGCTCAAATTTCATTCTTTCTTTTAATTTTAATAAAATTCAAATTATGAATCAATTCAAATTCTTTTTGGTTTTATATATTTCAATAATCTATTGTTGTGAAACGAAACTCATAAAAAAAACTAATATAGAAATAATTGACTCCACTCAGAGTTATAGTTTTTCTAATCCAAAAAAATTGGTTAATCTTTCCATGGAATACAGAATATCAAACAGTTTAGATTCATGGTCTGAACTTAATAATTTTATAGATCGTTTCGAAAATCTAAATAATATGATTCCCGAGGGAAATTTAGTTTTTATTGAAGAATTAATAAATAAAACAGATCAGTTAATTAAGTCAGATTTCCCAGATAAACTTGATGTACCAGATATAAAGAGTAGAATAAAGGTTGTGAAATCTTTATTATTGAAATGTAGATATAATTCCAAAAATGAAAACTGGAAAGATTTAGATATATCATTAGAAGAACTATTTATAAGTTACAATTCATTAATTAATAGAATCACCTCAGTTGTTGACGAGAATGATATTTTTAGAGTTATTAATTAATGCTTTCTATGTGTTTATCAATAATTTTTTTCTTTTAAAATTATATTCAAATTCTTTAATCAACTTATCAGAGGATATTATTTTTCTTAATTTTTCACCAATAATAAATTTTGGAGGTAAAACTTTAAATTCTTTGGCTATTAGAGTATAGTAATCTTTCTTTAATGGGTGGAAGGGAGATACTGCATTATATGTATTATTTTCATTTGGGAACCTATCCAGTATTTTTAATATTATTCCAATCACATCATCAATGTGAATTAGATTTATAAATTGATCTCCTTTATTAAATTCTTTTCCACTTATTGAATTAATTGGATGAATGTTATTTCCAATTAGTCCTCCTAAACGAATATTTATAGTTTTAAATGGTCCATTATTTAATATTTTTTCAACGGAGAGTATTTTAATAGCAGATTCTGAGATGGGATTACATTTAGTTTTTTCATCTAATAATCTATTAGAGGATCCATATACACTTATACTACTTAGATAAATAACATTTTTTATTGATTCTTTTTTTGTTATTTCAACCAGTTGGGTAATAAATTCATGAAAACTCTTTGATTTCATTTTGTTTTTACCAAAAGGAATAGTAATTATTAATAAGTCTAGAGATTTATAAAAAGGGGATTCATTAAAATTTTGATTGATGACATACTGATAGGAATTAATTCCTGATTTGGACAATTTTAAAATTTTGTCAGAGGATCTGGCTGTTCCATTTACTTTATATCCATTATCAAGTAAAGTTTTGGCCAAAGGAAAGCCAACTCTACCACAACCTAAAACACCTATTTTATTCATTTATTTTCTAAAATTAAATAAAATTAACTATCTTAAAATGAATTAATTATAAATAATGGCGATTAAAAGTTTTCAAGCTGCTCAAATGCGCCCGGTTAAGAAATCGGTCAAGAATATTCTTGTTAGTGACATTATGACAAAAAATTTAATTTTATTTCGACCAAAACAATCTATTCATGATGTTATGAAGTTGTTCATTAAGTATAAAATATCTGGGGGGCCGGTGGTCAACAAACATGGAGATTTAATGGGAGTTATTTCAGAAGCAGATTGCATGAAAGAAATTTCAGAAAGCAGATATTTTAATATGCCAATACTTGACAAGTCAGTTTATCACTTTATGACTAAAGAGGTAGAAACAATCGAAGCCAACACTTCCGTTTTTGATGCTGCATCAACCTTTTTTAGAACCAAAAGAAGGCGCTTTCCTGTTCTTGATAAAAAAAATTTAGTCGGTCAAGTTAGCAGGAAGGATATTGTGATTGCTGCTTTAAATCTTAAAAGTCAGACGTGGCATTGATTAATGAATTTTGATTCCAACTTTTACGTCTTGAGTATCTGGTTCGATAAAAATTATTTTTCCTAGTTTATTTCTGACCAGTAAAATCCGCCCTTCACTTTTATGACCTTTAATTTTTTTTGGTTTTATATTTACCAATACACAAATCTTTTTGCCAACAATTTTTTTTAAATCTTGATTTTTATTTAATTGACAAACAGCCTCTATTTTTTTATAGCCAATATTTAATTGAAGTATAAAAAAACCCTTTTCTTCAGGTATTTTTTCAACTACTAATATTTCACCAATTTTTATGTCAAGACTTTGAAATTGTTGAAAATTAGTATTAGTTTTTTTTTCAGGAATATGAATTTTCTTAATCAGATTGATTTTTTTGAAGCTTATCTACTTGTTTTTTAATCTCGCTGTCTTCTATTTTTGAAAATAGAAGCTCTTGCTTGTTTATGACATGTCCCTCATTAAATATTGGTTGATTTTCGATTCCTTTCCAATCTAAAATTTCAATTTTCAATAGTTTTTGAAGTTTTTTTGATGTATTTGGTAAAAAAGGTTCACTTAAATACGCCAAAATACCTGTTATTTGTATACTGGTATTTAAGATAGTAGCAACTCTTTGTGGTGATGTTTTAAATAATTTCCAGGGTTCTTGATCTGCAAGATACTTATTTCCAATTCTAGCTATGTTCATCAACTCTTTTAAACCTTCTCTAAAACGAAATTTTTCAATTGAACTTTTAATCTTTAATGGAATAGTATTGATTTCAGCCAATACTTTTATGTCATCATCTAATAAATTTTCTGATTTTGGTATAGCACCATTATAATATTTATTTATTAAAACAACAACCCTATTTATAAAGTTTCCATAAATTGCTACCAGCTCATTATTATTTCTGGATTGAAAATCTTTCCAAGTAAAGTCGTTATCTTTTAATTCTGGGGAATTTGCAGTCAAAACATATCTTAGAACATCTTGTTGCTCAGGAAATTCTTCCAAGTATTCATGTAGCCAAACAGCCCAATTTTTTGAAGTTGATATTTTTTTGCCTTCTAAGTTTAAAAATTCGTTTGCAGGAACATTTTTAGGTAAAATATAATTTTCTAAGGATTTTAATATTGCTGGAAATATTATACAATGAAAGACAATATTATCTTTTCCAATAAAATGAATTAATTCAGTTTCTTTGTCTTTCCAATAAGGCTCCCAATCTTTATTATTCTTTTTTGCCCATTCTTTTGTAGATGAGATATAACCTATTGGAGCATCAAACCAGACGTACAAAACTTTATTATCATTTTTTTCAACTGGAACAGGAACACCCCAATCAAGATCTCGAGTTACAGCTCTTGGTTGAAGACCATTGTCAATCCAAGATTTTACTTGTCCATAAACATTTGGTTTCCAATCATTTTTATGACCCTCAATAATCCACTCAGTGATAAATTTTTCATAATTATTAAGTGGTAGATACCAATGTTTAGTCATTTTTAGTATCGGTTTGGAACCAGATAATTTGGACCTAGGATTTTTAAGATCAAGAGAGTTCAAACTGCTCCCACAACTTTCACATTGATCTCCATAAGCCTCTTCGTTTTGACATATTGGACATGTGCCTACTATAAATCTATCAGCTAAAAATTCTTTAGCTTCATCATCATAAAGTTGTTCGGATTCCTTTTCAATAAAAATATTTTTATTATTTAGATCTTTAAAAATTTCTTGAGCAGTATCGTGATGAATTTTATAGGAAGTTCTAGAGTAATTGTCAAATGATATATTAAATTTTTCAAAAGAATCTCGGATAATTTTATCATATCTATCAATTATCTCTTTTGGGGATTTTATTTCTTGTTTAGCCTTTATTTTTATTGCTACTCCATGTTCATCACTTCCACAAATAAATGCTACATCATTTCCAGTCTTTCTCTGATATCTAGCATAAATATCTGCTGGAACGTAAACTCCTGCTAAATGTCCAATGTGAAGTGGACCATTTGTGTAGGGAAGTGCAGCAGTTATGGTATACCTTTTTGGTTTAGACATTCATTTGTTTTTTCAAAAATACAATGAATAGCTATATTATTTGTTAGTTTATTAATATTAAATTTTGTTAATTATTTACAATAAATGTTCATTCTATAACAACCTTTGTTATATTTGATTAAAATTTAATATATAAATGAAAACTATCGCATCAGAGGTAACTAATTATATTAAAAAAAAACCTTTTTTATCCTCAGCCTTATCTCAAGGAATAATTAATTTGACATCACTAGCTCGAGAGATTCAGCCTCAAATTGAAAATGCTTTAAAAAAACAGGCAAAAAGTGGAGCAATCGTTATGGCTCTAAAAAGAATTTCGGAAAACCATGAGTTTTTATCTACACATAAAATAATAAGAGTTTTAAAAAATATGGGGGATATTACAGTACGCTCTTCTTTAGTTGATTATTGTTATAAAATTTCGGATACTTTGCTACCTGCGCAAGCTAAATTTTTAAATCAAATTGATTTAACTGAAAATATCTTTTATACAACATCTAGAGGAGTTGGAGAATCAAATATTATAGTAAGTCAAAAATTATCTCCTATCATAGAATCTGTTTTCAAAGAAGAATTTTGTATTGAAAAAACCAATGATTTATCTGCAATTTCAATTAAGCTTCCAACCGAAAATGTTATAATACCTGGAATTTATTATTTTATTTTTCAGCGACTATCATGGGAGGGTGTAAATATTAATGAGGTGATTTCAACATCAAATGAATTTACTATTTTGATGAATGAGGAATCAGTCAACATTGCTTTCCAAGTAATTAAGGATTTGAAGAATCTTTAATTAAATCTTCAAGAATATTCAGTAAGGTATCTACGCTATTAATTTTTTCAACCATTAAAGCTAGTTTCATCCCGTTTTTAGTTTTTTTCTTAGATATTACAGCTATTGAACTATAATTTTGAATATTATTTAAAAAATTAATAAAAGGTGAATTTTTAAAAACATCATTTTCCTCATCCTCAATAAAATATCCGATGCATCTTCCTTGCTTTATTATAAACCTTTGAATTCCAATTTTACTACCTATTCTTTTAATTTCAACACTTTTAAGTAGTTCTTCCGCTTCTTCGGGTAATGGGCCAAAACGATCAATTATCTTTTTTTCGAATTCAATTAATCCTTTGCTATCATTTATTTTACTTAACTCATTATATAATGAAAGTCTTTCGCTTATTATATTAATATAATTATCAGGAAAAAGAATTTCTAAGTCTGTATCTATTTGTACATCTTTGAATTTTGACCTTGATTTCTCATTTTTATATAATTCTTTAAATTCATTTTCTTTTAGTTCATCAACAGCTTCATTAAGAATTTTATGATATGTTTCAAAACCAATTTCATTAATGAAACCGCTTTGCTCTGCGCCAAGAAGATCGCCAGCCCCTCTAATTTCTAAATCCTTCATAGCAATTTGAATTCCAGAACCCAGTTCAGAATAATTTTGAATGGCATTAATTCTTTTTTGGGCTTCACTTGAAATATGATTTATTGGAGGTGTTATAAAGTAGCAAAAAGCTTTTTTGTTACTTCTTCCTACTCTTCCTCTCATTTGGTGTAAATCACTTAATCCAAAATTATTTGCATTATTAATAAATATTGTATTTGCATTGGGAACATCTAGACCATTTTCAATTATTGTAGTTGCAACTAAAATATCAGATTCTCCCTCCATAAAACCAATCAGCTTTTTTTCTAATTTCTTTCCATCCATTTGTCCATGTCCAATCGATATTTTAGCATCTGGAATTAATCTTTGGAGCATTCCTGCAACTTCATTAATGTTCTCAACCCTATTATGAACGAAAAAAATTTGCCCCCCTCTGTGAAGTTCATAGATTATTGCATCTCTAATAATAGTCTCACTAAATCTTACTATTTCGGTTTCAATTGGAAATCTATTTGGTGGTGGTGTTGCTATAATTGATAAATCTCTTGCTGACATTAAACTAAATTGAAGTGTCCTAGGTATTGGTGTTGCAGTCAGACTAAGCACATCTATATTATTTTTTATTGACCTTATACTTTCCTTAACTGAAACTCCAAATTTTTGTTCTTCATCAACAATTAATAAACCTAGATCATTAAAAATAATTGACTTGTTAGTTAGCTGATGAGTTCCAATAATTATATCTATTTTTCCATTTGATATATCCTCATAGATTTGTTTTTTTTCTTTTGTTGATCTAAAACGATTTATATAATCTACCCTTACAGGAAATTCTTTTAATCTATTGGTAAATGTCTTAAAGTGTTGAAATGATAAGATTGTTGTCGGAACTAAGATTGCAACTTGTTTGGAATTATCAACAGCTTTAAAAGCTGCTCTTATTGCAACTTCTGTTTTACCAAACCCAACATCTCCACAAACCAATCTATCCATAGTTCTTTCACTTTCCATATCTATTTTTATTTCCTTGGTTGCTTTAGTTTGATCTGGTGTGTCTTCAAACAGGAATGAAGCTTCCAGTTCCCATTGTAAATAACTATCAGGCGCAAAAGCATATCCTATTTTCTTCTTTCTTTCTGCATAAAGTTTTATTAAATCAAAGGCAAGAGATTTTAATTTACTTTTTGTTTTTTGCTTTAATATTTTCCATGATTTAGATCCAAGTTTATATATTCTTGGTTTATGTCCATCTTTACCATTAAATTTTGATATTTTATGTAATGAATGTATGCTTATGTATAAAATATCTCCCTCTCCATAAATAACTTTTACGGCTTCTTGTTTAGATTTCTCAACTTGGATAGTTTGTAGTCCACCAAATTTTCCAATTCCATGATCAATATGAGTTACATAATCACCAATCTGCATATTTGTTAACTCCCTTAGGTTAATTGAATCACGTTTTATTTTATCTGACTTTAATTTATACTTATGGTACCTTCCAAATATTTCGTGATCAGTAAAACAGGCAATTTTGGATTCCAAATCTTCAAATCCAGAATGAATTGGACATTCTGAAATTTTATAATGGACGACTTCATCCATTTCTTGGAAAATATCATTTAGTCTTTTGACTTGTTTGGAGTTGGTACATAAAATGTAGTTTACAATCCCATTTTTATGGTTTTTATTAAAATGCTCAACAAGAAAATCAAAATTTTTATTGAAGGTAGGTTGAGGCTTCTGGTTAAATCTAGTTATGGTGTCAGGCTTTAAAAAATCACTCCTATTTAATATAAGATTACAATTATTTTTAAAGCTATTTATCCACTCAACTGAATTCAAGAAAAGCCTCTCAGGAGGATTTTGAACTGTTGAATTTAATTCTCCAAAGCTCTCCTCACTTTTTTTATACAAGATATCTAAGGTATTTGCTATTTTATCAACATTTAATGTAATTAAAACACTATCAATCGGAAGTAAATCAATTAAGCTCTGTCTCTCTTCATTAATTAAAATAGAAGAGGTATTAGGTATTAGATCAATTATATCAATATTTGAGATAGAAAGTTGACTTTTCACGTCAAATGTTCTAAGACTATTAATTGTATCTGAAAAAAACTCAATTCTGTAAGGGTGCTGATTTGAATATGAATAGACATCAATTATTCCTCCTCTTACAGAAAAATCTCCAGGAGAACAAACAAAGTCAACTTTTTCAAACCCATATTCAAAGAGGCTCTCATTGATAAAATCTAATGAAATATTCATTCCTTTTTTTAGAGTTAGTGTATTTTTTTTTAAGGTTTTTTTTGATATTATTTTTTCAAATAAGGCTTCGGGATATGTAACAATTATTTTTTGTTTTTTATCAGATATTTGTTTTAAAACAGATGATCTTTGAAGAACATTAGAATTATCAATATTATTTTGAGAGTACGCTTTTCTTTTACTAGATGGAAAAAATAATATATTTTCTTCACCACTAAGGTGCTCCAAGTCATTAAGAAAATAAGCTGCTTGTTCAGCATCATTTAGTGTAAACAAAAAATTTTTTTTTGATGTCCTAAATTGATTTGCAATTCTTAAACTTATTCCTGAGCCAAATAATCCTTTAATTAAATGAGTTTCACTAGTATTTAGCTTTTCAGCTAATTTAATTTGACTTTGATCTTCTATATTTAGTTTAAACAAGATTTAAGTAATTATTCTTCAAAGATAGTCTGTTATTATTTTTTTTAAGGAATTATCTAGTAACAGTTTTTTTTAGAAATAGTTAATAATTGATAATAACTAAGTTTAAATTATGAGTGATAATAAATTATTTTTAAAACAAAATAAAAAATAATTTGTACTTAATATTTGATACCGAAACTACTGGTTTACCCAAAAGATGGGATGCTCCTTTAGCAGATAGTGATAACTGGCCAAGATGTGTTCAAATAGCATGGCAATTTCATAATATCGACGGAAGTTGTAAATCACACGAAGATTATTTGATTAAACCTGAAGATTTTGATATTCCATTTGATTCAGAAAATATTCATGGAATATCAACAGAGCTTGCAAAAAAGGATGGAGAGATAATTGAAATAGTTCTAAATAAGTTTTTATCTATTTTAAGAAAAACGAAATTTATTTGTGGTCACAATGTAAGCTTTGATATAAATATAATTGGTGCAGAATTTTTGAGGTTGGGTCTTGAAAATCCATTTGATGATATTCCAGTTATTGATACTTGTACAGAGCAAACGGCGAGTTTATGTAAGATTCCAGGTGGAAGAGGAGGCAAATTTAAGTATCCAACACTAGTTGAGCTAAATAAGTTTTTATTTAGTGAAAATTTTGACGAAGCACATAATGCAACTGCTGATGTAGAGGCTACAGCTAGATGTTTTTTTGAGCTTTTAAGAACCAAATCTATAATCCCAAAAGTATTTAACAACGAAAGTTTATTTTTTGAAAAAATAAAAGAGAGCTTTAAAGCTCAAGTTAAACCAATTGGTTTAATTCATGTTAATTTAAAAGGCGCCTCAAAAAAGCTTATTGAAGATGAATTTTCTAAAAATAAAGTGGTTATCCAAGGTCATATAAAAAATGATTTAAATGATTTATCTTTTATTCATTTACATGTGTATTCACAGTTCTCAGTTCTTCAATCAACTTCCCAGATTCCATCTTTAGTAAACCAGGCTCATAAATTTAAGATGCAAGCAATTTCAATAACTGACAAAGGAAATTTGATGGGTGCATTTCATTTTATAAAATCCATTAAAAATCATAATGAAAATTTAGAGGATAAATCAAGGGAAATCAAGCCTATAATAGGTTGTGAATTTAATGTTTGTGAGGATAGTAAAGACAAATCAAGACGAGATGATGGCTTTCAAATAGTTTTTCTCGCTAAAAATAAAAGAGGATATCATAACTTATCAAAGATGAGTTCACTCGCTTATACCTCAGGATTTTATTATGTTCCTAGAATTGATAAAAAAATTGTCCAAAAGTATAAAGATGATTTAATTGTTTTAAGTGGAAATTTATATGGAGAGATATCTTCAAAGATTTTAAATGTTGGTGAAAGACAAGCAGAAGAATCTCTTCTTTGGTGGAAAAATGAATTTGAAGATGACTTCTATTTAGAGGTAATGCGTCATCAGCAAGAAAATGAAAGTAGAGTAAATAAAACTTTGTTAGCTTTTTCTAAAAAACATAACATATCCATTGTTGCAACAAATAACAGCTATTACACTAATAAAGAAGATGCAAATGCGCATGATATTCTGTTGTGTCTAAAAGATGGTGAAAAACAAACCACACCTATTGGAAGAGGAAGAGGATTTAGATATGGTCTTCCTAATCAAGAATATTATTTTAAATCTCAAGAGGAGATGAAAGAACTTTTTTTAGACCTTCCAGAGGCAATTTCAAATTGCTCAAAAATATATGACAAAATAACTCCCTTTGATCTTCATAACGAAGTTTTACTTCCAAAATTTGAAATCCCTAAGGAATTTAAATCAGAAAGTGAAAGTAATATTGAAGGTGAGAACAGATATTTAAAACACTTAACTTTTATTGGGGCAAAAAAAAGATATTCTAAAATTTCAGAGGAAATACAAGAAAGATTAAACTTTGAACTAGAAGTTATATCAAAAACTGGATACCCTGGTTATTTTTTAATTGTCCAAGACTTTATTTCAGCTGCAAGACAAATGGGAGTTTCAGTTGGACCAGGAAGAGGATCTGCTGCAGGATCAGCAGTAGCCTTCTGTCTTGGAATAACTAATCTAGATCCGATAAAATATAATTTACTTTTTGAGAGGTTTCTAAATCCTGATAGGGTTAGTCTTCCAGATATAGATATCGATTTTGATGATGAGGGAAGATCAAAAGTAATTGATTACGTAATTGAAAAATATGGATCAAATCAAGTAGCTCAAATTATTACATACGGAAAAATGGCAGCCAAATCATCAATTAGGGATACAGCAAGAGTTCTTGATCTTCCTCTATCTGATGCAGATAGAATAGCAAAATTGGTCCCAAATATAAAGCTTGATGAAGTTTTTAAAGGATCTGATAATTATCTTAAGGAAAAAGTGAGGGGAGGTGACGAATTTTTAAAGGTAAAGGAACTTCAATCTTTATCTAAAGGGGATGATTTAGCAGCACAAACTTTAAAACAAGCTCACATTCTTGAGGGTTCTTTGAGAAATACAGGAATTCATGCATGTGGAGTTATAATAACACCTGATGATATAACTCAGTTTGTTCCAATTGCAACTGCTAAAGATTCAGATCTGGTTGTTACTCAATTTGACAACTCAGTTGTTGAGGATGCGGGATTATTGAAAATGGATTTCTTGGGATTAAAAACCTTAACTCTGATAAAAGACACAGTAAAACTTGTCAAGTATAAGCATAATATTGACCTGAATCCAGATGAATTTCCACTTGATGATGAAAAAACTTATGCTCTTTTTCAAAGAGGGGATACCGTTGGAATCTTTCAATATGAATCTTCGGGAATGAAAAAATATTTAAGAGATTTAAAGCCTACTGTCTTTGCAGATTTAATTGCTATGAATGCATTATACAGGCCTGGACCACTCGAATATATTCCTAGTTTTGTTAATAGAAAAAATGGTACTGAACAAATAACATTCGATCTTCCTGAAATGGAGGAGGATTTAAAAGAAACTTATGGTATAACTGTATACCAAGAACAGGTTATGCTTTTATCTCAAAAGTTAGGAGGTTTTACAAAAGGTGAAGCAGATCTTTTGAGAAAAGCAATGGGGAAAAAGATTTCCTCCATATTAGATAAACTAAAACCAAAATTTATAGAGGGAGGTAGAGAACGAGGTCACTCTGAATCTATACTAGAAAAAATTTGGAAAGATTGGGAAGCGTTTGCTTCATATGCATTTAATAAATCCCATTCGACATGTTATGCATGGATAGGTTTTCAAACAGCATATTTAAAAGCTCATTACCCAGCTGAATATATGGCAGCAGTACTCTCTAATAATATGAATGATATTAAGCAAGTATCTTTTTTTATGGAAGAATGCAAACATATGGGACTTAAGGTCTTGGGGCCTGATGTTAACGAGTCCTTTTATAAATTTACGGTTAATGACAATCAGGCCATTCGATTTGGAATAGGTGCAGTAAAAGGGGTGGGAAAAGCAGCTGTAGAAACAATTATACAAAATCGTAAAGATGGACAATACCTTTCAATATTTGATATGGCCAAGAGGATAGATCTTAGAGCTGCAAACAAAAAAACTTTTGAAAATTTGGCGTTAGCAGGAGGATTTGATAGTTTTTCAGCGCACAGGGGTCAATATTTTAATCCAGATGGAGATGGAATAATGTTTTTTGAAAAGGCTATGAAATTTGGCTCAAAGTATCAAGAGAATATTAATTCACTTCAAATTAATTTATTTGAAAATGAAAATGATATTTCACACAAGGAGCCTGAAATTCCAGAGTGCGATGAATGGGAAAAATTGGAGTTACTTAAAAAAGAAAAAGAGGTTGTTGGGATTTATATTTCAGCCCATCCTCTTGATGACCATGTCAGGGCGTTAGAGCTATTTGCATCAGCTCCACTTAGTGCTTTAAATGATTTAGATCTATTAATAAACAAAGATTTTTATTTTACTGGTATAATCAATGATTTTGAAAAGCTAACATCTAAAAATGGAAATGGATGGGCAAAATTTATTTTAGAAGATTTAAATGATCAACATGAATTTAGAATATTTGGAGAAGAATTCTTAAGATTTTCTCATTTTATTAATTATAATCAATTGGTAAGATTTAAAGTTTCAATTAGAGAAGGATGGAAAAATCGTGAAACTGGAAGAATTGGTCCTCCAAGAATTAAATTTTTAAATTTTGAGCTTTTAAGCGATACAATTAAAAATAATTCAAAGAAACTTATAATTAACTCAGATTTAAAATCTGTTGATGAAAACTCCATCAATAAAGTTAAAAGTATTTTGAATCGATATAAAGGAAATAAGCCAGTCGGATTTAATGTTTATTACCCAGAAGAGGAAATCAAAATTAGTATGAAAAGTAGAAATCAGAAAGTCGATGTTTGTAACGAACTTTTAGATGAGTTAGATTCAATTTCAGTAAAATATCATATCAGATGATTTAAATTTTTTAATTCAAATTAAATTGAAAAATTATTGATGATTTTAGAAATTATTTTGATTATTTTTGCCTCAAAATAATAATTATGGCAATTGAGATTACAGATTCGACTTTTGATGAAATAGTTTTAAAATCAGAAAAACCAGTTATGGTTGACTTTTGGGCAGAATGGTGTGGACCTTGTAGAATGGTTGGACCAATTATGGAGGAATTAAGTGATGATTTTAAAGATAAAGCTGTTGTTGGAAAATTAGATGTTGATTCAAATCAAGAGTTTGCAGCAAAATTTGGAGTGAGAAATATACCAACTGTGCTGGTTTTTAAAAATGGAGAGATCGTTGGAAGACAAGTTGGTGTTGCTCCAAAAGCCAAATATACTGAAGCTATAAATTCAGCTTTATAGTTTTACTGAATTATATTTGAATTTGGGTAAACCAAAAACGAATGTATATTTGCAAATGCTAATCAAGGTCTGGTAGTTCAGTTGGTTAGAATACCTGCCTGTCACGCAGGGGGTCGCGGGT
>ERZ802830.2464-NODE-2464-length-16705-cov-5.16709_pt1 | contig 16705 bp, 3 predicted proteins | sample MGYA00345654_ERZ802830 | MGnify/ENA primary metagenome ERZ802830 (study PRJEB30503, sample SAMEA104212375) | marine metagenome | biome: Westerlies Biome; feature: [SRF] surface water layer (ENVO:00010504) within the epipelagic zone...; material: water...
TCACCACCTATCTTTTGTGCCACAAAACTTATACCTGCATCAGTTTTATTAAAGTATGGATTATTTAATTTTGTAATAAAGTTGTAATTGTATTCTTTTACATCAATTGCTCTTAAAGGACTTGGTTTTAAAGGCACTTTGTTTGCTAATGGTGTTGCTAGTGGTACTTTTTTACCGCCTGTGACCCTTTGCATTGTAGTATTAACGTATTGACTTCCTTCTAATGGTATAAATCTACCAATATCATTTGCTCTGGTTGTTTTTACTGTTTTTCTAAGTACATTTGGTATAAATCTATATCCTGCTAAACTAGGTAACCCTACATCTCCAAAATTAGCAGTAAAATATGCTCTAGGATCGTTTCCGCCTGGTCTAAGATCTTTTATACCTTTAGTTTGACTACTAAGTAGGCCTACTGTTGCGGCACCACCGCCTAAATTTATAACACTAGGTATTATAAACGGTGTAAACGGCACTTTAACTGGTATAGGACTGACCGGAATCGTAGGAAACGGCGAAGGTATCGGCAATGATGGTATCGGTGACGGTGCTGGGAACGGTGCTGTAGGGGGTGGTGTATAAACTGGTCCATAAGTTTTTGCCGCCTGGGCCTGTACCCTTGCCGCAGACCCGCCTGTAGTTCCGCCAACACTTCCTCCGCCTACGGAACCACCGCCTGTAGTTCCACCGCCTGTATTTCCACCGCCTGTAGTTCCACCGCCTGTATTTCCACCACCTACCGGAGTATTAATTGGTGTTTGTGGTAAACTACCACCACTTACTGCTGTATTTCCGTCACTTGCAGTATCACAAGGTCCAGTAGTTACAGGATTAACACCAGGATTAGGAATATCAGGTCCTACTTTAGGATATCTTAACAAGAATCTGTATACACTACTTGATTTATATACAACTATCTTAATATAATCGCCATTTGACTTGTCATAATTAAATCTTAATGCACCACCGTATTTTACACCAGTATTATTTGGTGCTGATCTGGCACTTACTTCAAAGTTTCTAATAACACCTGCTACACTGGCATTTCTTCCGCCCCTTGCTTTGGCCTTTTGTGCGTTCGACAGTATTTCTGACTTTTCTGCTTCAGTAAGTACACTTAAATTGTTTGCTTGAGTAGAACTTATTAAAGAACCCTGTGTAACTTGGTCACCTTGATATACTTCTATACCATCAGCACCACTGTACATATCAAATAACACTTCTATAGTGCCACTTGCACCAGGATTAAACAACCATTCGTCGTTTGTACCTGCATTTCCTTTGCCCCAGTCTCTTGTAGATTGTTCTACGAATTCTTCCTGTATTAAGGAACTTGATGTTGATGTATTTCCTGGATCTACTGGTGTTGTTGTTGCAGGATCTTCAATTGTTGCTGTCGTACTTAAAGAATTTGTTCTAGTACTTAAATGGAATCCAACAGAATTCCAATGGTTACTACCATATTTTGCAGTTCCGTTTATAACTACTGTTTGTCCTGCTGTTACATTTATTTCAAGTATTTGTCCTGCTCCAGAATAGTTTGAATCTGCTTTACCTAAGTATTTAGGTACAATTTGTGTACCATCTACAAATATTTTAGATGTACTTGCAGTATTTCTTGCAGAATAATATGCATGTACATAGAACGTACCTGCATCACTAAATGTACAACTTAAACTAAATGTGTTTGTACTTCCGTTATCAGCCCATGTCATTGCACCTAGTAAGGCATCTGCTGGCATGTGTTTACTACCACCGTATTGAGTAACTTCATTTCTCTTTGGTCCTGTTGTTACATAGTAACCAGAGTATTCGTTTTGCCAAGTTCTGGCACCTTTACCGTTACCTGAAGCACTTACACTTATAGTACCACCATAGTTTTTATTAATATATTTTTTACCATTTTTATTTGTAGCGGATGATGACACTGGTGGTGGTGCAGGAGCACAAATATCACATAATTTTACGTCTAATGCCGCAAATGCTTTAGTTGGATCTATAACTGGTGACCCAATATAGTCAGTTCTTTGTCTAGTTTTACCACTACTTTGAATATCATAAAGTGGTATTTGTGTATTTGGAATAACCGACCCTAATGACTTACCAGGATTTTTAGGATTATTTAATCCGAACCCTGGATAGTCGCCTATTCTTGCTCTATGGTCTCCAACAATTTCACCTGACACATCATCTATTATTTCTCCAGGGAATCCGTATTTAAGATCGTCTGGTGTTGCAAATGGCATATAACCTTTTAGGGTTAATCCTTCCATATTAGGTGATCTTGGTACATACGGACCTGAACCTGCTATCTCTGTTGCAGGAATACCTGCATAAACCTTTTCACTGCATTCAATATTATTAAGCATTGGAATTGTAAGACCATCGTCATCAATTATTCCTCTTCTTAAGTCTATTTGCCTATTAAATTCTTCTTTGATAGATTCTGGCGAGTTTACATTGTTAATATTAATTAGAGCATTGTTAAGTGTTATTGCACCATGATCTAATGTTGTCATTGTAGTTGGCATTCCTGGCTTAAATCTTCCTGCCTCAATATCTACACTTAATGTTACGTTAGTTGTAAAGTCTTGTGTTGCATTATAATACACACCAGCATTTCTTATTCTTTCATCTTTAGATACAGCCAATCCTGCTGACCAATCTCTAAATTGTTCACTTGCATACGGATAAAATGCAAAGGCATTATCTACTAAAATTGTATTTGCAGTAATATCACTTACTCTGTAAACTTGGTTGTAATATCTTGGTTGCGCCAAATGAACAGCAATACGTTTACCTGAGTATGAAACATTTATACCATGGTTTTCTGTTGTATTAATTGTTATACCTTCTGGAATAATATTTCCGTTAGCGGCCACGTTTGCATTGTAAGGAGCATTAATCTTAAATGTATCCTTACTTGCACTTTCTACATAATAAAAACCTGAATATGCATTTGCATCTAATTTAACCAATTCTCCTGATGTTAAATCATGATCTGCGGCAGTAATTTGTGTCTTACCGAATATACCATAGGATAAATTGCCTGCATCTATATTTGCTGAAACATTTGATTGTGTAACGGTAAATCCAGTTATACCTACATTACTTATTGTATGTCTTTGTGCATGTAATGGGTGTTGTTCTTCAAAAACAAATCCAGTAATTCCTAAATCTGCAACTGTAACATATTCACTATCAAAATCATCTGTTAAATCTATATTTTGATTTGTTAAATCTATATTAATTGTTACTGTATTATTTGCAGTATCAACTTCATAAACTGTGAATGAATTGTTGTTATATAAAGTGTTTGTTGATGTTAATCTTACTACATTATTCGCCGCTACTATTCCTGCACCATGCGTATTAATATTTGCTACACCTAATTTTAATCTACTTGTATGTAGTCTTGTAAGAGTAACACTAGTACTACTTGCTGGTAGATGTGTTGCTGGTAATACTATATTACTTTCGTTAAAATAACTTACAGTACTGTTTGCATTACCACTAAATACAGCCATCTCTAAACTTTCTAAAGGAATAGTTGCACTATTACCTGCATATATAACATTTGCAAAATCATAACTGTCATTTACTGTAAAAGTAAGTGTTCTATTAGACTCTGTGGTGTTATTTAAAGAAGATGTATTAGAAATAGTAACATACTCAACATTACTTGTAGTAAAGACTCTATCTGTAATACTTGTTACAAAAAATTCTACTTGTTCGCCGTTTTGTAATGAACTTTGTGAACCTGTAATTTGTACTGTATTACTTCCTATTACATTTGCATCTGCATTTGTATAACTACTTATTGCAGGTGTAATATTGGAAATACTTACCACTCTTGTAGGACCTATATTTCCTATATTAGCAGTAATCATCTCTGCTCTACCAAAGTTTGAAATTTGTACTGACTTTCTTCTTACTATATCTTCATTTTGCCAAATAACAAACTCGTCTGTTAAATCTGCTTTCTTAATAACAAGAGCATAATCTAAAAATCTTGATAAATCATTTTCTAATAGTTGATTACTGTCTACATAATTAAATAAACTTCTTTCCGTATAAAGATGTGCTGTTTCTGTTACATCGTCTTGTTCTACGAATGTAATATTTCCTTTATTTGCTTGTTTTAATTTGTAAACATTCCAATCTAAATTTTCACTCTTAGCAACATGTATGAAATCATTTCCTGTTGGTTTAAATCTTATATTGTCACCAAATAATTCTGCAACTCCGCCTAAATCAAATGCACTAAAATTAACATTAGATTCATTTACATATCCTGCATTAGGTAATGGATTATATTTAGTATCTGTTATTCCTCTAAATGAAACATTTCCTGTTTTAGGCCATAAATTACTTTCTCTTACACCACTTGGCTTCTTAAGAAATCTTGATGTATCATCTATGTCAATTAATATTACTTCATCGTCTTTTGCATCTGGAGTAATTTCATAAATTCTTACACTTTTAACATGTACAGCAATATCATCATTTGTGGTTGCTTTAACACTTAATGTACTTCCTGGTAGATCTCCTTGATATGCATCTTCTAAATCTATTGTTGCTCTTTCTACAATATATACATTTGAACCAGCAACAATTTGTGCCTCAGGCAGTAATCCCACATTGGGGAATGTTATAGTAGTTGCATTTGCTACTTGATATCTAGTTTCATATCCTGGATTATAAATTTTTGTTCCGTTTACATAAACATCAACAAAAGGATATTCGCCATCGTATTCTGTAATATTATTACTATCCAAAGATGTATTTGCATTTACAATTCCTGTGCCTACTGTATAATTTACACTACTGTTGCCTGTAATTGTAGAAGGTGCTGTTATTTGCCATCTATCACCAGCATCAAAATCAAAATCTGAATTTGTTAAATTTGTATTATTAACTGAAACTACAATATTAGATTTTACAGTATTATTTGCAACGTTAAATGCGTACCTTTGTCTTGGCTGGTATCTACCTGCTGTAATATTTAAATTTGCTAATGTGCTTGACGCACCACTAATAGTAAAGTCGTTACCTGAAATTTTTAGTCCTTTGCTTACAATTACATTACTGCTATTAGAAACATAATTTTCTATTGTATGTGCTGTAATATTTGCATTTATTGTTGCATCTGTATTAATTGCTGTAGTAATATTTGCTACATCTGTAATAGAACTTAAATTAAATGATGCTGTAGCACCAAAATTATCTGCAATAGTTAGTGTGCCTAAAGATGTAATATTTGCTGTATTACTAGCAAGTATATTTCCACTTGTATTTTGTGTTACTGATGTAATTATATTTGATGATCTTGCATTTATACTTGCAAGATTTGTTGATACAGTTCCTACGTTCAGTTCACCTGTAATGATTGTTAGGCCTACAGTATCTGTATATCCTGTTCCTTGTTCTGTAACATTAATAGATTCTAAAAGACCATCGCTATTCAGTACGGCTGTTGCCTTTGCTGATGTTCCAGTAGTAGATTCTGTAATTAATACTTCAGGTACATCAAAATATTTGTGCTTGGTATTTAAAACATCTATTCTATCTACTACACCTGTTGTATCTTCAGGGAAGGATAATGTAAACAGTTGTGGGTCTTGTACAAAATCTTTCTTATCTAATGCAAGTTCAACACTTTGGTTATTTTCTAAATCTCCGAAAGAGCCAACTTTAATTGCCCATTCATCATATATGTCCATGTCGCCTTGTATAATGGAACTACTTCTTCCTATTCTACTTAAACTTGTTTTAGTTCCTTTATTTTGTATAAAACCTTTGTAAAATTCAAACTGTTGGTCATCATCTATTTGCAATTCTGCTAAGTAATCTTTTTCTTGATATCCAAATAGATTTCTAGCAGTTTCATAAACTTGTTTTTCAACTGGAATAAATCCTAGTTCATGGTATCTTCCCATGCTTTCTGCTAAGTTGTCTAAATTAGGTTTTAATGCATCTCCCTCAATTAAGAATCCTTCACTAATAAATCTTCCGTCCCAGTTAGCAGTCTTATTACCTTTAATCTTTATTCTTGATTGTTTTTGATTATATAAAGGTACATATAATGTATCAGCAAAATCTGTTACATTATCTAATACCATTGCATGTTCTATTTCTCTTGTAAATAAACACACTGAATAAATTTCTTTGCCTATTGGAGGTATTATTTCAACTCTTAAATCACGTCTATTAATAGCACATTCTTTAGGATTAATAGACTTTCCGTCTTTATCCATAATATTAAACATATTAAATTCGTTACGTTTAATTTTTGCTACAAACCCTTTAGTAGTTTCAAAAGTTACCTTATTAGCCATTGGCGATAATTCTAAAGTATTATCTGTTTGCCAGTTTCCTTGTAACCAGAATAAAAATTGTTTTGCAGAATATAACCAGTCTCTTGTTTCATTTATGTCGCCATCATATTCGCCAAATGTATACCCTAATTGCTTTTGATATCTTCCTAAAGATATTAAGAAATCAAATACATCTTGTTCATTTGCATAAACGGTTTCGTATTCTACTTTTTTTATTACTTTTTTTTTATTTGACTATTCTGCACTATCTTTCATATTAATTTGAGGTAGTTTGTTTTATTTTTTATATTGCAATGAAGAGAAGGTTGTTGCTTTAGGAATATAATCCTTTGCTTCATAATATACATCATTATATTTTACTATTGTGCCTTTATTATATGATGTATTTGCCTGCCAGTCTACGTAAGGATGTGCTTCTCCGCCTACTTGTACTTTACTTGATCTTCCTGTTACATCACTTTCTAAAATTCTAAAATGGCCTAAATTTTTATCGTAACCTTTTACACAATAACCTGCTGTTGTTTTCTGTATAATTACACCTTGGTATACATTTCTTGTCTTGTAAGGAGAATTATGAATATCTACTGTAATATTTTCTTGTGGTATTATTAAATTAGTGCTACTACCTGTTGTACTAAATTGATCCATAGACATAGTCATAGTGTCTTTGTCTATATATCCTGAGAATCTATATCCTAATTTTACATTTAAGTTTCTTAGTTTGGAAACAAAATTGTTTACAACATCTAGTCCTTGGAATTTTAACCAACTATTGATAAACTGCGTGTAACCAATATTAGTAATTGTATTGCCATTATCATCTATATCACCGTGTATATCAAAGTGTGTACTGTCTAAGAATTTCCAATTTTTTCTTGTTGTACTGTTAATATATTTTTTATAGTTTGCTGGTGCTTTGGTTACCTTTGTAGGATCACTAAAGACTGTAGCAAACTTACCTGGGCTAGATAAACATAGTAATTCTGCTATTGCAAATGGATATTTTACACTATATTTCCATGCATTTTCTACTGGCGCCCCGTCACCAAATTTCCATTGTGTGTCTAGAAGTGTATCTGGAGTCATTGTAATATTTGTTTTAGACTCGCTCTTTAAGGCGTATGTAGCCAAACTATCAGTTGGTGCTGTGCCGTTTTTATTTGTTTCTACATCTTGTTGCTCAAGGAATGTATTTCCTAAATAAGTTAAAGGGTCTCCGTCAAATGTTCCAGTTCCGCCACCTACAGCATAAGGGAACATAGGCGTATAGGTATCGTCAATAGTAACAACATAATATCTAATAGCAGTACTAGGAGAATCAGGTGTAAATCCGTACCTTGTGTTCCATCTATCTGCATATCCGTTTACGCCGTTTACAGCCGCATCTAATTCATAATCCTGAACAAATTCACCTGTATGTGCTCCTTTAGGTCCTGTAGTTCTATTGCCTGCTTTTAATCTAAATGCACTCTTTATATTTGTAATTGCACTAGTGCTATCCATTGGGTCTGTATAACCATAAGGTCCGTAAATTGGCAATCCATCAAATGCCCAGCCTACTATTCCAGAGTGTACTGAAGTGCTACCCCAAACTGTTGTATTGCTCATATCAGATGTTGGGATTGCTGTGAATACTGTACCGTCTTCTGTAGTTTGAGAAATGTCTCCATTTGCTCTAGTAGATGCTGTTTGATATCCTAATTCATATGTCCAAGTATTATCATATACATAAGAATTAGATTTAGGACTAGCCAATGGTAATCCATTAATTAAAATTGCACTTGATCCTTGTACTAAGCCACTATTACCAACATTGCTTGTAGCCGCATTTAAATCTATATTGTTAGGTAATCTATATGTAGATGCAAACAGTCCCCATTCTGGTACTCCCTCAGTTTGATCTATTTTATTTCTTGCATAGTTAGGTATATTGTAACTGGTAATATATCTATGTGTGGCATCAAATTGTACATTAATTCCGTCTTCTTGAAGGAAACTTGTAGTTTTATATCCTTGACTTGTATCTGGTTGAGTATTTGTCCACCTTATTCTTAATGAACTCACACCTGTGTTTGTAATATCTTTTGGAGTTTTTAAATTAGCATTTGCATCTACAGGGAGCATTTCCATTAAGTTTTGTCTTGTACCTCTAGATTTTCTACTAAATCGATTTAAAATATCTCTATATAATTCATTGGTTACATTTTCTCTAGGCCCTTGTCTTATTATACCCTTTTCAAGGTCTTCCCACATAGGTCTATTATAACTTCCGTAATCAGTGTAAGTTGTTGTTATATATTGGCTATCCCACCATTCTGGTTTCTGTATAAATCCTAGCATTTCCCATGGATGAGTATGAGGTCTTACTGTATCAAAATAGTATTCATACCATCCTCTCCAATGTCCTGGAATAGTTCCAGTCCCTGCTTTATTACCTTGAAAATTTTCTGTATAGTTCCATGTCCAAGGATTATTGTTGTCGTAGAATTCATTTTTTACAGGGTCTACTTTGTTTTCAACGACCCAGTTTTCGAAATTTGTTTGCAGTAGATCATTATATAAATCCCATGCTGGAGACTCTCTTCTCCATCTACCTTGTCTTATATCAAGAACATTTAATTCTGGGTATTCGTTTCTATCTCTGAATTCTGCTTTTGCTGAATTGTATATTCTTTTTTCAAACTCTAAAACTATGCTATCTCTTTCATCGTTATAAATTGGAGTTCTGCTACCGTCATGCCCAACAATTAATTCTTGTGCTGTTTGGAAAGTATTATCTGTAATTGTTTCAGGGTTATGTAGAGGATATAAACCCATTGTACTTGGAGTAGGTGGGCACTCTACACTATCTCTATCTTCATTATAAATTTTAAATTCAATTTCGTCTAATAATTCTGGAGTATAATTTTTAAATTTAACTGTTAGGGGACTATAAGTAAGTGTATAGTCTTGTCCAACTGTCATTAATGTTTTAACATTATTTCTTATGTAATAAACTAATAAACTATTTTCAACTTTGTTTAAATCTAAAGTGGAAGTTAGTGTATGCGATCCCAAAGTAATATCATTTACAATTATAGACTCTTTACTGTAATTGTCACCGAAAGGTAATATGTAAGTTTGCCCAAATACATTTCTTCCTACACTAAAAGATATTAAATTTCTTAATACTTTTTCTAGAATTTCTTCGCTTGTAAAATTATTAAAATCTACAAGATCGTAATATTCGTTTAATTCTTTAAAAAATCTCTTTTTGTATTTGTTATATTCTGCACCATTAAATCTTAATGCATCGATAATATTATGTGGTTGATCATCTAATAAAAATGCACCTAAAATTAAATCCTGATTTGGCTGTACAATATCTGTTGCATATAATTCTTCTCTAGTTAAAGAACTAAAGTTGTTTACACTTAATGCATCTCCTGTAAATCCAGGTTGTCTTTCCATGTAATTTTTAAAATGTGGTAAAAACTCTGGTTCCGAAATTTTAGTAACTTCTTCTTTAAAAGGATTATTACCCCATGCTAAAGGCAATTCGTGCTTACTTTTATTTCCTATTACATCACTTAGACCTCTAGAAAATACAGATATCTCAAATATGTCGCCAACTTGAAAATAGTCTCTATCTATTTCAATTTTAAATCCAGTTCTTATGTAAGTAAAATTATGAAATGCGGTGCCATTCTTTTTAACTCTAATATTTAATCCGCTTTGGAAGTCTGCTCCAGTTCTAGGTGAGCCTCCAAGATCAAATATTTGCTCAAAGTTGTCATACATTGTTCTAGTAATTTCAATTACTCTTTCTATTCGTTGTTGACTTTTCCATTGCGGGTTTTTAAAATTATTATGATATTGTGTAGTCTTTCCTATTTTAGCATTTATAGAACTAGTTCCTGTGCCATCATCAGATGTTTTATATACTGATCTTAAAATTTTATAGTAGTAATAGCCTGGAATATCTGTTGGTGTTGTACTACCTAAAACAATATTATTATAAGTTTCAGTTTCCATAAAGTTTTCAAAACTTATTTCACTGGCATTTTTAAATGATCTATATGCTAGAGGTAAATTATATATTTTATCTACAGCACCTGTACCAACTTCAAAACCAAATATTTTATTTCCTTTAAAATTGTTACTTGGGTATATTGTGGTGTCGCCTAGATATCGTAATTTATCATCGTAAAGTTTAAATAATGGTGCTTGGTTTAGTGTAGATTTGGTCTGTGCTTGTACCAATCCGTTAGTATCATAATAATATTCTTTTCCTATTTCTGCACTACCTGAAGAAACAAATACAGTATCTCCACTACTCAATGCACTACTTACACTTAAACTAATAGCATTAGATAGTGAAGCATTAGCCACTGTGGCTACATAAACATTTGCTGATACTTCTTTACTGTCATTAGGAAAAATTATCTTAGTACCAGTTTCTATAGTTACAGTATCAATAGCAACATTACTGGCATCTAATCCAACTACTTCGCTATAAAGTAATGTTGAACTTACATCAACATTACCTTTACTTGTTGTACCAACATTAAATAATTCTAAGTCTCTATCAAACTCTAAAATAGGTCTATCTGCCTGTGTAGTTTTTGCAGGTATATCGTCTCCTGCATCTGTAAAGTTTTCTTTGTGATACCAAAAGTTTACTCTACTCCAAACATTTTTATTTGCTGAACCTCTTCCTAATAAAACATAATCTTTACTTGTTTGAGGATTATTATATCCGTTTGCATAACTGACGTCTACTGGCACAAGGATTATACTTTCTCCTACACCTTCAACAATAAATTCTTTTCCTACGTATGTGTCAGTATCAATAACATAGTCACCTGAAAAAGCAACCTTCATACCGTTTTTAAATGCTTTACCGCCTGTTGGTGTGTATGAGGTCTTCCCAACAATATCTTTATCAACATTTATTGGATTACCTGAACCACCTGCTATAGTTATTGCTGTAGGCCCTGTTGTACTCCAGTAGTATTCTTGATAGTTTAAAAATTTGTTGAGTTCTACTGGTGGTAAGAAAGTTGTAAAATTAGTTTTTAACCATTGATTTTGTTCAAGTGTATCTACATTATAATTTTTTAATGTTGAAACAAATTCATCATAAAAAATAAAATTTTCACTTACGCCTGTATTAGCATTTGTATTATTAATTGTAGGTAATAAACTGTAGTTTTGTTTATCTAAATCGTTTTCGTATATCCAAGTACCATCAACTAGTTTATCTTGTGATGTTTTCTTACCTACAAATCCACTTACAGGTTCTATATTTGCTTTACTATATAATTGTTCTACAGTTCCCTCGAAGAAATTCTTTACAGTATCGGTCTGTAGAATACCTGGTAACTTATTGTAAATTTTATCTGCCATTATTAATTAGCCAATGTAGTTTTAGTAATTTTATCTATGATCTCAATATCAGAAACCTTTGCTGTATTAACAAAGAATTCATTGCTTTCTGCTTTTATTTGGAATAAGTCTCCAAATTTTCCAGAATTATTTTTCGGTACAATAATAATACTACCTATTACACCACTTAATTGTTGGTGTACATAACTACTTAATTCTGTAAAGTAGAAGTTTTCACCAAACTCCCAATTAGAAACATTGAAGTAATTATTGAATGCTTTTATTACTTTAGTCTTAATTTCATTATCACTTAATGTTGTTCCTGCAAGTTTTACAACTCTAAATTTAGCCTGTACACTTTCGTCTGCATCGGCTCCAAATAATCTTTTAAATTTTGCACTTTTATACACTAATGTATCACTAGCATTTTTAAAGTCTTCTAAGGTTTGAAATTCGTTTGATAACTCTTCACTAGTAGGTGCTAGTGGAAAATCAGTACCAGGCACATTTATATATTTTTGTATGCTTGTATTATATGCATTTGTTAGAACAAGCATTTCAACAACATTACTAATACTAGGATCTATTCTAACATCGTTAGGTGCTTTATGATCCCATTTCATAACACATGGTCTAACGTCTGGTAATCTTGTATTTTGATCTTTTCCTCTTCCTACTTTTACAAAACAATCTGTAGATTCTACTAAACTTATACTACTAGAGTTTGTACTACTTCTTGTCATTACATAGAATGTTTCATTTTCTACAACATATATTTTAATACCAAAATATTGATTTGCTGTGTTTTCAAATTTTTGTGCTAATGCTAGAGTATCAACAATAATATAATTTACTGTACTCCATTCTACAGGATCAGAATAACTAATAGGTGATATAGTTGCTGGGTTACTACTTGCTTGAGTATTATCCCAATCTGTTTCACCTCGCCAATCTAGTATCACACCACTTACTGGTTTATCGTATACATACCCATCAAAGTCTGAATAATTTTCAAATATAATAAGATCTGTACTTGAAACAAATTCGTTAAATTGGAAGGGTTTATCTGGTACTAGATCATTGTCTGAATCTACTGGTGCTACTTTAACTTTTCTATTATCTGTATAACCATCAGAATATTTGAACACATCTGAAATTTCATAAACAATATCTGTATCTAATCTATCTTTAGCAGACTTATACTCAACTAAAATTTTATCTCTACTAATAGCACCTGTTGTATCAGTTGCAAATAAATGATAATTGTCATCTAAATTAGAATATATTAATGTGCCTGTTTGCGCCGTAGCATTTGCATTAGTTAATAGCATTCTTCCTATATTAGTAGGTATACTGATATTAGAAAGTGTTACACCATCTATGCCATATGAATATATGTTTGCATTACCGTGGTAAATTTCTGTTAGTCCTGTAGCATTATTATATTGTTTAAATGTAATATTTCCGTTATTGTCAAATAAATTATATCCAAACGTAGTATTATCAAATGTAAAAGTTAAATTACTTGGTAGTTTAGATATGCGTCCATCATTATTAGATAATGTTACATTATTTGTAGAAATATTTCCGTCATCAAAATAAGGATTTAAAGAAACATTCGCCGCATTTACAAATCTGTTTACCGCAAATATATTTGCTGGTGTATGTGTATTTGTAACAAGGTCACTTCTCATTAAACCAAAAGTACTTTGCCATGTAATATTTACATCAAACCATTTTATGTCTCTTGTTCTTAGTGCTATATTGGTCTTTAAACCATTAGGATCATAATATGCAGAATTGTCTAAACTTTGCCATGCGTCTGCAACATTATCACTATTAGAGTCTGACCAAACAAAACTTTCTGTTACACCTGGCTTATAATTTAGTGTATTGAATGTTATGGTGTCTTGAACTGCTTGGGTTGTATTGTCTGTAACTTTAACAGATTTTACATTATAAAATTTTAAATCGTTTGCACTTTGTACAACATAAGATAAACCTCTAATAGAAACATCATATTTGTAACTAGATGTATCTATAGGACTATATTGAAACAAGATTAACCAACTATTATCTTTTCCTGATAATGTTTTATCTTTAGCATTTTGAATACCCAAAGAACCTGTTTTAAGTAAATCTGCGTTATCTATTATGTAATATGATTGTGCTGTTAAGTCAAAACCTATACCAAATGTACTTTTTCCGCTTAATGCTGTCTGTATAAGTGTTTTTTCTGCATCTGTAAATGTTTTTCTTAAACTAGCAATAACTTCATCAGCTCTCCAATTAGAATTAACTTTATCACTTAATGTCCAAGGTCCTATACTTGTACTTAATCCACTTGATAATTGTCCGTTACTATTAACACCTGTAACTCTTACCCATTTGTAATTTGCTATATTAGTAGGATCAACAAATTTTATAAAAGTATTTTCTTGAAATACCTGTGTTGATGATGTATTGTTTACCATCACTACAGTATTTGCACTACTAAATGTTTCTGTCATATAACCTGTTGTACTTTGTGTAGCAACTGGCAATGGGTTCCATCTAATGTTTAATGTTTCTGTTGAGAATTTGGTAGGAATATAATTACTCCATTTTTCTCTAAGTGTATCGTATATTACATTATTTAATCTTTGTTCTTTTAAATACGTTACAATAGTATTATCTACAACTTCTGCAGGCGTATTGTTATCGCTCACTGTAATAGATTTTGTTAAAGGATCATCGTCTTTGTATAGAAAACCATCTTCGGTATATGTCTCAACACTTTGGAATGTTCCTGTTGGATCATTTATATCTATATATCTACTATGCCCAGCATGTGTTCTATTTGTTGCTTTAAGTTTTAAAATGTTTGATGATTGACTTAAAGGAAACACATTATAATCTTGTGCTGATACCATTCTATTTTGTGTATAGAATGTTTGTGGTGCTCTTAATTTTATATTCTCTAAACTTTCTGCAGGTAAACTATTATTTACTGTAGATTCTAAACCAAACGTTAATGTTAAACTATAAGATTCGCCCGTTGCATTTACATAAGGTACAGATACAGTTAAGTTTTTTGCATCATCTGGATGTATAGAATATCTTTCTCCATCACTTATTCTATGCCATACTCTAAATATACCTGTTGGTACATTACCAAAATTTCCGTCTGGAAATTTTATTCTTATTCCATCGTTATTTAAATTTTCTACTGCATATAAGTTTCTAGTATTTAATGCTTGGCTATTATAGTTTAATGTTTGTCCAATTGTATTTGGTATCTTTGTCCATTGATTTTCTACAACACCCTGTGTATTAACTTCTTGTATATAAACATCTGTTTCATTAATATTTTTCTTAATAATATCTTCAAATCTATTTTGTAATGGTGTCTCATAATTGAAGTCTTGAAATATTAAATTACCTTGTTTAAATAATAAAAAGAATCCAGTATTATTACTGCTTAATCCTAAACCATCGTTCCTATAAAAAATTCCTAAATCGTTTGTTGGATTAGGTTGCTTTTCATAAAAATATTCGTTGTCGAAAAAATCTCCATTAACAACTTCAAATCCTCTAGTAACACCATTTACATTTATATTAAAAGAGTGTGCAATAGGAGATGTTATAGGAGTGCTTATAGTATATTGATCTGTATTAATACCAGCCACTTTACCTGATTTAACAGGTGCAGAAAATCTATTACTTGTTCCCATAGCCGCATTTAGGACTGTTATAAATTGCTCGTAACTATCAGGATTGTTTGCGTCGTCCCAAAAAATAGGCTGATTTCCTAATTGGTTTCCTTGGCTATCTTGTAAGGGTTCGTTTGTTCTTACACTTGTAACTTTCATTAATCCACTTGCAGGGATATTTCTTTTAGGATTATATCCTAACATTCTTGCAAGTTTAAATACTGAATCTCTTCTTTCAGCAGTTTCTAAAAAGTTTTCCCTAGTATTAACATCCATTCTAAATGCTAAACTTGTACTTAAAAATGCCAGTAATTCTATAATTGCTATAAATTCTGAACTTTCTATATAATCATTAAAATTTTCAGGAAAGTTGGTTCTTACATATTCAACCAAACTGGTTCTCATAGTGTCAAAGTCATATGCCTGGAAGTCTACTTCACTAAAGGCCTTATATGCAACTTTCCAATCTTCTGCCGCAAATAAATTGTTTTGTCTATTAACTAATGCCATTAAAATTCCTCTGCATTTCTTTTACTGTATTCTAAGAATAATGTTTCTGCTTGATCAATATTGTAATATTTAACAATTACTTCTGCCCTTATAGATTGATCGTTTATATATAAAATTGTATTTTCTAATGTTACCCTAGGGTCTAGATTTACTATTCTTTCTATATCTTCCTTTATTTCTTCTTGCAATGTTGGAGAGTCAGGCTCCATCAACATATCCCAAATTATGCTACCAAATGTGGGCCTCATTATTCTTTCTCCTCTTTTTGTATAGAAGTGATTTAGCAAATCTCTTTTTATGAGATCAGTGTCTGTAAGGGTATAAGGTGCCCTATTTTTATCTACTGTACTAAATCCTTTGAACAATGTTGCCATGTAAGTATTTATCAGAATAATTAAATATAGTTTTAATTAATACTTGACATCTTCAATTATGGTGCTATAATAACGATATGAAAAATGTGATCTATTTACACGGTGCTAATGCTGACCCAGATAATTTTAATTATTTTACATTAAAGATGCCAGAACACCCTTTCTTTTCTCCTGCATATGATATGGAGCAAGATCCATATGATCTAGTAGAACATGTTAGAATGCAAAAAGAAAGATTATGGGGCAAAGACAAAGTAGTTCTTATAGGGCATAGTTTTGGAGGACTGTTAGCAAGTTGGTATGCTAGTGTTTATCCTAGAAAAGTAGATCATTTGGTCACAATAGCAACTCCTTGGCATGGTACTCCTGTAGCAAGAATTTTAGGTATGATTTTTAGAAATAGAAAAGTATTTGATAATACTAG
>ERZ802830.2465-NODE-2465-length-16702-cov-6.73959_pt1 | contig 16702 bp, 12 predicted proteins | sample MGYA00345654_ERZ802830 | MGnify/ENA primary metagenome ERZ802830 (study PRJEB30503, sample SAMEA104212375) | marine metagenome | biome: Westerlies Biome; feature: [SRF] surface water layer (ENVO:00010504) within the epipelagic zone...; material: water...
GCCGACCTCCTCCGCAAACACGGCGGCAAGACGGGTGAAGAATTGAAAGCTGAAGAGAAATGAAAATAGCGAGCATTGTCACAGTGGTCGTACTTTCCTTAATTGGAGTTTGCACATTTAACGGAGATGAATTGTTCGGTGATGAAGACAAGGAAGACTCGAACGACAAGAAGAACTGGGGTGACGACGATGTGAAGAAGGCGGGCTTCCCGAAGACCGCCTTCGAGTACGCCAAGATGTGCGAGTCCGAACTGGGTGTCCCTCCAAGGGTCAACCTAGACAAATCCGTAGAAATACCTGTCTATGTCAATGGTGTTCAAACCTATGGAGAATTTTTTTCCTGCGACAATCCGGTTTTGATTGGAAAGGGCACGGTATCAGGATCGACGCTACAGAGATACGAAGGCAGGACTGTGGATGGCAAACCTCTGCCGGATGTCATTTGGGTTGCCTTTGGTCGCAACAGCAGTTCCAGTCACAAGCATGTTGTCGGATCGGTTCAAATGATCGGCTACAACAAGAAGACGGGCGCAACAGCTTTCTTTGAAAGCGGTGACCGCATCGGTCCATGGGTGACACTTGACAAAGACACTCTCCGGATGCGAGGAGAAATGCCATGGATCAGCAACCCCGAAGAGTTTAACCGAGCCTTCGTCACACCTCCCGCTCAATGTGTGCAATGCCATCAGAGCGATCCGTTCATAACGAACTCATTTATCAACGCAGCCAAGATCCCCGGCACCAACAAAACTGTTGTGCCTAAATTAGACGAAGACTCACCATATTACGTTATCGGTGGTGAAAATTGGGATATGAGAACAATCCATATAGAGGACAATGCTTGCTTCGATTGTCACCGGGTAGGCATGAAAACAATTGAATTGTTCATGAACGCCGGTTGGGAACCAAACAAACACATGCCGCCGCGCAAACCGGGTAGTTTGGCCGTTGACTTCCGTGAATTGTTAGATGCATGGAAAAAAGGCCCCGAAAATGTCGAGGGTGCCGAGTGGATCATTCCTCCGGCGAGGGGCAAGGACCGTCAGGTTGTGGGAGGTGACTACCCTTACAAAGCGGCGTTTAATCGGACGGGGACAAAAGATGAGAAGGCGGGTCCGAAAGCCGCGAATCTGAAAGATCGAAATGAAGAAGTAGAACAGCTGCTAAAGCAACTTCGCGACCCCTCCGTTAGGAGAGCCTTTGAGGACTGGATCGAGGAGAATGGTGTCACAGAAGATGCGCTGGAAAAGCTCCGCTCCGTGGCTGAGGGTGACGATACCGACGATGGCAAATCGTATGATAAAAATCCCAAGGATGATTACGGAAAAGCTGAAGGGAAATGAAACACCTCCTACTCACAACAATCGCATCTGTGCTTCTGTTGGGGTGCGGTGAGTCGCAGCAGTCAGCTCCTGCGCAAGAAGCGAAACCAGTGAAACCCGTCGCCGAAGCCGAACAGGCAGACCCGCCGACGGCCAAAGCACCAGACATCTCAATTTGGGATGCTGTTAAAACCGGAAACATCGAAGCGGTTAAACAGCACTTAGATGCTGGTGCGGGTGTGAACGGGAAGGATGAAGATGGATACACACCGTTAGATTGGGCCATCTTTATCAAAGATACCGAAACCGCAGAGCTCCTCCGCAAACACGGCGGCAAACATGGAACGATTCATAGTGCGGCTTACGGTGGTGACATCGAAGCAGTAAAGAAGTTCTTGGCTGCAGGTGCGGATGTGAATGCGAATGGTGGTGGCAGAACGCCGCTAGATTTGGCCATCCAAGTCAAAAATACCGAAACCGCCGACCTCCTCCGCAAACACGGCGGCAAGACGGGTGAAGAATTGAAAGCTGAAGCGAAATGAAATACTCACTAATCCCCTCACTGAAACTTTGTGAGATTCATTGAGAAAAAGGGAGACACAGTGGGATTTGCACTGTTTAAGACCGTTCTCCATTAGGGTTTAGAGTGAGTAGAGGTTTCGATTCCCTTCACTCTTAAATGATTCCACTTAATTATTTAAGCAATCAGTCCAGTAAGTCCATAGCCTTAAAGTATTGATGTACGGTAAAAAGGAGTCTAAAAATCGCAAAAGAAGGGGAGAAGATTGGGAGAATTGGGGTTCTCAGGGTTTTCTGAGCGATCTCCTTGAAGTGTAGCAGAACTTATTTTGAGGTGTTCTTATTTTTGATGGTAATGGTCGTCATATAACCGTCGTGATCGCTTAAGCGTATTTCTTCTCCGTTTTCGGTTTTAGCCGTGGTTAGTAACCGGGTGGGCGATGCGATATATTCCCAATTCGCTTTTCGAACTGCAAATACATGGTCCCACTCCGTGGCTACGCTTAACATTCTTTGAAGACCGGCTTCTTTGACCAGAAAGTTATACTCCTTCATCCCTGCGGTACAATTAAAGTCCCCGGCGAAGATGGCCGGGTTTTTCGGATTCGATTTATTCTTCAGAAAATCACGAATCTCTTGCATTTGCCCCATCCGAACATCGCCATACTCATCACTTTCTCCTTCCTTGTGATAGGATGCCTGAGCATGAGTATTATAGAATTCCAATTCGCCGCCCAGGATCGATAGCCTGGTCATGGCGATTCCTTTTCCGGCCCAATAATCACCCTGCCAGATTTTATACCACTTTCCTTTGTTGGTGAATTCGTGAAACTCCGTTTCAAGAATTGGGAAAGCGCTGAGGATCAGCAATCCACTGTTAACTTTACCGTAATCGAAGCAGGCATAGTTTTGTAGCCGGCTGTCTTTTAGTTGTTCCTGAAGGACTGCCCGGTCCTTGCCGATAAACGCTTCCTGAATCCCAACGACATCCGGGTTTAAGGTCGCCAGAGTGTGTCCGATCAATTCCATTCGACGTTTCCTGTCTTTGCCGGCGAAATAAAGATCCTGCACGTTGAAGGTTACCACGACTAAATCTGAGTTCGCATTTCCGGTAGTGGACGCGGCTCCCTGAACCAAAAGCGTTTTCCCTGACGCACACCCCATAACCAACAAAGCTATCAAAATTGGAATCAGTATTTTCATCTCTGAGAGAATCCTACCCCACCATCCTGATTCAGAGAAGTTCAGGGGATTCTCATCTCAATCCCACTGTTCTCCCCGATTCCCCTGAGAAACACCAAAATTCACAGAACCGAAGAATCCCACACACCACATCACATTAGACATAGGGAGAGCATTGGGAGAATTGGGTCTCTCAGGGTTTACTGAGTGATCGGTGTGATAGCTGTATTCCCCCAGGAAACGGGGAATTTGATGTTTGTTGGGTTCGAATACTTTCACCCGCTCCACTTCTCCACCATTCATTATGAATGGTTTACCCCTAATACAGAATAGTGGGGTTTCTGATTCTCACAAAAGATTCATGCAGAGAGTTTCCGACCCTAGTAAATGAAACCATCCAGACGACATTTTGCCCGATCAACCCTCGTAACGGGTGCCTCCATTCCGTTTTTTCGCTGATCACGGAAGAAGAAGAGGGGGCACGGAGCATTTCCATTATCGTCTCGCGCCAAAATTTCCCCACGTCGAATCACAACGCGGTAATCTGGCGTTTGCTCACGAACCTGGAAAGATTCTGTTTTCCGAAGACAATGGTAAGAGCTGATTGCACTCCGCGAAATCACCCTGCAACGCCCGCACGGGAAGGCATACCGTCCTCACAAACTGACCAATCCCGCAAGACCCTGTTGGTAATTCCACGCCCTTGATGGAGTTCGCACCGTGCCCCGGCGTCTCTCTACAAAACGGTTTTGATAGCCTCGCCAGTTCGGATTCAAAAGAAGAACGGCGGTGGCTGGTTCAAGATCGATCTGCGCCGGTGCTGGATCGCCCGGGATCGCATGTTGTTCATCAAACCCATTTGATTGTGTAAAACATCATCACCTCTGCCGCCCTCCTCCTGGCCATCCTGTTCAAACGGGACAAGCACACGAAAATGGACTTCGCCATCCTGCCAGCGCTTCAAAACCAAAAACATCAGCATAATGAAACAATAGATTCTTGGATTTGGATTCGATGATGTTAATATGTCAAAGTGTAAGCCATAGAAAACTGATTTTCAAATTTCAGGGAGGTGGCTTCCGATCGACCGACGTTTTCGGTCATCTGATTCAGGCGAAGGGAAATATAAAGATGAAAAGATCCATCTGTTGCGTGATGATGTTGTGTCTGTGGGGGCTTTCGATCCCTGTGGTGTTGGCTGAGAATCCGACGATCACAGAGGTTCAACGGGAGTTTTTTGAAGCGAAGATCCGACCTGTGCTGGCCGACCAATGCCTCGAATGCCACAACTCGATTGACAAGAAAAAGGGTGGGCTGGCCCTCGACTGGAGTCAGCCGTTAAGACAAGGGGGTGATTCGGGTAAGGTGATCATACCCGGTGATCCCGATCAAAGTTTGTTGATCCAGTCCATCCGCCATCAGGCGGGGGTAGAGAATATGCCAGGCAAAGCGCCCAAGTTGGTCGACAGTGCCATCGCGGATTTCACAAGCTGGGTAAGCATGGGGGCTCCTGATCCACGTCACACACAGCCCACCGCCACGGCTTTGAAAAAAGAGGTGCCGAGCTGGGACGATGTGCGTGAGAATCGTAAAAAGTGGTGGTCGTTCCAAGCGATAACAAACCCTGAACCGCCGAAGGTGAATAACTCCGATTGGCGCCACAATCCCGTTGATGCTTTTGTTTATGATAGCCTGAAAGAGCAGCAACTGATCCCCGGAGACCTTGCCGATCCACACACTTTGTTGCGCCGGGTGTCGCTGGTGTTGACGGGGCTACCTCCGTCAACTGACGATGTGACAGCGTTTGCGTCAAGCAAAGATCCGAAGCGCTATGAGAGATACGTCGACACATTGCTGGCCAGCAAGGCTTATGCGGAACGTTGGGCCCGACACTGGATGGACTGGTACCGCTACAGCGAAAGTCATGGCAGTGAGGGCGACCCCCACATCGCATTTGCGCAGCAGTATCGTGATTATTTGATCCGGGCCCTGCAGCAGGATGTGCCTTATGACCAGATGATGATCGAGCATCTGGCCGGCGATCTGTTGCTGACCCCCCGAATTAATGAAGAAACCCACATCAACGAATCAGCCATTGGCCCCGCGCATCTGCGTATGAATCCTTTTGGTTATGGAGTGGTGGATGCCTATCAGGAATTGGTGACTTTCACCGACAATCAGGTGGATGTGGTGAGCAAGGCCACCATGGCCCTCACGGTGTCATGCGCCCGTTGCCACAATCACAAATTTGACCCTGTCAGTCAGCAGGATTACACGCGCTTTTATGGTGTGATGATTAGTAACCGCCCCACCACGATTGTGGTGGACAACCAGGAAAAACAACGCCGTCATGTAGAGGCCATCAAACAACTGAAACCTCAAATAAAAAAAGCTTTTGCTACCCACTGGCTGTCTCAAATCGAATCACTTGAAGAGAGGCTGCAAAAGGTGGAATTAAAGGAACGGGATGACAGTGATGCGCTGAGCCCATGGCTTCAAATGAAAGAGCAAGGGCCGGAAGCGTTTGAATCGTACTGGCAAGGATTACGGGAGCATGTGGGACGAGTGGAGGCGCACAACAGGAAAGTTAAGGAAAAAGCCGCCGCATACTATGATTTGCGTGATCCCAAAGTGGCCGCCATGTTTTTTAAAACAGGGAATGGCTCACACCTATCCACGCAGCCTGCGGGCTCTTTTGCTTTGAAGGGGGAAGGGGAGAACGTGTTTCAAGGTGTGTACCCTGCCGGTGTATACAGTCATCTCATCAGCGACAAACACGCGGCCGTGATGGGGTCGCCTCGTATGACGGTGTCAGGCAACAATCTCTGGGTACGCGCCGCCGGTCAACAAGCCAAAAGACGTTATGCGGTCAGGCACTACCCGTTCGGGGGCTTGTTGCATGATGATCATCGACTCAGTCAAACTTTGCCTGTGTGGCAGAGTTCGAGGAAGATGGCTATCTGGCAGGGTGAAAAAATTCATTATGAATTTCGCACCGCTCGCGACGTGATCAGCGGACCGGGAGACGAGCGTAGCTGGTGGGGAGTGAGCGAGATTTTGATGAGTCCTGAAGCTCCGCAGAGAAGAGGAGCCCCACTGAGTTTGTGGGTGGCCACGCCACCTGTGGACAAAGCGTCTTTGTTGAAAGCGTATCAAACAACCATACAAAACATACTGAACAAATGGATGGACGACATCATCAGCGATGATGAGGCGGAGTTTTTGGGACAGATGCTGCAAGGTAACGTATTGAACCACAATATTAAACAATTACCCGAAAACGTTGTGGCATTGGTGCAGCAATACCGCAGGCTTGAAAATGATATCCCCATACCCACCCGCGCCCCGGGAGTGTATGAGTCGGATCCGGTGGATGCCCCCTTTCTGAATCGTGGCGACCATCAAAGTGAAGGGAAGGCGGTGCCACGGCAATTCTTGGAAATGTTTGGGAACAAACCTTACAGCAAAACAAACAGTGGGCGGCTGGAGCTGGCGCAGGATATTGTGGCTGACAACAACCCTCTGACACGACGTGTGCTGGTGAACCGTTTGTGGAATTATGTTTTTGGCGCCGGCCTGGTGGCTACCACCGATAATTTTGGACGCATGGGGGGGCAACCCTCGCACCCCGAACTGCTGGATTTTCTGGCCAGTGATTTCAAGAGGAATGGTTGGTCGTTAAAGAAAAGCCTCAAGTTGATGGTAACCAGTCGTACATTCAAATTGAGCAGTCAGATCACGGCAGCCGCCAGGGAGGTTGATCCTGTCAACAAGTACTTGTCTTTTCACACGCCGCGTCGTCTGGATGCAGAGTCTATTTATGATAGCCTGCATTTTGTAGCGGGGCAGAAGAAGCGGGCGATATACGAAAGCGTGATCCGTAACCGTTTGCACCCCTTCCTGACCGCTTTCAACTACCCGGTGCCTTTGTCGACGGTGAGTCGGCGACCCAGCAACAACGTGCCGGCTCAGGCTTTGAGTCTGATGAATGGGTTGGCGGAGGATTTGTCTGGCAATCTGTTGAGCCGAGTGAATGTGAAACGGGACGTGGATGTGGTATTGCGTGAGTTGTTTTTGAGGTTTTATGCCCGTGAGATCACGGCAAGCGACCGCACCCTGTGCCAGAATTTTTTAGGAGAAAACCCCGACGCCGAAGACTGGCGTCGATTGATTGCCACATTGTTCAATTCAAAGGAGCTAATATATGTTTACTGATACTTTTTGCCGTCGACGCTTCATGCAGCTGGGGTTTGGCAGCCTGGGAGGGCTCGCTCTGAGTCAATTAAGTGCGTCGCAGGGTAAGCCCCGCCATCATCAACCGAAAGCACGCTCGGTGATATTGTGTTACATGTCTGGCGGGGTGAGCCACGTGGACAGTTTTGATCCCAAGCCTCTTTTGAAAGATATGCATGGCAAAGACATGCCCGTGGACATACTGCGCACGCAGTTTGATAACAACGGCAAGATCATGCAATCGCCCTGGAAGGCAAAAAAATATGGTCAATCGGGGTTGGAGATGACCAACCTCTTCCCGCACATTGCCGACTGCGCCGATGACATCGCTCTGGTTCGCAGCATGACGGCAGATTTTTCAGAACATGCCCAGGGGAACTTTTACATGCATACAGGTTTTCCCTTCCTGGGGGTGCCGTCGGCGGGAGCCTGGGTAAATTACGGTTTGGGCAGCGTGAATCAAAATCTCCCCGGTTACGTGGTTCTCAACAACAAAACCGGGATTCCCCACGGGGGCAAATCGATTTTCGGCAGTGGTTTTCTGCCTGCCACCAACGGTGCCTCGTTTTTTGATCTGGATAAGGAAGAAGTGGTCAGTCGTGTGCAGCCACGTCGCCCGTTGAAAGAGCAGCGTGCGAGCCTGGGGTTTCTGAAACAGCTGGATGGCGCTTTTGCCAAGCGCTCGGCTGCAGAAGGGGATGTGCAGTCGGCTGTGGAAAATTATGAGACAGCCTTTCGCATGCAAACGGCGGTACCTGAATTGATGGACCTCGACAAAGAACCGGACCATCTCAAACGAGCTTATGGCTTTGAGCATGAAGACCCGCTGGTGGCTCGTTATGGGCATCAGTGCATGGTGGCCCGTCGTCTGGTGGAACAGGGAGTGCGCTTTGTCGAGTTGTCTTGCTCCAATTTCAAAGGAGATGGGCAAAGGGCCAACCCCTGGGATCAACACGGCAATCTGCCCCATGGTCACCAGGAAATGGCCCGTCAGGTCGACCAACCCATTGCGGCCCTCATCAACGATCTCAAACAGCGTGGCCTGCTGGAGAGCACCTTGATTATATTTACCGGTGAGTTTGGTCGTACTCCCTTTTCACAGGGCAATAATGGCCGCGATCACAATCCCTATGGTTTTAGTCTGTGGATGGCCGGTGGGGGAATCAAGGGGGGCAGCGTGCACGGGGCCACCGATGAGCTGGGTTACCATGCCATTGAAGACAAGGCCAAGGTGTTTGATCTGTGGGCCACGGTGCTGCACCAACTAGGCATGGATCATGAAAAGCTGACCTATCGTTACGGAGGGCGCGACATGCGACTCACCGATGTGCATGGAAACGTGATGACAAAAATCCTTCTCTGAACATCGTTTGATTGATAACGCCAAACCCAACTGTAAAAAAGAACGGGAGTAAGCGCCTGCACTCTTTTGATCAGCGCAAGGCATCATCATTACACCATAGGAATCAGTGCCAGCTGCCCACGGCGATTGCAAACGAGGAGAAGCCACGCGAAAAAATCAAAGCATCCTATTACGAAAAGTAATCCCAAGCAAAACGATCGTCACCCTGTAACTGGGTGCCCCTCCATGACATCGCCTGCATACTGTTGAGTCGCAGCCCGGATTCCGAATGGCTATAATGACGATCCAGCATCACCAAAGCGATCCACCGGAGTCTGAAATAATGTAACTGCAATGGCAGGTGTGGTGCTGCTTTGAGGGGGAGATGGCTGAAGCAGGTGGGCCCGGCCTTTTTTGAAGGCAAGATGGATTCAGAATGGTTTGTTTGGCGTCGCAAGCAATGATGTTGGACGTGTTGAATGTCTGGTCATCGAACAGCCTTTTTCCTGCCGCATTCGAATTCTGTCCCCATTAAGCGTTCCGCGTGGATAATCGGTAATCGTTCTGTCATTCCAAAATCAGCACCTTTTTCCTGACTCCCGAACCGGCCTGCGGAAGCGTCGACTGCCCGAATCAGTGAGAAACGAAACCAGCTGAACACCGCCAACAACTGTCATATTATCTATTTTGGTTTGAACGGTGACCCGCGCACGTCTGCGCATCTCGCATGAGGGTGATCTTGCTTTTGATGGATCTTCTGAGACAATCATGTTTGTTACCCAAAGCCAAGTGACGCATGCTCATGGGCGACTTCATTCGCTCATCACGCTTCGAACAACCTTCCGGTGTTCGGGGCCCTGAAGCTGTGGAAGCTTAATGAAGTGTCGATTTAAAACAAAGATTGCTTATGTTTTCGCCTCGCTATTGTCGGTCGTATTGGACTTTTGTTGTTCTTTTTTTGGTGGCTCTCCTCCACGTTGATCCTGCTGCCCGCGCACAAGAACCTCGCCCCCTGTTTGTAGAGGGATACACCGGAAAAGTCAGTTACGTGCCGGGGGAAACCGTGAACCTGCATGTGTCCACTTCAGCCTCGATATTTGAAGCTGAAATGTTCCGGCTGGGAGGAGAGGATAAAAAGGTATGGTCTCAGCGAGGCATTAAGGGGCGGGAATACTCGGTGCCGGCAAATGCCTCTTCCCATGGTTGTGACTGGCCCGTTGCTCTGGAAATACCTGTCCCGCTGGATATGCAGAGTGGGTATTACGAACTGCGATTGCGGGCCAGTGATCGAGGTGGCAAATATGTGCAACGCAACCGGCGTCATGCAGAAGGAACCTGCTTCTTCATTGTGCGATCCGCTCAACCTGGAAAAGACACACGCATATTGCTGCAGCTTTCAACCAATACCTACAATGCCTACAATAACTGGGGAGGTTTCAGTCTCTACGGGTTTCATGGAGCAGGGGGGAATCAGGGCCATCGAGTATCCTTTGATCGACCTCCGAGCAGTCTTTACAATAACTGGGAACGCCCTTTCGTGCAATGGGCCGAGACCCATGGGTGCGTGCTTGATTTCGCAGCGAACAACGATCTGGAATTCCATCCCGAACTGCACTCCTCCTACAAACTGGTGCTCAGCCTGGGCCATGACGAATATTGGTCAGCTCCGATGAGGGATCATCTGGAATCCTTCATCGCGGAGGGTGGCAATGTGGCGTTCTTCAGTGGAAATACCTGTTGCTGGCAAATCCGCAACGAAGCCAAGGGGCGTGCTTCGACGTGTTGGAAACAGAACTTTCACTCTGATCCGGTGTATCAGGCCAGAAAAGGGAATGACTTCTTGTCGTCGCTGTGGAGTCATCATCTGGTGGGGCGTCCCGAGAACACACTGACGGGCGTAGGTTTTTTGTGGGGGGGATATCACCGAAGTCACGGACAGTACATGGATGGCAGTGGCGCCTACACGGTGCATCGTCCGGAGCATTGGGTGTTTGCTGGAACAAGTCTGAAGCAAAAGGATGTGTTTGGTGGCAAGGACAGCATCGTTGGATACGAATGTGATGGCTGCGAAATGACATGGAAGGAAGGGTTGCCGTTTCCGACATATCAGGACGGGACACCCTCCTCCTTTCAAATCCTCGGCACAGCGCCTGCCAGATGGCATCCCGATGATTGTCAATGGTACGACCAATGGGAAAACGGCCGTGCAGGCAATGCGGTTTTGGGGATTTATGCGCGTGGTGGCACCGTGTTCACCTGCGGGAGCACGGACTGGTCACATGGATTAAGAGGGAAAGATCCAATCGTGGAGCAGATCACCAGGAATGTTCTCAACCGATTGTCAGAATAAATCATCCATGGAGATTGCGATGATGAAATATATCGGATGTTTGATTTCCCTGAGCCTGCTCGTCAGTGCCGCCAGCCCAGCCATCACGGCTCAGGCACTTGAGGGACGGGAGGGTTCATTCAGCCTTCCTTCGGGTCTTCACAAAGCCATGCTTCTGAAACCTGGCCCAGGGAATCCCCGAAACAGTGAAGGTGATTTCATTCAACTCAGGGGTGGACGACTTTTGTTTGTCTATTCTCATTTTACGGATGGAAGCAGCGACCATGCATCGGCCTTTCTCGCCAGCCGTATATCCAATGACGGAGGGCAGAGATGGTCGGACAAGGACGCAATCATCCTCAGCAATGAAGGTGGATTCAATATCATGTCCGTTTCCCTGCTGCGTTTGATCAATGGGCAAATCGCCATGTTTTATTTGCGAAAGAACTCAATGGAAGATTGTCGACCATGGATGCGTATCTCCACCGACGAAGCCCTTACCTGGAGCGAGCCGATCGAGGTGATCGCCGATCAGGTCGGGTACTACGTTCTGAACAATGATCGTGCCATACAACTGAAGAGTGGAAGATTGATCTGCCCGGTGGCCCTGCATCATTTGCCGGAATATGAACAGCCTGACTGGAAAGGTCTTTTAATGTGCTATGTTTCCGATGATTCAGGCATGACATGGAAACGCAGCGCTTCGGTTCTCAAAGGAACCAATCCTAATGGATCACGAACAACCTTTCAGGAGCCGGGCGTGATTGAATTGAAAGACCGACGCCTGATGATGTGGGTGCGTTCCGACGGAGGCAGTCAGTATTTGAGTTGGTCAGAAGACGAAGGCAATACATGGTCTCAACCTGTTCCCAGTGAAATCCGCTCTCCCGTATCACCTGCCAGTATGGAACGCATTCCCCGGACAGGTGATTTGTTGCTGGTCTGGAATGATCATGCCGATATTCCAGAAGTATTGAAAGGACGACGCACGCCGTTGAGTGTTGCCATCTCCAGAGATGAAGGGCGGCATTGGACCCGGAGTGTGGCCTTGGAAAATGATCCCGAGGGTTGGTATTGTTATACGGCCATTGAATGTATGGGGGACCATGTGATCCTTGGGCACAGTGCCGGCGATCGTCGCACAGGTGGTTTGAATTGTCTTCAAATGACGCGTTTTGAACTGTCATGGCTTTACGATATTTTAGGGGAGACACAAAAGGTTCGAGCGCAATGAAAAGGGGAAGTATGACCAAGCTTGTTATTCATCGTATTCAAGGCGCTGCAGCGGTTGCTCGCGGGACATCTTTCACTAAGATCTGGAGCAGAAGTATGTTTCAGTTGACTTGTCTTTTGACCCTCTGGGGAACGAGTATCCTTGTTGTGGTGGGCGATCGGCAACCCAACCTTGTCGTCCTTTTTGCCGATGACCTTGGCTATGGTGAGCTGACATGTCAGGGCAACCAGGAGATCCCAACCCCCCATATTGATTCGATTGCGCGCAATGGGGTTCGCTTCACCTCGGGATATGTGGCTGGCCCCAATTGCAGTCCATCCCGTGCGGGCCTGCTCACCGGGCGCACTCCGACGCGTTTTGGCTATGAATTCAATCCCACCGGTGCGCTCAATGAGGAACCCGGCTTTGGCCTGCCCTCGAAGGAAATCACGATTGCCGAGGCGCTGCATGATGCGGGCTACACCACAGGTCTGATCGGTAAGTGGCATCAGGGTGGCACTGCCAGGTATCATCCTTTCAGACATGGTTTCGACGAGTTTTTCGGTTTCACGCATGAGGGACACTACTTCGTTCCGCCACCCTACAGAGGCGTGACCACCTTGCTCCGCCGCAAGACACTTCCGGGCGGGGTGAAAGGTATCTGGAAGGGGAAAGGCGGACTGCACTACCACGACATCCTGGGGAGCGATGAACCAGACTACGACGCCAACAACCCCATCGTGCGCGGTGGTCAGCCCGTGGTCGAAACGGAATACCTGACCGATGCTCTCACCCGTGAGGCGGTTGATTTCATTGATCGTCACGACGATAAGCCTTTCTTTCTCTACCTTGCCTACAATGCCGTCCACAGCCCTCTGCAGGGAGCGGACACCTACATGAAGAAATTCGCGCACATCAAAAACATGCATCGCCGCATTTTCGCGGCCATGCTGGCAAACATGGACGAGAGTGTGGGTGCGGTATTGCAGCAGTTGCGGAAATCAGGACAGGAAGAAAACACAATCGTCTTCTTCCTGAGTGACAATGGTGGTCCGACCAGAGAACTGACTTCGTCCAACCTCCCTTTGCGAGGATCCAAGGGGCAGATGTATGAAGGTGCCATTCGGGTGCCTTTCATGGTCCAGTGGAAAGGCAGGATTCCTGCGGGGCAGATCTACGATCGGCCGGTCAGCTCCTTTGATATCTTCGGCACCGCTGCGGCGCAATGCGCCGGAGTCAGTAAACCGGAGCAAGTGGAAGGTGTTGACCTGATGCCGTATCTCACAGGTCAGCGCAATGGCGCGCCCCACGAAAGTCTCTTCTGGCGTCAAGGCGGAAAGACGGCCCTGCGTCACGGTGACTGGAAGCTGGTGCGCATGGGCAGGCGATTGACTTCCGGTCAGGCAAAATGGGAACTCTACGACCTCTCGGAAGACATCTCCGAGACCAAGAATCTCGCTGACACATATCCCGACCGCCTTGCCGAACTGGTCAGGATCTGGTCGCAGCTCAACGGCGAAATGAGTGATCCGCTGTTCTAAGCTTCGTCATGCTCCTTCTGATCGCTGATGAAATAAGTGGGTCCGTCGCCAGTCTTCATGGAACCCACACACTTGTTGTCTACAAGGAATGTGGTCGTTTGATTGCAGCAGTATTTTCTGGTATCAATGATCCTTGATGGTTGACTTGAAAAATACAGTCCCATGAGCAACCTCGTCCTTCATCGTATTCGAATTGTTCTGGCGATCGCTCTCGGGATACCCTTCATCATGATTGGTGTTGAGCATTTTCTCAGGCCTGCGCCCTTTGATGCCATTGTGCCTGCCTATCTTGGGTTTCCGCGTTTCTGGACCCTTGCCAGTGGTATTACCGAAGTGCTCCTTGGTATCGGTATCATGCTGCCACCCTGTCGAAGGTTGGCCGCTCTTTGTCTGGCTGTGTTTTTGATGTGTGTCTATCCGGCAAACCTGAACATGTGGCTGAACGATATCCCGTTCAACGGACACGTGCTCAGCCACAAGGCACACCTTCTGCGTCTTTTCATTCAGCTTCTGCTGATTTGTCTGGCGCTTTGGCTTGCTGATTGGCGCAAAGGATCAACCCGTAAGGCTGCTGTCATTACTAACGAGGATTAAGCGTATTTGAATTTCAGATTCTGAGCATGACACAGTTGCTTCCCGGTGCTCGCCAGCACGCTTTGGCAAGCCCGAACCCCCTGCGGGTGTCATTTCACTTAGTGTGTGATTCCGGTCATGCTTATGATAGAGCCCATTTCATGATCACATGTTTCCAGCTTATCTTGAGCGCGCTTGAAAACTCCTGAAGACAGGCAATGTCATCCAGAGAATGTCATTTGTCTTTGTCTGAAAGTTTGATTGATAAATACCTTTCGCCAGAGGTTTGGAAATGAAATCGAGGATGATACGACCATGGCGGAGAACCTTTCTTTGGTTGGTTGTGAGCATGAGCAGTCGAACAAGCAACGAGAGCATGAATGGAGGGCAATTGTGATCTTCCTTACCTAACCTGATTGGCAAACCTCCAATATTAGTTCCAAACAGGCAGCCATTTTTTCACTGAAATGATTTTTCATGTTTTCGCAAACCATAAAAAAGAGGGAGAGTTGACCAAATTAACTTTGTAACGCAAAGTTAATAAGCAAACAATAAAATATGAAATACTTCCTTGTAACATTGCTATCCATCTTGCTGATGGGTTGCGATCTGCATCTAGATTCCGTCTATCTGGGGCGCTCGGAATCGGCCATGCTGGGTGATGTTAATCGTGGCGACACGGAAGTGGTCAAAGCGTATTTGGACAAAGGCGGAAACGTCAACCTCATGGACGAACCCGGCATGACGCCTCTGCATCATGCCGTGAATGCTGATCTAAGGGGAAGTCATCTCGAAATGGTGAAGTTGCTGATTGAAAGAGGAGCCAATGTGAATGCCGTCGATGACACACATTTTACGCCCTTGCATCTAGCCAGTCACGCAGCCACAGCGGCATTGTTGATCGAGGCGGGAGCGCGTGTGGATGCCAGAAAACGACGCACGGGAGAGACGCTGTTGTTTTCAGCGGCCAGGGGGGCAGCGCAGGGTGCTGAAAAGAGTTACCTGCATTATCTGGAACTGACGAAATTTCTCATTTCAAAAGACGCTGATGTGAACATGAAACTCAGCTCGGGAGATGAGCGTCTTAGAGCCAGCAGTGGCATAGAGGAGAAACCTTACCATGCGAAGACGGGAGATACGCCGTTGCACGCAGTGGCGAGGAGCTATTCGGAAAAGCACGCGATGGTGCTTTGCGAATTGCTGATCCAGCAGGGGGCGAACATCAACGAGACAAATATCCTTGCTCACACACCTCTGGATGAGGCGCTTGCAAATCAAAGAAAACAAACCGCTGATTTCCTTCGCAAGCTTGGAGCTGAAGCAGGTGAAGCCTTGCAAGCCAGGGTTGAATGAAGTTCTCCTGTTGTCCTGTAAACACGCACATCGAGTCTGGTTCAAGGCACAGGAAGAGGCATCATTGATGCTATCCTTTATTGAGGATCTGAGCGTGCAAGGGGCTGCATATTTTGTAAGACACCGTCTGAATGGATGCACCGGCTTTCTCGGAGTCCAGCCGCTTGATGCCATCATTTCGGTATATGCGTCCCCTCTTTTTTTAAGCGCTTCTTTCGTAGATACTCAGCCAGTGCATGCGAACACAAGGCGAGAATGAAATTTTACTCAATGGCTGTTGTTTCAGTCAGGATGTCTGCTTCCTTCATTTTTTATCGGGCTGATCTCAATCATGTTGACGCTCTTGCCTTTTGGAGTTGAAGGTCGCCCGCCTTGGAAGAGCGATGTGACGTACCCTTCAACCCGCCGCTCAAGAGTCTGATATCAATGGAATGATGCTGTTTGCTTAAGGAAAAAAAGAACGTCATCTAAACGGCGGAAAACAATAAAAATGAAAACCATCTATGCCTTGATATATCCACTCAGAAAGTAGAAATAACATGATCAGAAAAATACCATTCATGCTGTTGGAAAGGTGCAAGCATGCATCGATCCGAGTCGGATATCTGGGGATCTTTCGCAACAACCAACAAGTGCTTGTCAGGTTTTATCTCAAGCCTACTTTTTTTTCATGATCCATACACCATCCCACTCCCCTTGAGGTGGGGTTTCCTTTAATTTCCTACATCGATCTACATAGATCTGTGAGAGTTGGTCGGTGGGCTGCAATTGCAGGGCGTCATTGAAAGCCTCAATTGCCTTATCCCACTTTCCTTTGAGATAAAAGCCTCGCCCCGTCTTAAAATAGAACAACGTTTCCATGAGGTTTGGGAACGTTTCATCCGTATGGTAGTCAAGTATTTCATGAATACCAACTGGTTTTGTTTTTCCTCTTACCAGTACTTGATCGATTTCACGCATACGGTAGCTTCCGCGAAGTTTACGCGCAGTAAATTCACTGATGAGGATTCGGGCTGAATATTGTTTGCATGCACTCTCAAGGCGCATCGAGCGTAATCCCATCCTCATCCATGGTCAAAACCATGCCCTGACGGA
>ERZ802830.2466-NODE-2466-length-16701-cov-8.35997_pt1 | contig 16701 bp, 12 predicted proteins | sample MGYA00345654_ERZ802830 | MGnify/ENA primary metagenome ERZ802830 (study PRJEB30503, sample SAMEA104212375) | marine metagenome | biome: Westerlies Biome; feature: [SRF] surface water layer (ENVO:00010504) within the epipelagic zone...; material: water...
TGACTGGCAATGTTGACCCCACCGCGGCCACCTCAACCGGTTTCACGCTGGACATCACCCGGGATCTCGGAGAGAGCAGTCAATCTACGTTGCAGGTGGATGTCGGTGAGGTCCTGATACTGGCCATGGCCGCCGGGGATATCGTTATGACCGGCGACAACTACGACATGGTGCCTCCCGAGGAATTGGCCTTTGCCCTCAACAAATACTTTGCGGGTGGTTATGACATTGGGACTGTTGGTGATGCCACTGACGATATTCCACAGGGCGACGGCCTCACAGGCAACGTCAGTGGTGGCGCGGCTACCACCCGATCCTTTGGGGATCTTAAGTTTGAGTATGACTTCGCGCGTCAGGCAATGCGCATCACCCAGACGGGCGACGACACCATTCACCTCACCTCAGACCAAGCGATCGGTGCTGGTGAGGAGTTGTTTGGGGCGCTCGATCTGGAAAATGGTGGCGCTTTTGGAGATGTACAATTACGCGCTGATGCGCTCGCAGCGGTGGCCAGCGGTGCTGTGCTCACTTCTGCTGACGGCGACAACGCGATCGTTTTGACTAAGACAATGTTGCCCAATGGCGACTTTATGCAAGAGTCGCGCAACCAGCGTTACGGCGTCACGGTATCGTTTAGCGACGGCGGATTTGTGTTCGCCTCCGGTACCACCGGGGACGGATCAAGCATCGCAATCCGCAACGTTTCGGAGTACTTCGTAGCGGCGGACGCTGAGGTAGTTGCGGGGACCGCAACGGCGGGTAACGCCAAGACAGCCAACGCTGTTGGTGAAAAGCTTTTTGGTCTGTCGGTAGAGCGCAATACACCGGAATCTGAAAATACACGGAGCGTGGCGCAGGCGCTTTCTAACGTCGCCAACCGTCCTGCGGTCAGGGGGCAGTCCTCCACGCCAGCTATTGTCATCGGTAATCAGATGGGTATTGATCCGTCAAAACCCTTCGAGGTCACCGCCGATAATCAGTCACTCACTGTGATCGTAGACAACATATCCGCGCAAATTTCCCTCACTCCGAAGAACTATTCGGTTGGAGATTTCATCAAAGAGCTCGAGACGAAAATTAACCTGATGGCAGATAAGTTAGGCAATCAGGTCTCGGGTGTCTCGGTAGAGTTTGATGCTGAAACCAGCTCATTGAAGTTCACAGGCGCTACGGCATCGGATGACTCCTTCCTTCAGATTGCCGGTTCGGCTGATTTCGGTCTCGAGGATGTCGACCCAGCGTTTGGCACGACCTCCGAATATCTCTCGCTAGCACCTGATACTCAGGGCGCTTCTACTCCGCTCTATGTCTATCAGGATCGAAACGGTGAGTGGTTGGAAACCACTGATAAAGGGACCTTTGACGAGAACGATATTCCTAACTGGAGCCCGATCTTCCTGGATCGCGGTGAACTCACGTTTGATACCAGTGGTACTTTGGTCTCTCCAGTGGGCGAGGCGGTACTGAAATCTGCGACCATCATTGGTAACGACGTTAATGTCGCTTACCAGGGCAGCACGCAGTTCAACAGCCCATTTGCCGTACTCAACCAATCTCAGAACGGTGCGCCGGAAGGGGATCTGGTGGGTGTGAACATCGGTGAGGACGGGCTGGTTGTAGCGAGCTACTCAAACGGCTCTCAGAAGTCACTCGGTAAGATCATTCTTGCCAACTTTGCCACGCCAAAGGGCTTGCGTCAGGTGGGTAACTCTGGATTCACCGCCACGTCGCAATCCGGTGATGCCAAGCTCGGCGAGCCGGGTGCAGCAGGCTTTGGAACGATTCGCGCGGGTGCAACCGAGCGCTCTAACGTGGACTTGACCGCTGAGCTGGTGGCATTGATCACCGCCCAGCGGAACTTCCAGGCAAATGCGAAAGCGATCGAGACCAGTTCAACCTTGACGCAAACCATCATCCAGATGCGTGGCTAATTGCTGGGGAAGCTGAGGAATAGGTCGCAATGGATCGCTTAATCTTTACCGCAATGGCGTCGCTGAAGCAGCTCAATAACATGAAGCTTAAGCACGCCAACGCCCTAGCTAACGCCTCGACGGTGGGTTTTAAGCAGACTTTTCAGTTTGCAACGGAGACCTCTAAGGTCGCGGGCGTCGGCTATGGTTCGCGTTTTGTGCCGATGAATCGGTCCAACGATGAGCTGGTGATTAATCCGGGACCGCTGATTTCAACGGGCAGAAAGTTAGATATTTACTTGTCGGGCTCTGCCTTGCTCGGCGTACAGGCGCCCAATGGGCAGGTGGCATTCACGCGCAGGGGCGATCTCGCCATCGATCAAGCCGGCCTGTTATCCACCGCTAACGGCCATGTCGTACTGGGCGAAGGTGGCGCACCGATTACTGCGCCCGTAGGAGTCGAACTGGCGATCACGGATGACGGTACGGTCACCGCGACTGACCCGGTGCAGCCCGATGCCCCGCCGACCATCGTCGGTAATTTGCTGTTGCGCGACGCAACTGGTGTGCGAATGGTCCGCAGAGTGGACGGACTTTACGAGACGATTACAGCCCGAGGAAAAGGCGGTGATTTCGAGGGAGGGCCTAACCCCCCGGCCATCAAGCCCGGTGCACTGGAGGGTTCTTCCATTAACGTCGCCGAGCAGCTGGTCGGCCTTATGGATATGTCTCGATCCTTTGAGATCAAGATCAAGATGATCAGTGAGATGAAGGAATTGGATGACTCGGGCACCACTATGATGCGGTACGCCTAGTCTTAAGGAGAAAGTGAGATGGACGCCTCAGTTTGGGTAGCAAAAACAGGTTTGACCGCGCAGCAGCGCCGCATGACGGTCATTGCCAACAATCTGGCAAACGTCAACACCGTTGCTTTCAAGCGGGACCGAGCGGTTTTCGAGGACCTGTTGTACCAGAATATTCGACAGCCCGGCGCTTCTGCTGATGCACAGACCATTGCGCCAACCGGCCTGATGATGGGTACAGGTTCCCGCATTATCGCGACAGAAAAGCTTCATGAGCAGGGCAACATGATGTCGACGGAGAATGCACTGGATGTCGCCGTCCTGGGCCGCGGTATGTTCCAGATCTTGCAGGCAGACGGCACCTTTGCGTACACCCGCGATGGCTCATTTAAGCTGAACGATCAGGGCCAGTTGGTGACCGCTAACGGTCAACAGTTAGTACCCGCGGTGAACATCCCCAATAACGCAGCGGCCGTGACCATCGGTCGTGATGGAACAGTCAGTGTGGAATTGGCCGGCGGCGGCGGTAGCAGCCAGATCGGCACCATTCAGGTTTCACGCTTCATTAATGAAGCAGGCCTGCAGCCAATTGGTCGCAACCTCTTCCGTGAGACGACTGCCAGCGGACCGGTAGAAGTCGGCACACCGGGTCTAGCGGGTTTTGGTGAGTTGGCGCAAGGCTCCCTAGAGGCCTCTAACGTCAACGTTGTGGCTGAGATGGTCAGCATGATCGAGACGCAGCGCGCCTACGAGGTGAACTCCAAGGCCATTTCCGCGGCGGACGGCATGCTGCGCTTCCTTAACCAGAACCTATAGTGAGTTGATGCGATGATGCGCACTCTGACAATGTTGATGGCGAGCTTGTTGCTTGGGGCTTGTGCCTCCAAGCCGCCGCTGGAAGACAACAGTGACTTTGCACCGATTCGGCCCCTCGAGCCGGCGGCCAACGCGTTGCCGACAGGATCCATCCTGGGCAACAGCATGCATATGTCACTGTTCCAGGGTCAGCGTCAGTGGCGCGTCGGCGACATCATCACGGTCGTACTCAACGAGTCAACTCAGGCGTCGCGTAACTCTTCTTTGATCACTGAGCGCAAGGCAACTAACGACGTGCTCGCCAGCAGCTGGACGAATGCGCTGCTGTCGCCCAACGGATTTTGGGGCGATGTGCGCGGTGACATCGATCTGAATAAGGCAGAGATTGGCACCGAGGGTGTGGGCACTGCGGCACAAGCAAACGCGCTGTCAGGGGTGATTACGGCGATGGTTGCCGAGGTGTTGCCGAACGGCAATTTGATCGTCGAGGGGCGCAAGCAGCTCTCTCTGACGGAAGGCGCCGAATTTATCCAGATTCGCGGTGTGGTGCGTGCGCGTGACGTGCAGCCGGATAACACCGTGTCATCTATGCGAATGGCACAGGCTCAGATTTCCTACCGCGGCTCTGGCAATCTGGCTGAGTCGACACAGCCTGGGTGGATTACCCAGCTGTTGTTCAAGTATTGGCCCTTGTAATTGGAGCGTCTGATCATGATTGGGCACAAAAATGTCATCACATGGATAAGCGTTTTTTGCCTTTCTCTGGTGGTGAATACCGCGCAGGCTGATCGAGTCAAAGACCTTACAAACGTGGGCGGTGTGCGGGGTAACCAGCTAGTCGGATACGGCTTGGTTGTCGGCCTCGCAGGTACTGGCGATGGCAAGGATCCGACATTCACCGGGCAGAGCCTCAAAGCGATTCTCGAGAGCCTCGGTGTCACCACAAATCCTTATGACGACTACGACTTGGCGCAATCCCGCGGTCGACCCATTCAGGTGGACAACGTGGCGGCTGTGATGGTCACGGCTACCTTACCGCCGTTCGCCAAGCCTGGCCAAGTAGTTGACGTGAATGTCGCAGCGTTGGGGACCGCAACAAGCCTGCGCGGTGGCAACCTGGTGATGACCGAGCTTCGTGGTATCGATGGGCAAACCTATGCCGTGGCCCAGGGTTCTCTCACCGTGACCGGCGTGATGGAAGAGCAGAACGGCACGAGCGTGCAGATTGGTATTCCCACGTCTGGTCGTATCCCCGACGGGGCGACGGTTGAGCGTCAGGTCGACAACTCTTTCGACAAGAGCGATCACCTCGTTTTCAACGTCAATGGCAATGATTTTTCCACGACGGCTGCGATTACAGAAAAGATTAATGAGGTCTTTGGTGAGGGTACTGCCTTTGCGATGGATGGCGTGTCTCTCGCGGTGCGCGCGCCCGTTGGACTGTCTGAGCGAGTCAGTTTTGTGGGTATGATCGAGAATCTAGAGGTTGAGCCAGGTATTCCCCCTGCGAAGGTCGTGATCAATTCGCGAACGGGTACCGTTGTGATTAACCAGCAAGTGAAGATCTCTGCGGCCGCGGTGTCCCACGGCACGGTCAACGTTAGCGTCTCAACCCTTAATGAGGTCTCACAGCCGGGACCGTTTACCGAAGGCCGAGGCGTAGAGACGCGCGATGTCGCGAATTCCACTGTTGAGGTGTCCGAGGGCGCGGGTGGCACTGGTATGATAAATGATACGGTAGATCTGAGAGACATCGTCGATGCCATCAACCGAAGCGGCGCTTCGACAACATCGTTGATTGCCATTTTGGAAGCGCTCAAGAGCGCGGGTAGCCTCAAGGCCGAGCTCGTGGTGATCTGATGGACGGCGTCGTTTCAAGCTACAACGACTTTCAGGGGCTCGCAAAGTTGCGCGCCAAGGCCGAGGAAGATCAGATGTCGGCTGCCCGCGAAGTGGGGCAGCAGTTTGAAGCGTTTTTTATTCAGATGATGCTGAAGTCCATGCGCGACGCAGGAGAGGGCCTGAAAAGCGGTCTGTGGGAGTCGAGCGCAGGCGACAGCTACGAGGAGATGTTTGACGCGGAGCTGTCGACTTCGTTAGCCAAGTCTCAAGGCATTGGCATGACCGATTGGCTGGTCCGTCAGCTGGAGAATCCGGGCGGCTTAGCGACAGCACGAAAAGGCATGGGGGTAAGTGCTTATCAATCACTTGCCTCTGCTCAGTAGCCGAGGGCGCTGAAAGATGGTTGATATTCTCTCCATCGGCAGCGGGGCCGTTACTGCTTACCGTCAAGCCTTGTCCACGACGAGTAACAATATTGCCAACGTCAACACGCCGGGTTATAGCCGACGCGAACTTAAGATAGGGGAAAGCTTTCCGGTAGAGGAAGGCATTTTCAGTTTTGGTTCGGGTGCCCAGGCTGAGAGGGTCGGGCGCGCTTATGACGAGTTTATCGAGCGTGCTCTGCGTGATGCCACCAGCGACCTGGAGGTTAATGACCCAGTTATTGAGTATGCCAATCGCATCGTTGACATCATGGGTACCGAGAGCATCAGCCTCGCCAACGCGATGGATGACTTCTTCAACGCTGCGGAGCAGCTCAGCACTGATCCCAAATCAGCGCCCTTGCGCACCGATTTTCTCAATGCGGGAGAGGCTGTCGCGGCGCGCTTCAACGATATTGCGTTGCAGGTTGACACCATCGCGAAGGAATCGGAGGTGTCCTTTCGTCAGTCAGTAGAAGAGCTAAACGCCCTCTCAACACAGCTATTAAAGGTCAACCAGCAGCTGAATCGCAAAGCGTCGGTTCTTGATCAGCCGCCCAGCATGCTCGATCAGAGAGATGCCTTATTGCGAGATATGTCGGCTCTGGTGAAACTCGGTGTGACCGAGCTGCCGAGTGGTCAGGTCATCGTGAATTTTGGTGGGTCTGGTCGTGGTTTCGAAATCGTTACCCAGACTGAATCAAAAGATATTGGCGTCTTTTCAAGTGATGAGACGGGTGGTACTGATCTGCGCTTGATTCTGGATCCTTACGGCGCCAAGCGTCCTTTGCCGGGTGCCCCTGGCGGTAATATCGGTGGTGCCATGGCGTTTCGCTCGGAGGTGTTGCGGCCGGTGCGAGTGGGTCTTGATCATCTGGCCAGCTCGTTCGCAAAAGAAGCCAATCAAGTACACCGCAACGGTTTGGATGCCGAGGGTGATTTTGGCGGCGACCTGTTTCGAACGTCTACCAGTTTTGCTGCCAGCCTGGATAACGCTAATGGCGCGGTGTCTGCCTGGGCCAAAGTGACGGACCCTGCTATCGCACCAGCCGAGGCGATGGAGTTTATTTATCGCGAGGCCACGCAGAGCTGGGATGTGCTCAATCTGCTCACCCGGGAAAGGCTGGGTGCAATCAGTTCCGGGGAAGACCAGCCCTTTATGGGGATGAGTATTACCCTTGCGGGAGAGCCCGATAACGGCGATGTGGTGATCTTTTATACGGAGGATAGACCCGCTCGCACCTTTGAAGTGTTGATTAAGGATATTGATCGTGTCGCGGCGGCGGCCACAATGAGACAGACACCAGGAGCGAGCAACACCTCGGGTGCGGAGGCTTCTCTTGCGCTTATTCCCGAGGAAGAACAACCAGCAGGGTTTCAGTATGGGTATGCACTCTCAAACGAGGGCGCGACCCAGACACGCCAGGACGTGACCATCAAGGCGGATGGACTGCGCCCCGCAGTGCAGCTCGCCAAGGGAACGCTGGGCGCGCAAGTGCTTTTTGATATTCAAACTGGCTCCGACCAGCAGATTCAGGTGCTCACCCGAGAGGGCGTTCACGTTGCGGGTACTACGGCTCCGCTCAGTGCAACGGAGGCCAATACGCTGATGTCTTTGGACAGCGGCTTTGGAGAAGGCTCCTACTCGTCCACATATCATAATAAGACGGGTAATGAAGCCTATCTCGACACCACCGTTCAATTCGGCATCTCCAACAAGGCGAGAACCGTAACCAACCCTTCGGTGGACCCTGAGACGGGGTTGGTGACGCAGGTAACAACTACCGAGCCGGCATTTATTGCGTCGAAAAAGGTATCTGCGACGAAAAATAATACGACTGGTGCGCAAACGCTCGTCGCATCGGGTGCCATTAATTTCAGCAACACATATTACGACCCAGATGACAGAGCTGCCGATGCAGACGGATACGTAGAGCAAAGTATTGCCCTCGGTGCGCTCACTCTGGCATCAGGAAAAACGCTCTCGGCCGCCAAGATGGCCAGCTACTTAAACGAGGAATTCAAGGGGCTGACGGCGAATAACGTAGTGGCCAGTGCTCATAACGAATTGCGCGCCCAAGAGATTGATCCGACCAAAACGCTCACGATTGCTGGCGGCAGCGTTGCCGCTGTGACCATTAACTATGCCGCGAACGCGACGGTGGGTGAAGTCATTCAGGCAATCAATGCCAAGTCTGGTGACACAAATGTCAGGGCAGCGTGGTTTGGTGATACCGGGATCGCGTTGACCAATACGTCTGGCCACGAGGGCGAAAACATTGTCTTGGGACTCGCTGGTGTAGGCTCCGGCCTCACCTCCTTGGGCCTCGTTTCGGGCAATTACGAGGGAACCTATCAGATCTCCGCGTCTGGAGAAGAGGTGGTATCCAACGTCTTCTCCACGGGCACCCAAGTGCTGAATAAAGGAGCGACATTTGATCTTTCGGTGACACGCGCCGGTGGGAGTGCACAGACTGTAACTCTTGCAGCGGGGAGCGACACCCCTCAGGGCATTGTTGACGCGATAAATCATACCGGTACGGGTATCCCGGGTATTACTGCGGCACTGCTTGCTGAAGATGCGGGTGGTTATCGCATCACGCTCCGCGACACGACCGGTGTGGGTAACGGTTTTACCGTCACCTCTGATATCACCGACTATAAACCTAACGACTACGCAGGGAATCCCGCTGCGTCAGCCGATATCGATTTGGGCTTCAATGATCTTGCCAACCGCAATACCGGCATGAACAAGCCGATTGAAATGGCCTTGACGCTGTCCGGCACGGGCTCCCCCGCTGACCTCGGGCGGATGGCACTTAACACGGGTGTTCTCATCGATGGCGCGGCCGCCGATGACTTGGCGATTTTCGTCACGGGCTCGGGCACGGTTGATGCCACGCTCAGAGCAGACGCCAAAGCCGAATCGATGCCAGCGAGCTATCCCGCTGCTCCTTTTAGGGTCGACTTCAGTACCGACAGTGTCTATACCATCACAGATACCAAGACGAATACCGTCGTCGCTACTCGACTATACACAGCCGGTGCGGATATCGATTACCAAGGTATTCGAGTGGAGTTTAACAACGTGCCCAAGGCCCGTGATCAGTACACCATTGAGGCCAATACCGATGGGATCGGCAGCAATGAAAATATGCTCCGAATGATCGACCTGGGCAAGGCGCAACTCATTTCCGGGCAGACCTTTTCTGCGGCTTATCGCGATCTCGTCGCCGGGGCAGGCGCGCGGGCGCAAATGGCTGAGCTGGGTAGAGAAGCAATGCTAGTGGTGCGCGATCAAGCGCAAGCGAGTCGGGAGTCGGCAGTGGGGGTAAACCTCGATGAGGAGGCCGCCGACTTGATTCGCTTCCAGCAGGCGTATCAGGCATCCGCTCAGGTAATCCAGATGTCCCAGCGACTTTTCGACACACTGATTCAAGCGAGTTGATTGAGCGATGAGAATTTCAACGGCACAGTACTATCGCGTGAACGCTGAACAAATGCAGGCGCGCCAAAATAAGGTGGCAGAGTCTCAGGCCAAGCTAGGGTCCGGGAAGCAAATGTTGCATCCCAGTGAAAACCCCTCTAAGGCCGACCTTATCTCACGGCTGGAGAGCGCGAAGGAGCGCCAGGGTGTGTACGGGAAAAATCTCGATGCCGCCGAAACCCGACTGACTGCAGAAGAAACCGTGCTCACCTCTATGACGCAAATCATGCAGCGCATTACTGAGCTGACGGTTCAAGCGGGTAACGACACCCTGGCAGCGGCAGACCGCGATGTGATCGGTGCCGAGGTCAGGGCTATGCGCGATGAGCTCCTTAAGCTGACGAATGCTCAGGACCTCAATGGCAACTACATTTTTTCGGGCAATAAAGTCGAGAGCCCCGCTTTTGTTGAGGATGCCCGCGGCGTAGTCAGCTACAACGGTGACTACGGCAGGCTCGAACTCAACGTATCAGATGTGCGACGAATGACCATTAACACACTAGGCCCGGAGCTGTTTTCGGCGGACGACTTTGCCACGCTGGATGACCTCGTTTTAAGCCTCACAAGCGACGACGGGGCTGGTATTCGGTCTGCTCTCACAAAGCTGAATACCATCAGCGACAAGTTGACCACCTCTTACGGCACCATGGCGGGCAGAATCGTTGCCATTGATACGCAGCGGGCCGTAACTGAGGATATCGAGCTGCGGTTGACCGAATTGCTGCAGCGCGAAGACGACCTCGACTATGCCACGGCGGTGACTGAACTGACGCAAGAGTCAGTGGCGTTGCAGGCACTACAGGCCAGCTTTGCGAAGCTGAGCCAGCTCACGTTGTTCAACTACATCAGTTAACAGCAGTGATTAGGGTGAGAGTGAGATAACAGATGGCCACTGACAACATCGCATCATCGGTTATGAAGACACTGGGTGGCGGTTCTGGCATTGATATTGTCAAACTCGCGCGCGATTTGACCGATGTCGAAAAATTACCTGCCGAAGAAAAAATTGCCGCAGGCCAAGAGGCGGCGGAGGGGAAAATTTCTGCTCTGGCAGTCCTTAAATTTAATGTTCAAGCACTCATTGATCAATTTAACGGGCTCAATGATGCGGCTGAGTTAGCGACGCCCACTGCGACAAGTTCCGATGCTACAAAAGTTTCAGTCACCGCAACTGACGGTTCTGCACTGACTGGAATCTCGGATATATCAGTAACCACTCTGGCGGCGGCCCAGCGCAACAAATCTAATCAATACAGCTCTACCACACAGGCGTTAAACAGTGGGAGTGCTTTCACCTTGACGATTACTCCCGGGACCGGCACCGCAACCAATGTTTCCGTCGAGGCGGGTAGCGATACACCTACGGGAATAGTCAGTGCGATTAACAAGGCAAACGCGGGTGTCACTGCCATGTTACTCGCAGAAGATGCCAGCGGTTCAAACTATCGAATAGTGCTCACTGGCGCGACAGGTGCCGCCAATTCCTTTGTCGTCAGCTCTACACTGTCAGACAGTGATCTGGGGTTTCACGATACGAGCAACGGCAACTCAACCGACAATTCCGGCACCAAATCGATGCAGAATCCAGCGGATGCAGCATTGACTTATAACGGCATTTCCATCACGAGATCCACGAACAGTATTAATGATGCTATTTCTGGGGTAACGCTCTCGCTCAATGCCACCCATACTGGTGGAGCCACAACATCTATTAATGTGGTCAGTGATCAATCTACATTAAAGACTAAGCTCCAGGACCTAGTCACTACTTACAACGACGTTCAGTTCGCAATCAGCGAACTCGCTGATCCAGATTCGGAAGAAGAGGATGTGGGAGGGGCGCTGGCCAGGGATCTGGCAGTAATCCGAACTGTTAGAGACACGGTGTATACAGCTGTGACTCAAGATTCCTCAACGCCATCGGGCGATTTCACAGGCCTCAGAGACATAGGTGTAACGCTGACTGCTTCCGGTCAGCTGCAATTTAGCGAGACTGTCTACGATGCCAAAGCCGCGACCAGCTACGACGCTATATCAACGATGCTTTCAGCTGGCACAGACAATCAATCTCGGTATGACGGTCAATCACAGGGCTTGGCAATTGATGCGATTGTGAAACTGGAAGTCTTGACGGATTCCATAACTGGAATTTTCGCACAGCGGACGGAGTCAACTAATAAAGAGCTCTCGGCCTATAGCCAGGACTTAATTGATCTCGAAGCGCGCATGGAAGCGCTGTACGAGCGATATCTCTCTCAGTTTACGGTTATGGAAACGCTGGTGAAGCAACTGAACAGCACTCGGGAGTCGCTGACTGACACGTGGAGCAATATGGGCAATTTCAACAAGTAACGCGGGTTTCTAAAAGGCATGAGCTGATTTGGATCTCTGAGGTTCTGACATGGTCGAAAGCCTCATCTTGGAAAGCCGCTCAAATAGCAAGAAATGGTTAGGCGGTTAATGGCAAGTAAATCATGGCAAACAAGATATTGGTAACAGGCGCAGATGGATTTATTGGCTCGCACCTCACCGAACAACTGGTGAGAGCAGGCCATGACGTTCGTGCGTTTGTTTACTACAACTCCTTTAATGCCTGGGGCTGGCTCGATAGCGCTGACCGTGAGGTACTGAGTCAAATAGAAGTCGTTTCCGGTGACATTCGTGACGCGGCGGGAGTCGATGCAGCGATGGACGGTTGCAGCCATGTTCTGCATCTTGCGGCACTGATCGCGATCCCTTTCAGCTACAACAGCCCCGATGCTTATGTGCAGACCAATGTAACGGGCACACTCAACGTGTTGCAGGCCGCGCGGCGACACAATATTCAGCATTTGGTGTGTACCTCTACGTCGGAGACCTACGGTACCGCCCTGCGTGTGCCCATCGATGAGGACCACCCCCTGAATGCGCAATCACCCTACGCCGCCACCAAGATAGCAGCCGATCAGTTAGCGTTGTCATTTCACAAGTCTTTTGATCTGCCTGTTTCTGTAATAAGGCCTTTCAACACGTTTGGCCCACGGCAGTCAGCCAGAGCCGTTATTCCAACGGTCATTGGACAAATCGCAGCGGGGGAAAATCAGATTAAATTGGGCTCCCTTCACCCTACCCGTGACTTCACCTTTGTTGCTGATACCGCGCGAGGCTTTATTCAGCTGATGAGCAGCGATCGGGGTATTGGGCAGGTCACAAACCTTGGCACCGGATATGAGATCTCTATAGGAGACACCGTGTCGCTGATTGCCCAGGTGATGGGTGCCTCGGTAGAGGTAAAGCAGCAAGAGGAGCGCGAACGGCCGCCAAACTCAGAGGTTGAGCGCCTGGTGGCCTGTACCCGCAAGGCAAGCGACCTTATCTGCTGGTCTCCGGAGTTCTCGGGGCATGAGGGCCTCAAGCGAGGCCTGCAGCTAACCGCTGAGTGGTTTCGGGACCCCGTCAATCTGGCGCGGTACAAGACGGGTGCATACAACCTATGAATGCCCAGATTGAGCACAGGCTTCCCTTAATAGCTGAGGAATTGGCAAGCGAGGTTAGCGCGCGTTTGCAGGCGCTGTTCCCGGGCCGAGAGGGCTCGTTGTCGCTTCACGAACCCGAGTTCAGCGCGCAGGCCGAGGCCAATGTGGCCGAATGCATTCGTTCAACCTTTGTGTCTTCAGTCGGTGCATTTGTCGGCGAGTTTGAGGCGCAGCTGGCCGACGCTTGTGGCGCCGCTCATGCCGTTGCTGTAGTGAACGGCACCGCGGCTCTGGAACTGGCGCTGCGTGTCGCAGGTGTCGAGCCGAATACAGAAGTGCTGATGCCCAGCTTGACGTTCGTCGCCACGCCCAATGCGGTCAGCCATCTGAATGCGGTCCCACACTTTGTCGATGTCAACGAACAAACACTCGGTATTGATGCAGAGGCATTACTGCGGCACTTAAACGAAATTGCCGAACCCAAAGCGGGCCGCCTTTATAACCGCCAAACCAATCAAGTTATCTCGGCACTGGTGCCGGTGCACGCGTTTGGCCACCCCGTTGCAATGGATGCGTTGAACAAAGTAGCGGCGACCTTTGGTATTGCTGTAATCGAAGATGCGGCCGAAGCGCTGGGTAGCAAGTACAAGGGGCGGAAATGCTCGGCGCTGGGTCGGTTGGGGGCGGTGAGCTTTAACGGCAACAAGATCATCACCACGGGTGGGGGTGGTGCGGTTATTACAAACGATAGTGACCTCGCCGCCGAGGCCCGGCATCTTTCTACCACTGCCAAACTCCCCCATGCATGGGCTTTTAGTCACGACAGGGTGGGCTACAACTACCGCATGCCGAATCTCAACGCGGCGCTTGGTGTCGCCCAACTTGAGGAATTATCTGACCGAATAGCCAAAAAGCGCAGGCTAGCAGCTGCCTATATCAAACAGTTTTCGGATCACCCGGATCTACGAGTTATGCGCGAACCCGAGCACGCAACCTCTAACTATTGGCTCAATACTCTAATTTTGGAGCCTCATGCGGCTTTTAGCCGAGATGAAATCCTCCAGCGTCTCAACGACGCGGGTTTTATGGCAAGGCCGGTCTGGGAACCGATGCATACCTTGAGTATTTACGCTGATGCTCCGCGCGCGCGACTCCCCCAAACCGAGGCGCTGGCGCAAAGAATTATTAATTTACCCTCCTCGGCCAAACTCGTGGAGTTACTGCCATGAGCCCGTTAATCCTGATAGGTGGCGGCGGGCACTGCCGGTCCGCGATCGATGTGATCGAGGCTGAGGGATGTCACCACATTATTGGCGTCCTGGAACAGCCCTCTTTTGTATCCTCGGAAGTGCTCGGGTATCCCGTATTAGGTGCCGACGATGATCTCTCCCGTTTTGTTGTTGATGGCGTGGGCGTCTTGGTGACGATGGGTCAAATCAAGACGGCGGAAATTAGAGCCCGCGCGTTCATCGCTGCAAAAATCGCGGGTGCTTCACAGCCCGCCATTGTTTCTCCAAGAGCCCATGTCTCTCGCCATGCTCGAGTCAGTGCGGGCACCATCGTGATGCATGGTGCTGTAGTGAATGCAGGTTGCGAGATTGGCGAGAACTGCATCGTCAATTCGATGGCGCTTGTGGAGCACGACGTGGCGGTTGGGGATCACACCCATATTGCTACCGGCGCCCGCGTCAACGGTGGCGTGACGATTGGCCCAAGGTGCTTTATCGGGTCGGGTGCGGTCTTACACAATGATATTGAAATTGGTGAGGGCGCGATCATCCCCGCTGGCGCTTTAGTGCGATCAAGCGTATCGACAACTCGTTCATCTTCGGTCGAGGGGCGAGGTGCGGCTCATGGCTGATTTCAGAGCAGACCGTGTTTTGGTAATCGCCGAAGCGGGCGTTAATCATGACGGCAATATTGAGCAGGCACTGCAACTGATCGATGTTGCGGCGGATGCCGGTGCTGATCTTGTTAAGTTCCAGACTTTCGATGCTGACATGTTGGCTACAGCCAACGCAGCGCTGGCCGACTATCAAGAGCAGGCTTCGGGTGGTGACGATCTGCCTGCCGACACAGGTCAGCTGACGATGCTGAAAAAATTACAGCTGAGTGAGCGTGACCATCACAAGTTAATGGCGCATTGTGAGGCTCGTGGCATTGAGTTTTTCTCGACTGCGTTTGATCTATACAGTCTGGATTTTCTTGCCCAATGCGGTGCCACGCGATTTAAGGTGCCCTCGGGCGAGATTACCAACCTCCCTTACCTCAGGCAGATCGCTTCTTTCCAATCAGAGGTCATCATGTCTACGGGTATGGCGAGCCTGGATGAAATTGGCGAGGCCGTCCGTTGTCTCGAGGTTGCGGGCTTGCCGAAAGAGAGCATCACTTTGCTGCATTGCACTACCGAGTATCCCGCGCCCATAGATGAGGTGAATTTACGGGCTATGTGCACGATGGGTAAGGCCTTTGGCGTGGCGGTGGGCTACTCAGATCACACTGACGGGATTGACGTGGCCATTGCCGCCGTCGCCTTGGGCGCTACGGTCATTGAAAAGCACTTTACGCTCGACCGTAATCTGCCGGGGCCGGACCACCGCGCCAGTCTCGAGCCGGAGGAGCTCAAAGCTATGGTGGCGGGCATTCGCCGAATAGAGCGAGCTTTGGGCAGCGAAGAGAAACAATGCACTCGCAGCGAAAGAAAAAATATCGCGTTGGTGCGTAAATCGATTGTGGCTGCGCGAGCGATCGAAAAAGACGAGGTGCTCTCTGAGGATAACCTCACCGTCAAGCGCCCCGCCACAGGCCTGTCGCCCATGCTATGGGACGGGGTGATTGGCACGCGGGCTGCCCGATCATTTTTGCCTGACGAAGTGATTGAGCTATGAAAAAGGTCTGCGTTGTGACAGGTTCTCGCGCAGATTACGGCCTGTTGCGCTATGTGATGGCAGGGCTCCGAGACTCTCAATACTGCGCCCTGCAGGTGATTGCCACCGGTATGCATCTCGCGAGCGAATTTGGCTACACGTGGCGCAACATCGAGGCGGACGGCTTTCATATCGATTGGAAGGTCGACATGCTCCTCGGTGCAGACACCGAGGTCGCGGTCACCAAATCAGTGGGTTTGGCCATTACCGGTTTCGCCGACGCATTTGCTGCGTTGCAACCTGACCTCGTCTTGCTCCTGGGGGATCGTTTCGAGATTTTTGCTGCTGCGTCTAGTGCAACGATTGCGGGGATCCCGATTGCGCATCTCCATGGGGGAGAAATCACCGAAGGGTCAGTGGATGACACCATTCGGCACGCGATTACCAAGATGTCCAGTTTGCACTTTACCGCTGCCGAGGCCTACCGCCAGCGTGTGATTCAGCTGGGTGAGCCGCCGGATACGGTCTGGAATGTAGGGGGGTTCGGTGTCGATTCAGCCCTGCAAACGCCCTTGATGGCGCGCGCCGATGTAGAAGAGCAACTCGGAATTTCTCTCAGCGACCCTGTGCTCTTGATTACATTTCATCCTGAGACCGGGCAAGTCGATACCGACGCGTGTGCCCAAATGTCGGAATTGCTGGCCGCTTTACAGGCGGTGGATGCGACACTGGTGTTTACCTTACCGAATGCGGACGTTGGTGGGCGAAGTCTATTTGAATTGATAACAGCATTTGTTGCCAAGAACCCGACCCGCGCCTGTGTACGCGCTTCTCTAGGGCAAAGCCTATATCTATCGGTATTGGCGATCTCCGCAGGTGTCGTGGGGAATTCATCTTCCGGGTTACTCGAGGCGCCCGCATTTGGTGTGGGCACGGTAAATATCGGTTCTCGTCAGCGTGGCCGCCTGAAGGCGGCGAGTGTGATTGACTGTGCCGCCGAGCGAGACGCCATGCGTGAGGCGATTGCCCTGCTAATCAATCCTGAGACTCGCGCCCGCAACCGATCAGGGATCCAACACCCCTATGGCCAGCGCGGCGC
>ERZ802830.2467-NODE-2467-length-16695-cov-9.52091_pt1 | contig 16695 bp, 18 predicted proteins | sample MGYA00345654_ERZ802830 | MGnify/ENA primary metagenome ERZ802830 (study PRJEB30503, sample SAMEA104212375) | marine metagenome | biome: Westerlies Biome; feature: [SRF] surface water layer (ENVO:00010504) within the epipelagic zone...; material: water...
TTCTATCTCTTTACAAAATATTAAAGTTACGTCGGGAATATATATTCAAGCCTTGAAACTATTTTTTAAAGGAGCTAAATATATCAATAGACCAAAAATATCAAAAACAAAATTTACTGTAATAAATGAGAAAAGATAGAGAATATAAAAGAAAAGTTGATCTTTTTTTATCCGTATTAAGACAAAGCAGATTCGGTAAAATATCTGTTCTGTATCAAAATAAAAAGATTCTTGATTATCAAGCTCCTGAAAATGGTCCAAAAGCTGAAATAAATATAATTAATGAAAAATGCTTGGATGATTTTTTTAATAGAGGAGATTTAGGATGGGCAGAAAGCTATATTGATAAAAATTGGGATACAAAAAATTTAACAAGTTTCCTTGAATGGGGAGCTAAAAACTTCCATCAATTTTCTAGCTTTATAAGAGGAAGATGGTATATAATTTTATATTTAAGGCTTAAACATTTTTTAAATGGCAACTCTAAAAAAGGATCAAAAAAAAATATCCACCACCATTACGACCTAGGAAATGAGTTTTATAAATCTTGGTTAGATGAAACTATGACTTATTCGTCAGCAATTTTCAAAACAAAAACACAGTCACTTGAATTAGCCCAGATAAATAAGTATAAAAATCTTGCTGAACTTATTGATGTTAAACCTGGCGATAAAATCCTTGAGGTTGGTTGTGGCTGGGGTGGATTTTCAGAATTTTTAGCGACTACTTATAAGGCAAAGGTGACCGCGATTACAATTTCTAAGAATCAGTTCCTTGCAGTCAAAAGTAAAATTGAGAAAAAACACTTGAAAGAACAAGTTGATGTTAAGCTGATAGACTATAGAGATTTGAACGGGAAGTTTGATAAAATTGTTTCTATTGAAATGTTTGAAGCTGTTGGGGTTAGGTATTGGAGTATATTTTTTAAGAAACTTTATGAGAACCTCAAGCCTAATGGTTGTATTGGTCTGCAAACGATTACAATTGATGAAAAGTTTTTTCAAACATACAAGAAGTTTCCGGATTTTATACAGACCTATATATTTCCAGGTGGAATGCTACCATCAATTTCTGCAATTAATGAAGTTATGTCAAATGAAGGGCTTTATATAGATAAAAAGAATATGTTTGGGCTAGATTATGCTGAAACACTCAAAAGGTGGAGATTTTCATTCCAAGACTCTTTGAGTGAGATTAAGTCCCAAGGTTTTAATGATACATTCCTAAGAATGTGGAATTATTATTTAAGTTATTGTGAAGGTGGTTTTAGGTCTAGAAATATAGATGTTGGTCAGTTTCTTATAAAAAAGAATTGAACATACTATCGATAATGAAATATTTCTTTTATTCCTTACCAGCATTTGCATTCGCAATACCAACGTTCCCAGTTATGGTATTTCTACCTGCTCTCTACTCTGAAGTATATGGGTTCGATATAGCTATAATTGGAATTATACTTTTTGCAGCAAAATTAATAGACATAATCACTGATCCGTTAATGGGTTGGTTAAATGATAAAAATTTTTTTTCAAGAAAAATATGGTTGGTAATTGGAGGAATACTTTCCGGGGTTGCTCTTTATAAACTTTTTAAGGTAAATGAGATCCCTGGAAACGAACATTTACTTATATGGATTATAGTTTTATATACAGGATGGACAATTTTTCAAATACCTTATCTATCAATTGGATATAATCTAGAGGGGAATTATCATAAAAGAACAAGACTTAGTGCATCTCGAGAATTCTTTGTTCTTCTGGGGTTATTTTCATCGCTTCTAATTCCAATAATATTAAATGTAGACAACGTAGAACTTGTTAGCAAATTAGTAGATTTAGCAATAGCATCTGGGTTTTTGGGACTATTATTTTTTACAATATGTGTTAAAGATAATAGATCTCCAAAACAGAAAAATTCTTCAGAAATTAATTTTAAAAACATTTATAAGAATAATAAATTAAGCAGGTTTATTTTTGTATGGTTTTTAAATACACTTGCAAATGTATTTCCGATGGTTCTTTTTGTCTTTTACGTATCATACATACTTGGAGGAGATGATTATGATAGGCAAATAACATTATTTTACTATTTTTTATTTGCTGTTTTGGGTGTCCCTTTTTGGACATATCTCTCTAAGAAAACTAATAAAGTTTTAGCATGGAGAGTATCATTAATACTATCTGCTTCAATTTTCTTGTTTGTTGTTTTTTTAGATAGGGGAGATTTAAATTTATTTATTATTATCTCATGTTTGACAGGTTTATGCCTTGGTGCAGATCTTCTTATTCCAATGTCTATTCAAGCAGACTTAATAGACCACCACCAAATGAAATTTGATGAAAATATGTCTGGAGTAATGTTTTCTATCTTGACATTTCTAAACAAACTTTCGTTCGCACTAGCAAGTATTATCATATTTGGTGTATTAGGATTGCTAAATTTTGATACCAATGATTTAGTTTCTAAAGAAAGTAAAATCTTTATAATTCTTAGTTATGCAATAATTCCTGTTATACTTAAAATAGTAGCGGCTCTTCTGCTTAAAAATTTTAGGTTTGGAGAAAGTGAATTAAAAAAAGTACAAAAAATTATTACTGTTAATGATTAAAAAAAATAATATATTTAATATATGAAATTATTATACCTGTTATTAACTTTAACCCTTTTATCTTGTGCGAATGATATGAATGTAAAAAACTTTGAAACCGAAACACCCAAGTTTGTTCTTGAAGATTATTTTGATGGTAAGACTAAAGCATGGGGTATGTTTCATGATAGATTTGGAAATTTAAAAAGATCATTCAAGGTTGATATAAAAGGGACTATAGTAAATGACACACTGACTTTAGATGAAAAATTTGTTTATAATGATGGTGAAAAGGAATCTAGAATTTGGAGTATAAAAATTCTAGGAAATAATAGATATTCAGGGACAGCCGATGACGTTATAGGAAAAGCTACGGGCATCTCCTCTGGTAATGCTTTAAATTGGAAATATAAGCTTAATTTAAAAGTTAAAGATTCTACAGTGGCAGTAGATTTTGATGATTGGATGTTTTTACAGGACGATAATATTCTAATGAATAGAGCTGAAGTAAAAAAGTGGGGAATAGTTTTAGGTGTAGTCTCAATAACATTTAAAAAATGAATTAAACATTATGAATTTTTTTGAATATTCTTCCTAAAAATGGTATTTGGGTATAAAGGTTTTTTCCAGAATCCCAAAAATCTAAATGCTTTATAATCTTTCCGTTTTTAACAGTTACCTCACTTAGACCATCAAAGCAAATTTCTTTCCTAAATATTTCACAAGAAAATGTCCACTTGATAATTGTAAGATCTTGTTTGTAATAAATATTTAAAACTTTAAATTTAGGCTTTTGTAATTTTTTAAACATTTCTAATAAAAGTTTTTTAAAATTTTCTTTACCAATTATTTTATTGAATGGATCTTCAAACATCACATTTTCATCAACTAAATTTAAAAGGTTATGAACATTCTTAATCTCTAAGTTTTCAAAAGCATTTTTATATTTATTAATAACCTTTTTTATCACGGCAGTTGAACTAGTTTCCTTATTAACTTGAAATATAATTTGTTTGGGAGAAATTTTAATAGTTTCATTCCTAATAATAATCTCTTAGGAAAATAAATTTCGAAGTCGTTAGTATTAATTTTATCAGCAATCCTATGCGCTGCTTTTTGAGACGTAATAAGAAACGGCATCTTGAACTTATTTTTATCTGTCATTGGTGTTTTTACAAAACCTGGATGAACTACCTGAACTTTAATATTAAATTTTTCATATTCTAATTTGATGGTTTCAGCTAAGAAAGTTACAGCTGACTTTGTTACACCATAAATACCGGCACCTGGGAGCCCTCTATAGCCTGCTGGGGATGAGACTATCATTAAGTGACCCCCTTTATTCTTTTTCATTTCACTTATCACTGAAGAAAGACAATTAATCACACCCATCAAATTTATATCAACTACTTTCTTTATTTCTTTTACATTTAAATTCTCCATTGAACCTGGAGAGTAAGTAGCGGCATTTAGTATCACTAAATCTATTATCTTAAATTTTTTGTGAATAGTATCTACAATCTTTTTACAATCTTTCAAATGGGAAACGTCTCCAGCCACTGGGATAATAGATTTGTTATTCTTAGCTATATTATTTAGTTTTGATTTTGTTCTTCCACTAATAAAAACAATATAACTATTTTTTGACAAGATTTTTGCAAGTTCGGCACCAATTCCAGAGCCTCCTCCGGTAATCCAACAAACTCTACTCATCACTTTTATCAAATTTTTTTGATATATACTCTATTTCACTTCCGTCTTTTATGAAAATCATTTTTGCCCATCTACCGAACTTATCATACCATATATCAATAATTACGTCCTCTCCGGTTGATTCCTTTCCTTCAAGTTTGTAGTGGTCTGTAAGAACTTTATTGTTGTAGATCATCTTTTCTCCCAATGACTTAATCGTAAAGTCAATGACACTACAATCTTGCGTATTTAGTGTTTTCTTTTTAACACCTTTAATTAATTCATTCTTCCAATAACTAGTTGGGATAATCGTTTCAGCAGATAATGTTTCTCTAGAAGTTCCATTTATCTTATAGCTATCTTCTAACTTACTTACGCTACATGAAAGTTCTTCCCCATTTTTATCGGTAAGACTATCTAATGTTTTTAATTTACCTTGCGACCATATCTCTACATTTTTGTGGTAATAATCATAAACAACAAATCCTAAAAAGGTAACTTCAAATTTAATTTCTATTTCAGCTTTTATATCATTATTCAGCGGTAAAAAGCTTAAGTTATGGAAACCTATAAGACTTGAGTTTCTGTATACATTAAATTTTATGTCAGTGGGAACTTTGCTTTTAGACTCTAAACACCAGGTACATAGTATTAAAATTACAAAAAATATGGATAATTGCGTTTTCACAAAAAAGTTAGCTGGCCATTAAATTCTTAATTATGACCAGCTGTCTACCTATCTTCTTTGACCAAAAAGTTGAATTAGCATAATGAAAAGGTTGATGAAATCTAAGTAAAGAGTCAATGCTCCCATTATAGCTTTTTTACCTTCTTGACCAGAATTGTCAAAATACATAGCCTTTATTCTCTGTGTGTCATATGCGGTTAAACCAGCAAAAACTAACACACCAATCACAGAAATTCCGAATTGAAGTGCTGAACTTGCTACAAATATATTAACTATAGATGCGATTAAAATACCAATTAAACCGATAAATAAAAATGAACCCCACCCAGTTAAATCTTTTTTTGTTGTGTAACCATACAAACTGAGCGCCCCAAATGCACCAGCAGAAATAAAGAAAACTCTGGCAACTGATTCACCTGTGTATTGAATAAAAATTGAGGATAATGATAATCCCATAACAGCAGCAAATGCCCAGAACAAAACCTGAACTGTGCTTTCTTTCATTTTTGCTATACCCATATTTAGAGCTATTATAAACCCTAGAGGTGCAAGCATTATTACAAATGCAAGTGGTGAACCATAAATAGCGTTTCCAAAAGCTGTCATAGTATTAGTTCTGAAATCGAAAGCCATAGTTGATGTTAGATGGGCTATTACTCCTGTTAGAGCAAGACCAACCGCCATAAATGAATAAACTTTATTCATGTAAGCTTTGAGACCCTGATCTATTTGATCAGCAGAACTTCTCGTTTTTACATTTCTTTCGTAATCGTAAGCCATTATATACTCCTTATAAAAATATAACTTAAAGTATTATACTACTTTTCTTTAATACTTTAAATATGTTAGAATTTTTTTAAGTCAAGAGGAAATTTATTATGAAATACCGAACACTTGGATCAACAAATGTCAAAGTTAGTATTATTTGCTTGGGTACTATGACATGGGGGGAACAAAACACCGAAAAAGAAGGTTTTGATCAAATGGATTTAGCGTTTAATCAGGGAGTAAATTTTTTTGATACAGCTGAATTATATTCTGTTCCTCCCAGAAAAGAAACGTGGGGGGTAACTGAAAAAATAATTGGCAACTGGTTAAAAGAAAAAAAATGTAGAGAAAAGATCATTCTTGCTACTAAAGTTACTGGTAGATCTGGTATGAAATGGTTTAGGAATAAAGAAACAAGATTAAATAAATCCCAGATACACGAAGCAGTAAATGGAAGTTTGAAACGACTTAATACGGATTATATTGATTTATATCAGCTACACTGGCCTGATAGAAAGGCCAATTTTTTTGGAAAACTAAATTATAATCACGAAGAAGAATCAGATTTTATAGATTTGCAGACTCAGCTGGAAGCTTTAGATGAACTCATTAAGGATGGAAAAATAAAATTTATAGGATTATCAAACGAAACCGCTTGGGGAACTATGAAATTTATATCATTATCTGAAAAATTTAATTTACCAAAAGTTGTTTCAGTACAAAATCCATATTCACTTTTAAATAGAAGTTATGAGGTGGGCATGGCTGAAATATCTATAAGAGAAAAATGTGGTTTACTTGCATACTCTCCATTAGCTTTTGGAATGTTAACAGGCAAATATGATAACGGTGAACAACCCGACGGAGCAAGGCTTACATTATTTGGAAATATGTTTACAAGATACACTAAAGATAAAGGTTTAAAATACTCACAAAAATTCAACAATCTAGCCAGAGAGTCTGGGATCACCCCAACCCAGATGGCATTAGGGTTTGTTAATTCAAGACCTTTTGTGACAAGTAATATTATTGGGGCGACTAATTTAGACCAATTATTAGAAAATATAAAAACGTTTGATTTACAGTTGAGTGAAGAAATTTTAGAAAAAATTGAAGAAATCCACGATGAATGTCCATTTCCATGTCCTTAATTTTTTTTTTTTATCAAAAATGAGGTTAAAATTATAATTATAACACCTAAGATATTTGAAAAGCTTAAATTTTCATTCATAAAAAAAAAACCTAATGCAGTTGAGAATATTATTCTAGAGTAACTTAAAATCATTACTTTATTGGTAGAGCTATCCTTGTAAGATTCAGTGTTAAAATATTGTCCAATTATTGCGGTTATAGTTATAGTTAAGTAATTTTGAAAATTAGAAAAATTAAAAGTAATACTTTCGTTAAATAGAAAGAAAAATATTATTGAAGAAAGAAAAGAATGATAAAGCAGTATTTTTTTTGTATTTTCATGTTTACTTAGATATGAGATTGAGATTATCCCTCCAGATACACAAAAGGCAGAGAATAGTGCCATATACAAGCCTAGATTATTATTAAAATTCTGTGGTTCTGATGTTAGAATTACGCCAATAAATCCAATAATTAGTAAAAAAAAAACTAAATATGAAACTTTTTCTTTAAAGATCAGAAAAGCTAAAATTGAAGAAAAAAAAACTTTAGTAAAACTAACTGTACTGGCTTGAGATAACGTAAGATAATTTAAAGAGTTATAGCCAAAATACATAGCCAAAACTCCAAAGATAGACCTTAGGATATGAAGGAAAATATTATCAGAATTAAAATCTTTGGTTAAGGATTCTTTAATATTAAAAATGAAAAATATTAATAATATAACTGTACCAAAAAATGATCTATAAAATACAATATTTTCTATGCTATTTGTAAGTAGCTCAAGTTTGACCTGGTAACCAAGTAATGAAAAAAAAAAACAGCTGAAAATCTGATAGTAATCTTTAAGTTTTTTCATTTTTTCTAAGACTTTTTGCAAGATAATGATTTAGAAACAATAAACTTATACCACAAAATATAGTAATGAAATCTAACTCTTCATTAAAAAATAATATCCCAAGAATTGTAGCAAAAAGCAATTTTGAAAATTCAAAGGGCATTAAATTTGTCAATGTCCCTTTACTTAGTGCCTTTGTCCACAAAAAATTTCCTATCGTAGCTACCCCTGCAATCACAATTAATAAAATAATTATTTCCAAACTATCAGGGTTGGTCCAAACATATAATGACGGGAGAAAAGATATGGGTGCCATGAGAAGAACCATACTAAACATTAATAAAAGAACTGATTCAGTTTTCGAAATTTGCTTAACTAAAAGTCCTGCTACAGCATGGGTTAAAGATGCTATAAGGGCTATTAAAACACCAAACTTAAGCTCAAGGTCTGGTCTGATAAGAATGATTGTTAAAATAAATCCTAAGATAATTGCAGTAGTATTTATTTTTAAAATTTTTTCTTTAAAAAAAATTATACTACCAAGATACATAAAAAGTGGGGTTGTGAAACTTATTGCCATAGCTTGGGATAATGGTATCAGCGAGTAAGACCAAAATAGTAATATCATTGTTATCCCACCAAAGCCCCCCCTTAGTAATAATAATTTTAAATTTTCTTTTTTACTGATTTTTATCTTATATTTGAGAATGAAAGGATAAATAATTAAAATACTTATAAAATTTCTAAAAAAGGCCTGTTCGAATGGATGGATTTGTTCAGATAAATATTTTATTAAAGCTGCAAGAACTGCAAAAAAGAAACATGATAATATTAGTAGTGATACAGGAAACATTTTTTTAAAAATCAATTATAGTTTCTTGCAATTTACACTTAATTATGTCAATAAAAATAATGTTTAATTTTTCTTCAAAACTTAAATCAGTTTTATTATTTTTTTCTCTAATTAACTTTTGTCCAACTCTACTTGTACCCAAAGAAATAGCTAAATTTAAAGATTGGTCATCATATGCTGAAGGCGAGGGTAAAAATTTAGCTTGTATGGCTGTATCTAAACCAAAAAAGTCAGAGGGTAATTATAAAAGAAGAGGAGACGTATTTGCTATTATCACACACCTTCCAGGTCAAGACAAATGGAATGAGTTTAGCATAGTTGCTGGATATAATTTTAAAACAGATAGTAACCCGGAAATTATTATTGGAGATCTTAAATTTCAACTCTTTACATCAGGGTCTAGAGCTTGGAGTTTTAGCCCTTCAGAAGATGAAAAAATTATAAGATACTTAAAATCATCAATGAAAATGAAAGTTGTTGGAACCTCGTCAAGAGGAACAATTACAACAGATACATACTCTTTGATGGGATTTAGCAAAGCATACCAGTCAATAAACGAAGCTTGTAAAAAAAAGTAATTTAATATGAAAAAGAAAATTGTCTTAGCTTTCTCTGGTGGACTTGATACTTCAATAATCCTGAAATGGCTTCAGAACGAGTACGATGCAGAGGTGATTACTTTCACCGCTGACATTGGACAAGGAATTGAAACGAATGATGCTAAAGAAAAAGCTAAGCAGTTGGGTGTTAAGCATATTTTCGTTGAAAATTTACAAGATGAATTTGTGAGAGAGTATGTTTTTCCAATGTTTAGAGCAAACGCGGTATATGAAGGGTATTATTTGTTAGGCACTTCGATTGCAAGACCGTTAATTGCAAAAAGGCAAATAGAGATTGCTCATAAGGTTGGAGCAGAATTCGTTTCTCATGGTGCTACCGGCAAAGGAAACGATCAGGTTAGATTTGAGTTAGGTTATTATGCAATCGATCCCAAGATCAAAGTGATCGCACCTTGGCGCGAGTGGAATTTAAAGTCAAGAGCTCAACTTTTAGATTATGCTATGCAAAATCAGATTACTGTTCCAAAAGATAAATTTAATGAAGCGCCTTATTCCATGGATGCGAATCTTTTACATACATCATATGAAGGAAAGGTTCTGGAGGATCCCTGGGTGGAACCTGATGAAAGTATGTTTATGCGTACCAAAAGTCTTGAAGATGCGCCAGATGAGCCAACGATGATTACAATTGAATTTAAAAATGGGGATCCTGTATCAATAAATGATGAGAAACTATCACCTTCTAAACTTTTATCAAAACTTAATCAAGTAGGAGGTCAAAACGGTGTTGGTAGGTTAGATCTTGTAGAAAATAGATATGTTGGAATGAAATCTCGGGGAGTTTATGAAACACCAGGAGGAGAAATCCTTTTAGTGGCAAGAAGAGCAATAGAGAGCCTAACTTTGGATGGGGAATCTTGTCACTTAAAAGACGAGGTAATGCCAAAATATGCAAAATTAATTTATAACGGATTTTGGTTTTCGCCTGAGAGAATCATGCTTCAATCACTTATTGACCAAAGCCAGATTAAAGTAAATGGATTAGTTAGACTAAAAATTTATAAAGGTAATATTGTAGTTCTCGGGAGGCAATCTCAGGATAGCTTATATTCTCAAAGTATGGCAACTTTTGAAGAAGATGCAGTCTACGACCAGAAAGACGCAGAAGGTTTCATAAAACTTAATTCTTTAAGATTAAAGATCCTTAAGAATAGACGTTAAATCTGGAACTTCTAAATCATATTGTGTGTATGATGTAAGTAAAGTGTTAAGAAGTAGGCACGCAATTGTCATAGGTCCAACACCGCCTGGAACAGGAGTTATTTTAGATGCTTTACTAAAGCACTCTTCATAATTTGCGTCGCCTACAAGGATATTTTTACCATTTCTTTCAATTCTATTTATACCAACATCGATAACTATCGCACCATCTTTTATCCAGTCCCCTTTTACCATTTCTGGAATGCCAACTGCTGGAACAACAATATCTGCCTGGCTTACAATAGCAGGAAGATCCTTAGTCCTTGAGTGACAAATAGAAACGGTAGCATTCATACCTAGAAGTAAAGCTGCCATGGGCTTACCAACAATATTTGAACGCCCAATTATTACAGCATGAAGACCTGAAAGATCATCATTGATCATTTTGAGAAGGATACTACAGCCCAGTGGGGTGCACGGAACTAAGGAGCTAAGTCCAGACCATAGTTTTCCAACATTAACGGCATGAAAGCCATCAACATCTTTAACAGGAAGTATAGAGTCTAGCACTTTGTCAGAATTAATATGCTTTGGAAGCGGGAGTTGCACAAGAATTCCTTGGATGTTATCGTCTTTGTTTAATTGATCAACTAGATTTAGAAGTTTTTCTTCTGAGACATCCTCGTTAAGTCTATGTTCAATGGATTCAAATCCAACCTCTTTTGTCTTTTCTGTTTTATTCTTTACATACACTCTACTCGCAGGGTTATCCCCAACTAAAACAACTGCTAGTCCAGGAATCCTTCCCGACGTTTTTATTAATTCGGATCCAAATGATTTTATTCTTTTTCTAATCTTTTCTGATATTTCTTTTCCGTCTATTATTTTATTTTCACTCATAACCGCTCCTACTAAAAACTATATTTTGTTATTATATACAGAATTGATTCAATTAATATTATTAAAATAATCGGAGTTATATCAATTGATCCAAAATTTGGAATTATTTTTCTAAAAATTTTTAAAGATGGTTCAATAAGTTTGTAAAGAAAATTCATAATCATAGATATGAATTGATTATTTATATTTATTACATTGAATGAGATTAACATGCTAACTATAACATAAATTATTACGGAATATTTATATAAGTTTAGAATTTGGTAAATTATATACATAAAAAAATCTATAAAAATCATAGTGAAATTTTATATTATGAATTTAAAGAACTATCAAACTAATTTTGATTTTAGCAGAGCATTTGACTTGCAAAAGAATCTTAACAATGGATTTGCGGAAAGTATTTTTGATAATCTAGTAACTAATAATGATTTAAAAAAAAACCAGCTTTTCCGAAAGCACTTTAATTTTATTATTACAGAACTTTTTTTTTGTTGGTTTGAGTCTAAAGAACAATTTCTTTCGGTATCGATGTCAAAAAGGGGTTACAACTCAAATTCAAGGTATAATCCCAATAAAATCTCATCATATTGTATTAAAATTATTAATTATTTAAAAGAGAACGAATTATTAGAATTTTTTCCTGGATTTTTTGATCAAAAGAAAAACAAAAGTCGTTTATCAAGAATAAAACCCAAAAAAAAACTTATTGATGAATTCAGAAATGTTAACTTAAATAATTCCTATTCTATCCATCATGAAAGAAGAGAATTTATATATCTGTATAAAAATAATATCTTAAATGAATATGATGATAATTTCACAACGCATGAATTAAGATCGATACTTGATCTATATAATAAGATAATTCAAAAGAATTTATTTGATATACCTTCTTACGAAGGGGAGACTTTCAAAAATTATAATGGAAAGGCAATTGGTTTATTCACGTCAAATTCTCAACTAAATTGTTATTTCTTTGAAACATTTGCGACTGACCCTATTCTTGGTGGTTGTTGGTGGGATAAGCTAGATGAGCATTATATTCTGAAATACAAAAAAGAATTTCTTATTAATAATCAAGAAAGTATGTATGTTGACCTTTTAGAAATTCTTCCAGATTTTCTTTCTTTTTGTCTTGATAGCGTTATTCAAATAAGGAGTTCTAACTTAGATGATATTAGTTATAGTGAGAAATGTTATATTTTACTGAAGTATATTAGATCAAAAAATAAGGATAAGTTCATTCATACATTTCTAAGAGAAAAAAAAAGGTATGGTTTTGCAGAATATAATAATTCAGAACTAAAACAGGCCACATATACATTTATTAAAAATAACAAAAAAACTTTTAAATTAGTTGAAAATATAGCTTATGAAAAATGGTTTGGGTTTTGTTCAAAAGTATTTACAGAACTTTTAAAGGTATCCTTAAATCCAGATAATCCGATGTACCTTGTAAAAGATAAAATTTATTTTTGTATAAAGCACGAAAAAAATGTTAAAACAAACTTAGAAAAAATTTTGGTTAATATTCTGAGAATTTCGGATTTTAAAATAAAATCAAATTACTGCATTGAAGTTAAAAATACACCCAGTAATTTCTTTGGTAAACTCTTCAGTAATAAGAGTAGCATTTCGAATAGATATATTAAAAACCTTAAAAATTTTGAAAGAAAAAAAAAATATGGAAGTTAAAAAGTTAGGAATCGATCAACTTAAGTTTTCCAAAGGTAGTAAAATATACTCCAAAGGAGAGAAAGCTCATTTTGCATATTATGTTCATTCAGGAAAGGTAAATATCTATAGTCCTGGGGGACTTCTACTGGGCCAGATTGGTGAAGGAGAAATATTTGGAGAACGAGGACCCTCATTGGATGAATCTAGGTCAGTTTCAGCAGAGGCTTCAACCAATTGTATACTCTACCCAATAAATGAAAAAACAATAAAAAAAAAAATAAAGGATGCTGATCCTGTTGTGAGAGCAATTATGAGGAGCTTACTGATTAGATTAAATGATATTAATATGAAGAGCGAAGACTTCTGGAGAAGCCTTAACGTTATGACTTCCTTGTCAGATGATAAAGATTAAAGTGTATTTTTCCCCTGTCTATGAAGAGTGTTTTCTTCACCTTGAACTAGGTTCCAAAACTCTTTCATATAATCATTACCGAATCGATTTATGTTGAATTTCTTATAGTCGAATTTTTTTGTTATAAAGGATTCATTCATTATCTCCTCGGCAACTGATTCACCGAGAACGGGTGAATATTTCATAGCTTGACCTGACCCTAGGTTGTGAAAAAGATTAGTATATTTTGAATCCTGGCCAAGTATAAACCTTAGATCAGGAGTAATGTCAAAGAATGAACGATAACCAGAGGCATATACAGTTTTATCAATATTAGAAAACCTTTTTTTTGAAATATCTTCGTAATTTTTGATTTGGTTATAGGCAAGTGATTGATTCATTGGTTCGTTTAAATATTCCCCGCCATTAACTGAAGTCAAATCATTAATGAAATTTTTGGCAATTTCATAAACAGATCGTTTTCTTGGTTGATGAGCATGCATCTTATTTCCTCGCCAGGATCTAAAATAACAAAGATTCGTATAGTCTGCAATTATTGGATATTCATATTTGATTTGACGAGGGCTTTCCATCCAATTTACAACAGATACTGGCTCAATTGTAACTGGAATCTTCAGCCCTATTTTTGAAAAAAGCTGTGAGCTCCACGCACCAGTAGCATTAACAAAATTTTTCGCATCAAACTTTCCGTTATTAGTTGTACATCCGAGAATTTCATTACCTTTAAATATGATAGAATCAACTTCTGTTTTTTCATATAAATCTACCCCGTTAGTATCGATAGCATTGTAAAGCGTCGACCTTAAAATGCTTGGATCAAGTTGAAATGCACCTGGTTCAAAAAAATATGATTCGTTTTCATCTGTTATTAAAGTTGTTCCGCACTTTGAAATAGCCGATTTAGAGGAAATTTCCTCAAATTTTAGATCTATTTTTTTCATTCTTTCTGCCAGTTCAGACCAGGCTGGGTTTTCGCCATCCTCATTCTTCTTAGCGATCCATATCGCTCCGAACTCGTCTAGTTCCATTTTAAGTCCCCAAATTCCAGATAAATCTTTCCACATTTTAGTGCTGAGATTTGCCATCATTGAGGCATCGGGATCTGCGTTAGCAGACCTGACAATACCGGAGTGTCTTGAAGATTCAGCAGCACACAATACTGCTTTTTCTATTAAGCAAACCTTATCACCTTTACCAATAGAATTGAGCTTTCTCTGTAACGAAACCGCTGTAGCTGCGCCCAGACAACCACCACCAATAATAACTGTATGATACATATTTAAAATCCTCTATTTTATTGATATAACTAATAAACTATAAGTCAATTTCAATGAAATTAAATTTTAAAAAAAAAAAAGAAAAAGAATTTACTTATTTGGTTTGCAAATTAAATAAGAATGAATCTTTTGATCTTCTAAAGTTAGCAGAAATAAATCCGCCTAAATACCCCTTTTTATTAGAAAGTTCCTCACGAGGAAATAAGTCGAACAGAAGCTCAATTTTATTTTTTTCACCAAAATTTATTTTAAAAAAAGACAAAAAAAATCTTTTTTTTTCTGAGTTAAATAATATTTGGAAAACAGAAAAGCTAAGCCAATCGGATATTTATGAAGATGATTACAAAATTCCTTTTTTTGGAGGATGGTTTATATATTTGGGTTATGAAATGGCACGAGAGATTGAGAGTAAACTAGATATCCCCGATTCACCATTTATTCTACCCGATGCTTTTGCTGCTAGAGTAAGTACAGCAATAATTTATGACAACATAAAACGGAAGTTGTTTTTAGTATCTGATAAAAAAAACGGTTTTGAGGAGGACTTTGAAAATATTCTAGATGATATTTCAAATATCAATCCAGATGAAAGAAGATCAAAAACTTCTGGAAAAATAGAAGTTGTGAGTAAGGGATCAAAAGATGAACATCAAAAACAGGTAAGAACTTGCATTGATTACATATATGAGGGTGAAATTTTTCAGGCTAATTTATCCAGACTTTGGAACTTTAAAATTAATAAGGATATTTCAGATATTGATATTTATAGGCAGTTAAGATTTAAAAACCCTTCTCCTTTTGCAGCTTTGGTAAGATTCGGGAATAGTAGTATAATAAGTTCTTCCCCAGAAAGGTTACTATCAATTAACAAGGATCACCTTGAGACTAGGCCAATAGCTGGAACAAGGCCAAGGGGTCGTTCTGGACTTTTAGATATTGAACTTTCAAATGAATTAATTAATTCTGATAAAGAAAAGGCAGAACACTTGATGTTAGTAGACCTGGAAAGAAATGATATTTCAAGAGTTTGCATACCCGGGAGTGTAAAGGTTGATGAAATGATGACTATTGAATCATACGCACATGTACATCATATAGTTTCAAACATAAGTGGAAAATTAAAAAAAAATGTTTTACCCTTAGATGCTATCATGGCTGTTTTTCCTGGTGGAACAATCACGGGTTGTCCAAAGATCAGGTGTATGGAAATTTTAGGCGAATTGGAAAAAGAAGGTCGTGGCCCATATACAGGCTCAATTGGTTATTTAACACATAATGGGAATATTGATTTCAATATTTTGATAAGAACTATGTTAATGGAAAAGCAAAGATTATATTTCAGAGCTGGTGGTGGAATAGTTGCAGATTCAATCCCTCAAAACGAGACGCTAGAAACTGAAGCCAAAGCTAATGGTATGCTTAGGACTGTTGAGATGTTTTCAGATGAATGAATTTTTTTCACTCATAAACGGAACTTTTAAAAAAAATATTTCTGTACTTGATAGAGGCCTTGCTTATGGTGATGGAATTTTTGAGACTATGCATTGGCACGTAAATATAAAAAATAAAGAGAAAGTTTATAGTGTTGAATATTGGCAAAGACATATTGAGAGACTTAAAATTGGTTGCGAAAAAATTAAACTTCCAATACCTTCAATAGAGTTGCTAGGTAGTTATAAAAAAAAAATTTTACAGAAATCATCAGAAAGTGGAGTAAATAGTGGAGTTTTGAAAATTATAATTACCCGTGGTGTCGGAGGTAGGGGTTACAAATTTCAATCAGATTTAAAACCAACAGTTATTTTTTTATCATTTCCGACAAAACCTATTGATCAAAAGCTTTATAAGACTGGTGTTAAAGTCAGATTGTGTGAAACTGATATTTTAGAAAATAAAACAATATCTGGTATAAAGCATTTAAATAGACTTGATTCAGTAGTTGCCCGTTCTGAATGGGATGCTAATTTTTTTGAAGGTTTATTTGTTGATAAATCAGGAAATTTATTAGAGGGAACAATGACTAATATTTTTTTTATAAAAAATAAAATTTTATACTTTCCTAACTTAAAATCATGCGGTATTGAAGGAATAATGAGTCAGGTAATAAAG
>ERZ802830.2468-NODE-2468-length-16694-cov-7.24869_pt1 | contig 16694 bp, 18 predicted proteins | sample MGYA00345654_ERZ802830 | MGnify/ENA primary metagenome ERZ802830 (study PRJEB30503, sample SAMEA104212375) | marine metagenome | biome: Westerlies Biome; feature: [SRF] surface water layer (ENVO:00010504) within the epipelagic zone...; material: water...
GTACATCAGCAGGACCTCTTGAGGTTTTAAAACTAAAGTTATTTAGTTTAATTAATTTATCAATTTCAATAGACGCAAATTGCGTTCAAGTCCCCTTGAAATATTACGGAATTAATATTATTGATAAAAACTTCATAAAATTTTGTCAAAGTCAAAACTTAATGGTCCATGTTTGGACAATCAATGATATTTTAGAAATAGAAAGATTATTAGACCTTGGAGTTAACGGAATAATATCAGATAATATTGAAGGTCTTAAAAAAATTTTTAAGAAAAAGAATTACTGGTAATTTAAGATTAAACTGTAAGAATAAAACCACGTTATGTTAAAAAAAAATGTTTTTCACCTTTTTATGTTTGCATATATCGATCTTTTTGGTTACGAAACTTTTGAATTATAAACGATTTCACTAAATTATTAGTTGATTGGGAGCCTCTTTGAATGAACCAAGATAATAGAAACCTTGTATTAGCAATTGTATGTTCTGCATTGTTAGTTATAGGGTACCAGATATTTTTTGAGTTACCCAAACAACAAGCACTTGAAGAACAAGCGTTACAGGATCAAAAAGATTTAATTTTAACTGCTCCTGAAAACAATACACAATCTCAAAAAGAGGTTGAAACATCTATAATAGAAAATGAAGTTATAAATGCACCAAGAATTTCAATCGACACTCCTTCTATAGAAGGTTCCATATCTTTAGCTGGAGCTCGAATCGATGATATTGTTTTAAAAAATTATACACAAACACTTGACCCACAATCATCAAAAATCAGACTATTCCAAAAGCTAGGGGAGCAGAAACCATATTTTGCTGAATTTGGTTGGATAGGTTCTGATATGGAGGATCTTCCAAATTCATCAAGTATTTGGTCTTCCAACAATTCTATTTTAGAACCTGGTAAACCTATTTCAATGTCATATACATCAGACAGTGACTTAGAATTTAAGCGAATATTTGCAATTGATGAAAATTATTTAATAACTATAACTGACAGAGTTATCAATAAAAGTTCTGATGAAATTACACTATACCCTTATGGCTTAGTGCGAAGAACAGGGCTTCCAAAAGTTGATGGACTTTTCATTCTTCATGAAGGACCTATTGCAGTTATTGATGAGCAACTAAGAGAAGTCGACTATGATGATTTAGAAGATGATGGAGATGAGATTATTTCTTCTGAAATGCAAGGCGGTTGGATAGGTATTACTGATAAATATTGGTTAGCTGCCCTAATCCCTGATCAAAAAGACAAGTCTGAATTTGCATTTAGATACTCTAAGAAATCGTCTGGTCAATGGCAAGGTGACTGGAGAGGCTCTTCAAAAGTTATAAGTCCAGGATCAGAAATAGAGACTACTTCTTATTTATACGCGGGAGCTAAAACACTAGCTCTCTTAGATGATGTTGAAGAAAGTATTGGCGCATATAGGTTTGATTTAGCCATAGACTTTGGTTGGTTTTATTTTTTAACAAAGCCATTTTTCTACACACTTAATTGGTTAAGTAAATATCTTGGTAATTTTGGATTAGCTATTATCGGCTTAACTATAATCATAAAATTGTTATTCTTTCCTTTAGCGAACGGTTCATATAGGTCAATGGCTAAGATGAGAGCTCTTCAGCCTAAATTGACTGAATTGAGAGAAAGATATAAAGGTGATCAACAAGCTTTAAATAAAGCTATGATGGAAATGTACAAAACTGAAAAAGTAAACCCAGCTGCTGGTTGCTTACCAATTTTCATTCAAATCCCAGTTTTTTTTGCACTTTATAAGGTTCTTTACGTTACTATTGAAATGAGACATGCTCCATTCTATGGATGGATCAATGATTTATCTGCAAAAGACCCAACTTCAATTCTAAACTTATTTGGAATTTTACCATATTCAGTCCAAAATTGGCCTATTCCAGATTTTTTTCAGTTAGGTATTTGGCCTATTGTTATGGGTATTACAATGTTTCTTCAATTTAGGCTAAACCCTACACCACCAGATCCTGTTCAAGCTAGAATATTTGCTTGGATGCCAGTTATATTTACTTTTTTGTTAGCAACCTTTCCTGCAGGCCTAGTAATATACTGGACAATAAATAATTTGCTGAGCATAGGTCAACAATGGTTCATAATGAAACAGACAAACAAGTCAAAATAATAGAAGAAAATTACTTTAATAATATAGATTTTGATTTTGGGGACGAGGTTATTGAAAAGGGAAGAAAACTTTTTTCAAAGCCAGTAAAATTTATTGCAGCGTCCAATAGTATGAACTCTCTTCCTCAAGAAAGTATACCTGAAATAGCTTTTTCAGGTAGGTCTAATGTAGGAAAATCATCATTGATAAATACTATTACAGGAACTAAGTTCACAGCTAGGACTTCTCAAAGTCCTGGGAGAACACAACAATTAAACTTCTTTGAGGTTGGAGAAAATGAAATCAGATTGGTTGACTTTCCTGGTTTTGGTTATGCAAAAGCTTCTAAGTCATCCATTCAAAGCTGGAATAGATTAATAAAGTCTTACATTAAGTATAGATCTTCATTAATAAGAGTTTTTCTTTTAATTGATGGAAGGAGAGGGATAACTCCTTCAGATAAAGAAACCATGCAAATGTTTGACAAATTAGCGATCTCTTATCAATTAGTTTTAACTAAAACTGATAAACTAAGTTCAAAGGAACTTAATTCAGTTTTCAAAACAGTAAAAGAAAAATGTATTAAAAATCCGGCTGCTCACCCGTTCATACATTTAACTTCATCAGTCAAGGGAATTGGTATAAAGTTTCTAAGAGCAGACATAGCAAGACTGATTTAAATTTATATTATGGAATTTAATATTTAATAGAGATATATATGGCACCTAAAAAAGAAAATAATCAGTGGTTGAGTAAAGTTGAGTTTTTGTCAGAAGTTCTGCCTTACATGCACCAGTACAATGGATCCTCTTTAGTTATTAAATACGGGGGCCATGCTATGATAGATAAAGAAATGCAGACTTCTTTTGCAAATGATATTGCCCTTCTTCAGCAGGTTGGTACAAAGCCAGTTGTTGTTCATGGTGGCGGACCTCAAATAGAAAATATGCTTAATAAACTTAATATCAAAACTAATTTTATAGATGGATTAAGGGTAACAGACAAAGATACAGTGAATGTTGTTGAAATGGTTTTATCAGGTGCAATAAATAAATCAATTGTTGCAGCAATTATGTCCGCAGGAGCAAAAGCTGTAGGTATTTCTGGAAAAGATGGTGGTTTAATCAAAGCTGAAAAAATTACCTCAAGAAGAGATCCAAATTCTGCAATTGAGAAAGTTGTTGATTTAGGTTTTGTTGGTAGACCAACAAAAATAGACAGTAAAGTTTTAGATGCTCTTATGCATGGAGGATTAATACCTGTTGTGGCGCCTTTGGGATTAGGTGATGATAGACAGACTTACAATATTAATGCTGATACCGTTGCAGGAGCAATTTCAAGCTCTTTAGAAGCAAAAAGAATGCTTATGCTTACAGATGTTCCAGGTGTTTTGGATAAAGATGGGAATCTTATTGAAGAATTAACTTCTAACGAAGCAAAAGGCCTTATTCAAAAAGGAATTATTAATTCTGGGATGATACCAAAGGTTGAGACTTGTATAGAAGCAGTTGAAAATGGAACGGATGCTGCGGTTATTTTAGATGGTAGAGCTCCTCATGCAACATTAATGGAATTATTTACAGAGCATGGTGGAGGTACATTAATTAGAAAATAGTCTTATAGTTTTTTTATGAAAAATAGTTTTAACCAAAATAACTACTCTTATTGGATTTTTGATTTAGATAATACTCTTTACCCTGAGGATGATAACATATTTTCACAGGTAAAAATGAAAATTATTAAATTTATTTCTTTAGAATTAAGATTAGATTTGAAAAACGCAGATTTGGAAAGACAAAGATTATATAATCTATATGGGACCTCTTTAAGAGGTTTAATGACTGAATATAAAATAATACCAAATAAATTTCTTGATTATGTCCATGATATTGATCTTTCAGCTATAATTAAAAACCTAGATTTAAATGTCGCTCTCCAAAAATTAAAGGGTGAAAAATATATTTTCACTAATGGATCGTTTAAACATGCTGAAAATGTTTTAAATCAGTTAGGCATTAAAGATAATTTCAAAAGTATTCACAGCATAGAAACATGTAATTATATTCCTAAGCCATCACAAGAGGCCTACGATATGGTAATTAAAACAGAGCAAATTTCAATTGATAAATCTATAATGTTTGAAGACACTATATGGAACTTAAAAACTGCAAAAAAATTAGGAATGGCAACTGTTTTGATTAGTTCAAAAAATGATCTTTTAGAAAATAATAAAAATGACTATATTGATTATCATATTACAGATTTAGTAGAGTTTCTTAATCAATCTTAATTTATCTTAATAAACTTACAATTGGAGAAAAAAAATGGATGTATCAAACCTTGAAAACATAATTAATGATGCATGGGATAACAGAGACAAAATAGATACTAATACTACAGGTGAAGTGAGAGAAGCGGTTGAGAATGCTTTGAACAGTTTAGATAATGGTTCATTGAGAGTTGCTGAACCTATTGGAAATCACGAATGGAAAGTCAATCAATGGTTAAAGAAATCTGTACTTTTATCCTTTAGATTAAATGATATGGGGCTTATTTCTGGAGCACCAGAAACACCAGGACTAGGAAAGTCTAGCTGGTGGGATAAAATACCATCTAAATTTGCTGGCTATACTGAAAAGAATTATAGAGATGCAGGTTTTAGATCTGTCCCTGGATGTGTAGTTAGACATTCTGCTTATATTGCAAAAGGTGTAGTTTTAATGCCATGTTTTGTTAACATTGGAGCAAATGTCGGTGCTTCTACAATGGTAGATACTTGGGCAACTGTTGGATCTTGTGCTCAAATTGGAGCTAATGTTCATTTATCTGGTGGGGTAGGCATAGGGGGTGTTTTAGAGCCGTTACAAGCTGGTCCAGTGATAATAGAGGATGATTGTTTTGTAGGTGCAAGATCAGAAGTTGTTGAAGGTGTTGTCATTGAAAAAGGTGCTGTACTTTCAATGGGTGTTTTTATTGGAGCTTCTACAAAAATTGTCGATAGGAGTACTGGTGAAATTCATATTGGAAGAGTTCCGGCATATTCTGTTGTAGTTCCGGGAAGTCTTCCTGGAAAAAATTTACCAGATGGAACACCTGGACCCAACCTTTATTGCGCAGTAATAGTAAAAAAGGTTGATGCACAAACTAGAGAAAAAACATCCATTAATGATCTTTTGAGAGATTAATAATTGAACCCTGATCCTAAAGATTTATTGGTAAAACTTATTAAGTGCAAATCGGTTACTCCTAATGATAACGGAGCTTTATCAGTAATTGAAGATGTATTAAATGCAAATAACTTTGAATGTGAAAGACTCCCTTTTGGTTCTGGAGCTGAAAAAGTTCTAAATTTATTTGCAAGATTAGGTGATAAAAGTCCACATATTTGTTTTGCAGGACACTCAGATGTTGTACCGGAAGGTGATTCAAAACTTTGGGAATTTTCTCCATTTGATGGGAAAATTAGTAATGGAAAAATTTTTGGAAGAGGTGCTGTCGATATGAAAGGTTCAATAGCATCATATTTATCAGCTGCAATTGATTGGATTGAAAAAAATAAATCCTTTGAAGGAAGTATAAGTTTTTTAATCACTGGAGATGAAGAGGGGCCTGCAATCAATGGGACAAGAAAAGTCTTGGATTGGATGGAAGCTAGTGGGCAAATTCCTGATATGTGTATTGTCGGCGAACCAACAAATGCAACTAAGGTTGGTGATACAATTAAAATTGGAAGGAGAGGCAGCCTGAATGGAAGTCTTACTGTTTATGGTGAGCAAGGTCATGTTGCATATCCACATCTTGCACTAAACCCATTCCCAATTTTAATGAAAATGTTAGAGCCTTTGTTAGGTGGTAAATTAGATGATGGAACTGAAAACTTTCCTCCAACAAATGCTTCAGTTACAAGTATTGATACAGGAAACAATGCTGTAAATGTTATACCTTCATCAGTTAAGGCTAAATTCAATATAAGATTTAATGATAGTCAGGATAAGGAAAAACTTGAATCTTTTTTAAAGTCTCATTTTGATAAGGTTTACAAAAATTATGAAACAGAATTTAGCTGTAACGCTGAACCGTTTATAACACAGCCAGGAAAACTTATAGATGTAATTAAATCTGCTATTATTAAAAAAACTAATATATCAGCTGACTTATCTACTACTGGAGGAACATCTGATGCTAGATTTATATCGCAATATTGTCCTGTTGTTGAATTTGGTTTGGTTGGTAAAACAATGCATCAAATAAATGAAAATGTCTTGATAGATGATTTAAATTTATTATCTGAGATTTATTACGAATTTTTAAATGAAATTTTTTTGGCAAATTAAATGATACCATCTATTAATCAACTTATGTCTGGATTAAGCTTTGCTTTTTCTTTATTAAGAGGTTACCCTTTTGATTTAGTTAAATCACAAGTCAATGTAGGACCATTGGGTTTATGGCATGTTTTATTTATTACAACTATAATTTCTATTCTTGCTAAATTAGCAATTTATAATATAGCTATGCCTCATGAACTACCAACAAGAATGATTTTAGCAACTATTCCTCTTATGGTAATAGAGCTGAGTTTGTTTGTGTTTTTTGTTTTCTACTTATTAAATATCCTAAAAAGAAGTAACTACTTTTATAATTTTATAATTTCATTTTTTTGGCTAGTAACTCTTCAATCATCATTAGTTTTAATAATTACTATTTTACTATGGATGGTTCCAGATATAGCCTTACTGATCGCAATAATTGGAGCTGTAATTAGTATCCAAATCTTAATTGTACAATTTAAAATCGCAAAACAACTATTAGATTTAACAACTTTGTCTGCTATTGGGATTGTTTTTGGGAATATTATCATTGGCCTTATTGTTGGATATTTAGACCAAATATTTTACGGATTTTTTGTTGCATAAATCATAAAAAGATTTTTTTTGGAAATTCAATTTTTAATAATGTAAGTCCAAACGCTGGTGCTGTCGGCCCTGCCGCTCTTCGGTCTTTTTTTTCTAAAGCAGTTAAAACATCTTCAGAATCCCATTTTTCTGACCCAACTAGTTTTAACGTTCCAACTATATTTCTAACTTGATGGTGTAAAAATGATTTTGCTTTTGCTTTAATAAAAATTTTTTCATCTTTGATAAGTATATTAAGTTTATCTAAAGTTTTAATTGGGCTTTTACTTTGACATTGAGAAGCCCTAAAGGATGTAAAGTCGTGAGTTCCCTCCAAAATTTTTGCAGCTTCTTCCATTTTTTTTATATTTAATAATTTTCTTTGGTGCCATACTTTGCCTTCATCAATTGCAGGAGGTGCAGAACGATTAAGAATAATATATTCATACTCTCTATTAAGAGCTGAAAATCTTGCGTGAGCATCTGGTAATGTTTCTTTGACATCAACAATCTTAACTTTATAACCTTTTAAATATGAATTGATGGCTTCCATTAATCTTGAGGGTTCAAAATCTTTTTTTATATCAACATGAGCAACTTGCCCTAATGCATGTACACCAGCATCAGTCCTTCCTGATCCATAAATAGAAATTTTTTCTTGTGTAATTTTATATATACATCCCTCAATAGTTTCTTGAATTGAAGGGCCAGAATTTTGTTTCTGCCAACCAACAAAATTTGTACCATCATACTCTATAGTAAGAAAAAATCTCATATTCACTGGAAACTATTTTTTTCAAAAATCTCACCAATTTCTAGTTTATAGCCTCTTAAAAAGTCATTAGCATCCATTTTACTTTTGCCTTCTCTTTGTAGCTCTAGAACTTCTAAAAAAGAACCTTCACCACATAATATAATTGGATATCCTAAAGGTGAAAAACCAATAATTTGTCCAGGTGTTTTTTCTTTTAAATTACTATCATAATGAAGTACATTGGCGTTGTGTATTCTAATTCTATTATCTTTATGGTATGTCCAGCATCCTGGCCATTTTGATAGTGCTTGAAGTTTTCTTTTTAGTTGAATGCTTGGCTTTGTCCAATCAATAATTGTTTCTGACGATGAAATTTTTTTTGCGTACGTTACTCCATCTTTATTCTGTTTGATTGGATTATGTTGATTACTTATGATCAAATTAATTGCATTTAAAAGAACATTTGGCATTTCTTCTGATATTTTATCATGAAGACTATTTGAGGTTTCGTTTACTTGTAAATGAATGATCTTTTTACTTACTACTGGTCCTGTATCAAGAGTTTGTTCCATAATCATTGCACTAGCAGCTGTTGTTTTATCTCCTGCTTCTATGGCTCTTTGAATTGGAGCAGCGCCTCTCCACCTTGGAAGATCAGAAGCGTGACCATTTAAACATAAATATTTTGGACAATTTAGAACTGACAATGGTAAAATTATACCATAAGCTACAACTACTATAAAATCAGGTTCCTGTTTCAGAATTTCATTTACAGTTTCTGAATCAGAAAAATTAATAGGTGTTTTTACTATTAAATTATTCTTTTCTGAAAATATTTGAATAGGACTTATACTTTTTTTAAGACCACGCCCAGAATTTCTAGGTGGTTGTGTATAGACACTAACAACTTCAAAGTTATCATGCATCCTTTTTAAGCTTGGAACTGAAAAATCAGGTGTTCCCATAAAAATAATACGAATCTTACTTTTCATTTTCACGGAGTTGTTTTTTTACTTTTCTTAAAATCATATCCCTTTTTAATCTAGAGATATGGTCAACAAATAAGATGCCATTTAAGTGATCTATTTCATGTTGAACACAAGCAGCTAATAAACCTTCAGCATCAAGTGTTTGTTCAATGCCATCTATATTTAAGTATTTAACTTTAACCTTTGCAGGTCTTTTAACAATAGATTTATGATCAGGAATAGATAAGCACCCTTCTTCAAGTTCTTCTTTTTCATCAGATGAATTAATAATTTCAGGATTTATCATTTTGATAAGGTTGGGATCCTCTTCATCAGTTGAACAATCCATAACAACCAACCGCTTCAATATTCCAACTTGATTACCAGCCAGACCTATTCCTGGAGCATCATACATGGTTTCTGCCATGTCATTAAGTATCGTTTTAACTTCTTCTGAAACTTTCTCCAAAGGGCTAGCTTTTTTCCTAAGTATTGGATCTGGTAATAATTTAATCTCTAAAACAGGCATATAATACTTTATCATTATTTAAGAATTTATTAATCAAATATTTGAGCCTTTGAATTTCGTCAAGATAAAGTGTTATAACTATTAGTAATATAAATAATTCAATTATAGATTAGTAACTAGGCCCTCAGATGGAAACTATATGGATAATATTATTAATACTTAGTCTTGTAGCTATTATACTTTTTATTGCCTACCTTTTAGTGAAAACTAAACAAAATTTTAATTTTCTCGAGTTAAATGAAATAAAAGCACAACTCAATATAATAGCTTCTACAGGTAGCCAAAGTCAGAAAGCAGTATCTGATGCTTTATCAAAACAACAAGAAACGCTCAATAAAGGCTTAGAAAGCTCCTTAGCTAACTTGTCAGACAGACTAAATTTGAGGCTTACTGATCAGACAGCTAGAACAACTAAGGAATTGTCTGAAATGCAAAAAAGACTTGCAGTAATTGACTCAGCACAAAAAAATATTCTTGAGCTTACTCAACAAGTTTCAGGTCTACAAAATATTTTATCTAACAAACAAGCACGAGGAAGTTTTGGTGAAGTTCAATTAGAAAATATAATTAAAGATATTCTTTCAGATACCTCATATTCATTTCAACATACGTTGAGTAATGGCAAAAGAGTAGACTGTTTAGTGAGAATGCCTGGACCACCTGGTAACATCTGTATTGATAGTAAATTTCCATTAGAAGCTTGGAGATCTTTTACAGATGGTAAAAATGAAAACGACAGGACTATTTCTTTAAGGAAACTAAAACAGGATACAGAAAAACATATAAAAGATATTTCTGAGAAGTATATTATTCCTGGTGAAACTGCTGAAACAGCTGTAATGTTTTTACCTTCAGAATCAATATATGCGGGTATAAATGTACACCTTTCTGAAAGTATAATTTTTGGAAGACAAAAAAGAGTTTTTATGGCAGGCCCTGATAATTTAATGCTATTACTTCACACCGTAAGAGCTGTTTTGAGAGATGCCAGTATGAGTGAAATGGCTGGAGCAGTTCAGTCTGAAGTCGCTAAAATGATGGAAGATGTAAATAGGTTAGATGATAGAGTAAGTAAGCTAATAAATCATTTTACACAGGCTCAAAGTGATTTAAATGCAATTCAAATCTCAACAAGAAAAGTAACTAGTCGAGGCCAGAAAATTGAAGAAATAGAAGTTGACCACACACCATCAATTGAAAAGTTAAAATAAATTAGGTTTTCTTTCTAAAAAACAATGTGACAGTTGCTATATTAAATCCAAATTTACTTATAGAAGCTTTATTAATAATAGTCTCTTTGTCAATTCTATACATCCAGTCATTAAAACCAACTCTTAGAACAGAAAACCCTAAGTCTAAGTCCATTTTATATTTCATATTGAAGGCATTGCCTTTCTCTTTAGCAATGGCTTCTCCTATGATATCATTTGCCAAGCCTTTATAAGAGCTTTCATCTAGTTTGCTAAATTGCCATATTCTCTTATCTTTTTCGCCATCAGCATAAATAAAATCTTCTTCTAATGTTAAAACTCCATCTTTGATAGTTCCATTCATATCAACTTTAAATTGTCTTTTTAAATTTCCGAATCTATCTTCCACAATTCCCCATGCTTCAACATTTCCCTCAAAGAATTGCATTAAATTAAATTCAGGTTCTGTATTCGCAAAATCATCAATTTTCATAGTTGAGCATCCTAAAAGTGTTAGAAATATTATTAAATAAGGGATTTTTTTATACCACTGCATAATAGTTTCCTAATATAATTTTAAATGTATATATTTAACTAGCATTATTAAATTACAAATCAAAAATTATTTAGATTTATAATTTACAAATTTGATGAATAAATTTATTTATAGGAACATGATTTAAAAACAGGAGACATTTTAGATGCTTAATCTACCCGAATTACCATATTCTTATGATGCACTTGCACCATATATGTCAAAAGAGACATTAGAATTTCATCATGACAAACATCACAATACTTACGTGGTTAATGCAAATAAAATTATTGATGAGAATAATATGAGCTATGACACTTTAGAATCATTAGTAAAAGATTCTCATACTTCTAACCCAGGATTATTTAATAATGCAGCCCAGCACTGGAACCACATTGAATTTTGGCAATGGATGAAACCAAATGGTGGCGGTAATATTCCTGGAGAACTTGAAGCTAAGATTAATAGTGATTTTGGTTCATTCGATAAGTTTAGAGCAGATTTTATAGCTGCTGGTGCAACTCAGTTTGGTTCAGGCTGGTGTTGGCTTGTCATGAATTCAAATGGAGATCTTTCTGTTACAAAGACTCCTAATGGAGAAAATCCAATTATACATGGCCAAAAAGCTTTGTTAGGATGTGATGTTTGGGAGCATTCATATTATATTGACTATAGAAATGCTCGACCTAAATATTTAGAAGCTTTTATAGATAATCTTGTAAATTGGGATAGGGTCGCTGAATTATTTGGATCTTAAATTTTAAAAGAAAATATATCTATAATAAATAGTGAAATGTAAAACTTTAATTTATTGTTAATATGGTATGGCAAGTTTTTTAAATGACTTAAGATTAACAATAAGTTTAAGTTTAATTCTATCTACTTTATTTATTTCTTTAATTATTTATCTAGGAGATTTTCAAGGAATAATTATATTTTGGATTTGGTTTTTACGACTTCTTCACGTTATTGCAGGCATTATTTGGGTAGGCTTACTATTTTATTTTAATTTTATTCAAATACCAAATATGGTTAAAATCCCTGATAATCAAAAATCAGCTATAAGTAATATCATAGCTCCATCTGCTCTTTTTTGGTTTAGATGGTCAGCTATGGCAACGATAATTTTTGGTATAATGTTAGCTTACTTTCAAGGATATATTGTAGAAGCATTTACTCTTTCAGAAACACATTGGGTTATTGGAATTGGTATGTATTTAGGTATAATTATGTTTCTAAATGTTTGGTTAATTATATGGCCAAATCAAAAAAAAGTACTTGGAATAATTAAAGTAGAAGAAAATGAAAAAAAATTATCTTCTAAGAGGGCCTTCAATTTTTCTAGGTTAAATTTAGTTCTTTCAATTCCCATGTTAATATCAATGACGGTTCACCAAAATCTATTTGCTTAAATTTATATGGAAATATTTACATTAGTTAGTCTAATAATTCCTATTGCAATTGGAGGGATTTCTTCAGGAATAATCGCTGGTTTATTTGGTGTAGGAGGAGGAATAATCTTAGTACCTTCAATTGTATTCACCCTTGAATTTCTCAATTATAATCAGAACATAACTATGCATATTGCTGTAGCAACATCTTTGGCTTTGATTATTCCAACAGCTATTTCCTCTACATGGGGTCATTACAAAAAAAATGTAGTTGACTTAAAAATAATAAATCGTTTTTTTCTTCCTGTAATTATAGGATCTGTTTTTGGGGCTTTTTTTGCTCAACAAGTTTCAGGAGATGGTTTAAGACTTTTATTTGGCATAATAGCAATTTTTTCTTCAATAAATATGATGCAAAAAAATCAGCTTATACTTGGTCAAGCAATGCCAACAAATTTTTCATTTAACAGTCTAATAGGATTTGTTATTGGATCTTTCTCCGCAATGGTTGGTATAGGTGGAGGTGCATTATCGATACCCCTTATGAATATATTTTCAGTGATGCAACACAAAGCAACTGGAACGGCTTCAGCAATAGGCTTAATAATTGCTATTCCAAGCACTATTGTTTATCTTTTTTCTGATATTAATAAATTGAGTTTTCCTGAATGGACTATTGGTATGGTTTACCTACCAGTTTTTATAGTGTTTGTTCCCTTAACAATTATTGGTGCTCAAGTTGGCGTTGCTCTAGCACATAGGCTAGACGGTTTAATTTTAAGAAGAATTTTTTCTATTTTTTTATTAATTATGGCCATAAGAATGATATATGTTGGTCTTCAGTAAGGAGAAGAATTTGAAAATTGCCATTATTTCAGGAAGTAATAGAAGAAATTCACAATCTATTAGAATATCAAATATATTATTCCAAAAACTTAGATTTTTAAATATTAATGTAAGTTTAGTAAATTTAGAAAAAGAAAACTTTCCTTTTTGGCAAGATGATTACGATGATCTTACCTCTCCTCACAAAAAGGCTTTTGAAAAAACCTCGCTTTTATTAAAAGATGCTGAAGGATTTATTTTTGTTGTTCCAGAGTGGGGGGGCATGGTTCCTTCTCAAGTTAAAAATATTTTTCTTCTTGCCTCAAATAATGAGCTGGCTCATAAACCAGGTCTTATCGTTGCCCTTTCAGAATCTATGGGCGGAGCTTATCCTATTGCAGAGTTACGAAGCTTTTCATATAAAAATACAAAAATTTGCTGGATACCTGAACATGTTATTATAAGAAAAGTTAAAGACTTTTTTCCAGATACAGATGACAGGTTAAATTCTAGAATAGACTATAGTTGTAAAATGCTTGTTGAGTATTCAAAAGCACTTAAACCTTTAAGAAATATAGCAGATTTGAAAACATTCAAAAATGGGATGTAGATCAATTTACTTATTTAACTAACTAAAATGAAAATCTTACTATCTCTAATTGCTATTCTAGCATCAGTACTTTTTGTTCAACTGGGAAGTGGTTCATTAGGGCCACTTGATGCCTTGTCAGGAAAACAACTTAATTTTTCCTCAATAGAAATTGGTTTAATAGGTTCAGCACATTTTTTTGGATTTATGATTGGGTGTTTTCTAACTCCATTATTAATATCAAGAGTTGGACATTCTAGGACCTTTGCTTCTTTGGCATCAATAGGTGCAATCTCAGCTATTTTACATATGATACTACCTGATGCTTTATGGTGGATAGTTTTAAGAATTTTATCAGGTATTTCTGTAGCTGGAACATACACAGTAATTGAAATATGGATTCAACCAAAATTAAATAATCAAAATAGGGGTAAAATTACTGGTGTTTATAGGCTAGTTGATATTTCAGGAACTTTAATGGCTCAAGCAATGATTGCTCTTTTGGAACCTGCAACATTTATTGCTTATAACATAATTGCAGTGATGTGTTGTCTTTCGATACTGCCTTTGAGTTTAACAAAAAGTGAACCGCCAGAATTACCTCATCAAATACGTTTGAAACCTATAATGGTCTTTCAGTTTTCACCCTTAGCTGCTTATGGCGTTATTATATCAGGCTTGAGCACTTCAATTTTTAGGACCATGGGTGCTTTGTATGCTTCATATTCAGGCCTTAATATCACTCAAGTAGCATTTTTTCTTTTCTTTGGTATTTTAGGAGGAGCTTTAAGCCAGGTGCCTGCTGGTTGGTTAGCTGATAGATATGATAGAAGGTATGTCTTAATTGGCTTTAGCATTTTTGCTTTAATTTCATGTATTCTAATTACAATTATAAATACTAATTATTTAGTGTTATTTAATATTGTAATATTTTTATTTGGAGCGGCAACATTCCCTATATTTTCTTTGAGTGCTGCGCATGCAAATGACTTCTGCAATGAGAATGATATGGCAGAGTTAAATTCTTCATTAATTTTTACATATGCATTAGGAGCTATAATAAGTCCATTTTTATCTGGAAGCCTGATTACATTATTAGGACCAAGATCAATGTTTATTCTTATAGGCTTAAGTCATATGCTATTGATAATTTATGGTATTTATAGAATGGGTATAAGACCCACTCTTTCTGAAAAAACACCCTATACTTATTTACCAAGAACATCGGCTATTATCTCTTGGTTTATAAAACATGAAAACAGTGAAAAATAAGGTAAAGCTTGTTAAGCTTAGATCCAATTAAGTGTTCCAATCTTATCACAGTTATTACATCTTATTTCCCAGGTCTCAGCAGTAATACCACATGAACTACATCCCCACCTTTGACTTGGTGGTGCATTTAAAGCTTTTTCTAGTTCTTGATTAGATGTTGTTTTATCATCACTTTTATATGCTAATCTGCTTTTTAACTGATAGTAAGTAGCATTATATTCTTCACTTAAAACTTTGTTTAGTTGATCTTTTGCTTCACCAGTCAATCCAGCTGAAATTGCTTCATCAGCAATGATATATCGTGCTTGGGCTTTAGCGTTGTCATCTGTTAAGTTTATTAAATTTGCTATATTACTAGAGGACCTTTCATTTTTCCAAATTATTTTCAATGTTTTTGCAATTTCAGGGTGAGGTTGCACTTTCCAAGTTTTTGAAAGAAGCGAAAGAGCTTTTCGTTGATTTTCTTTACCAATAAAAATCTTCGATAGAGCAATAACAGCTGGAATGAAGTCTGTTTTTTCACGAAGAGCTAAAGATAAAGATTTCTCAGCTTCATTTAATTCGTTTTCTTCAAGTTTTTTTAATCCAATCTTTGTATATAGTGAGGCAGCTAGTTGTTGAGCTCTCGTTTCTTCTATAGATCCAATTCGTCTAGCTTTTTGCAATGCTTCTATTGATTTTTCATAATTTTTATGTTTCGCCTCCATCATGACAAGCATTGAGTTTAATTTTGGATTTCTTGGTTGAATATTACTAGCAATTCTTGCTCGATTTAAAGCTTCATCATGATTATTACTTTCTATAGCCAGCCTCATCAGACCAAGTTGCCCATGGAACTTAGTATTTTTTCTTTCTGATAAACTATTAAAATACTCTAAAGCTGCATTTTTATCTCCTGACAAATGTGCGGCATGCGCTGATAACATTTCTGTTAATTCTTTATTATCTAAAAGTCTTTTGGCTTGAGCAGCATATTTTTGAGCGCTCTCCACATCACCTGCTGATGAAGCAACAAGTCCATATGCTAGAGCATTATATCCGCTCTTTTGTCTATTCTCTCTAATCATTCTAAAAATTTTTGACGGAAGATTTAGAATTATTTTCCATAAATTATAGATCCACAGAATTATTAGTATTAAAATAATTAAACCACCTATAAGAATAGAAGTTGGGACTTCCATTTTCCAGCCAATCCATTCAATTTCTGAAATTCCTTCTTGATTGGATATAATTGCTACTAATAAGCAAACAGCTATTATTTTGATTGACCACCAAATTACTTTAAATATCATTTGGTATAGTCCTCATAATTTTGAAAGATTTTATCTTTAGATTTATTAATTTTAAATCTAGATTTTATGTCATTAAACCATTCTAAAGCTGGGTTCTGCATTTTTTTTGGAAGCTTTTGAAAATTTTCAACAACTCCCTGCAAATTATTTTTATTTAAATAATATTCTATATTAGACATTAATTCATATGGATTTTTGCCCTCTGTCAAATCAGTTCTTCTCAATCTTATAGATTTAACTATCCAGTTAATTTTATCATTTAAAAAACTAACCTCTTCATTGGGTAACGTCTCCAATATTAAGGGTATTAACTGCTT
>ERZ802830.2469-NODE-2469-length-16691-cov-5.64012_pt1 | contig 16691 bp, 15 predicted proteins | sample MGYA00345654_ERZ802830 | MGnify/ENA primary metagenome ERZ802830 (study PRJEB30503, sample SAMEA104212375) | marine metagenome | biome: Westerlies Biome; feature: [SRF] surface water layer (ENVO:00010504) within the epipelagic zone...; material: water...
ACATAAGGCGAGTAGCAACAAACTCTGCTCTTAGCTGAGTGTATTCTACATCTTCTAAGTTATCTAAGGTGTCTACTAATAACTCTGCGAGAATTCTACCCACACCCTCATAAATGATCCTATGGTTCGGGCCATAACTACGAGTAGTATAGTTTGAGGCAGTACCGAAAGACATAGAGTCTACTATTTTATTGGTAAGGATGTCCTCTAAGAGTCGTCTAGGATAGGACTTTGAGTTTAGGTTTTCTCTGTTTGTTCGAGGGTCGAAGTCATATATCATTATCTTCTCTCCTCTTCATAAGTAAAGCTGAGATCGCCCACTTGAAAATAGCTAAAGTTATTTAATCTAATCTCACCCACCACACCTTTCCCATCCCCACAAGTGTAGTTGACCTCGATGTTGTAGTCTAAGGGTGTTTCACCTAATGGTAATGAGAGCATAAGTTTTCGAGCTGAGTTAGGAATTTCTGTTAAAACTCCGTTAGTGCTGATAGAGGCATTTTCTAAACCTACGATGCTTCCTTTTGCTCCAACCCAGTTCGAGGCATTTTCTCTTTGCCCTACGGATAGCGTTTCGATTTCTTCTTTGTTTAAAAATACTCTAGCATTTGACCCCTCACTAGAAGCAGGTACATGGTCTAGTTGCACATCCATGATCCAGACTTTATGGCTAGAACTTGTAAATTCTGTGATCTCTACAGGTACTGTAGGTTTCACTTCTTCACGAAGGATCTGATCTCCCTTAGTTAGTGAAAGTTCAGTCAAAGGAATGGATACATAAGAAACACCCTCTACTGAGTCCATCTCTCGAATGAAATCCGATGGGTAAAGACTCCCTCCGAGAGTTGTTTTAGTTATGAGATTGAACAATGAGGATTTGATGATAGAGTCAACGCTAGTAGCATTAGCCCCTTGTTCTAAATAGACAAGACCTTTCACATTAACTGTAACAGGAGACACTTCTTTTATAAGGACATCTGCTCCCATGTGTTTTTGTTCATCAATCTCTAGTTGTAAGTTAGAAACTACTAAATTTGTTTGATAAGTAACTGTAATGTTTTCTAAGTATTCATAATCGACAAAGACTGTTTGACCTGATGTGATTGTACTTATAGTAGTTCTCTTAATCGTTGTCAGATCCTCGTTAACCTCGATAACATAATCGGGTGTTGTAGAAGTTAATGGACTTGCGAAAGTATTACCATTTGAGTCTTTGACTACTATGCTTGTGATGTCTATTCCACGATTTGATAGTGTTTCTGTATACAGTTCATTAAGGGTTTGTTGCTCGGCTGTGATTGATATGATCTTCTCTAATCCATCATTATCAATGATGATATAGTCTTGAGCTTTTGATGATTGTCCTTGAACAAGGGGATCTTCCGTCTTATAGAAGGTGTAACTAAGATCTGTGTTATCTGCTTTGCGAACAGAAATCACTTGTCTTACAGGTTGTCTATCAAGCACAACCTTATTAGTTACATCAGTTCTATAGTCGCCCAAGATAATGTCTGTCATGCGATATGTTGGTTGGGTTATCTCATCGTCTAGTATGAGGATTTTACCCTCAGAAATGGTTGCTCCAGTAAGATCAAAGAACTCACCATTGGTTTGGTTTTTGAGTCCGAATGTTCCCGCACGATCTATCATTTTAAAGAGAGGGTTCTCTGTGGTGGCATCTGAAGCTTGGAACTTATATGCCCCCTCTGACTGAATCGGGATAAACCTTGAGTCTTTTCTTGACCTGTAAGACGGAGCGTATACATCAGTCACCCGACTCAACATTTCACCTCTAACCCAAATGTCCACCTTTCCTCCTTGATCGTTATCTCGAACCATATATTGACTATCCGCATCTATAACCTCATAACCTAAAACACCAGCCGACTCTCTAGCGACTCTTTCATACCCTGCTTTTGTACCTACATCTACGGAAGATATGTAAGTCATTGCTCGTGTCATCAGTTCTTGATTTGTCTCTCTAGTAGAACCTCCAAATGTAGAAGCATTGTTCACCACACTTAGTCCTAATGGAGCACCTGTACTGATTTGACCTGATGTAACATTCCCGCTAAGACCTGATGTATCCGCTTGAATAGGTAGGGTGATCTCATATCTGCGTGTGGTTGGGTTGTAAAAGCTAGGTGCGTCAGAAACTGTTATTGTTCCTGTTTGAAGAGTTCTAAATCTTATACCACTACTAGAGATGATCTGCCCAATAGGTACAATGAGATCAAAAGTAGGTAAACTCCTTGAGAAAAAGGTTGCTTCACCTCTCGCTACCTGACCAGATAGTCTAACAATGCCTAGATTAGAGGCCAAGCGATCAAAACAGATGTCGATAAGGTTTTGTACCTGTGTGTCGGTATCAAGGAAATAAGCCTCTTTTAAGAGCTGTTTATAATTGGAGTTTGATACGAAGATGGATTCACCCAATCCTGTAGGGTCGTCAATGTCGTTAAGAGAGACAAAGTTGGTTGCCTTGTAGCAGAAATCTAAGAGGACTCTTATACGAGAAACCTCAGAGACAACAGGGTCTATGAATAAGTCTCTAATAGCCGACCCTGCATGAACGCTCGCTGTGGAGTCCGCATCATAGATAGCGGTGATCATACTCTCAGTAAGTTGTGCGTCAGTCACATTGGGTAGGGTAGTGTTGACAAGTTGTAAGTTGATGGGTGCAGATCCCACTTCAACACTAAATGTAGACTCCACAGATTGGTTATCAACTACCTTGACTGCGGTGATAACATAATAAAGGGGTGTGTTTGCATTAAGGGAAGCAAACTCACCTATGTCTATAGTACTTGCCGCATCAGGAGTGGATCGGTTGTGCTTGAAAGATACCTTTGTCTCTAACTCGATTGAAGACACATTTGTTGCGACTCTTAATCGACTCACACTCTCTGCGATCTCTTGTGTACCCACATCACTTTCAATAGTGTTCTGTAGGGCTTTTATGGTGAGGACATTCGGATCTTCTTCTATAGTTTTGAGGTCACTAGAGAAATCTGCGATATATGTAACTTTCTCCAATTTAAACCCATAGGTGATAGGGTCGATAGGTATCTTGTTGATCTTTCGATAGCCATCTCCCCCTCCACTTACAGTTGAAGCGAACACATTATAGGATTTAATCTCAGAGTCAGTATGTACCCAACTAAGGATGACATTATCGTCTGCTCTCTCTGCTTTTATGTTGAGGGGAGGTTGAGGTATGGCTGTGTTTGAGTCTATGCTAGAGATAACGATCAGCGTTAAAGAGGTTGTGTTTGATCCATCAGTTGCTGTGATAAGGAAGCTGTTTGAACCTTGATTTAAATCTATCCCCTCCTTGGTCGTGTTGGGGTCTGGAAACTGCCATGTGCCATCATTAATAATGATGTCTGCGTCTACTCCAACAGAAGTGAATACTTCATCTAAGAAGGACACTGTGATTTGGTTATATCCTTCAACAAGACCATGAATGAATACTTCCTCTTTGTCCGTTGAATAGTTAGTTGAAACTGTGGAGCTGACTCCATCTGGCTTTATAATTTTTAAGCTATTACTCATGTCAAACTCCCATCTAATGAAATGCTACCTGGTACTTCAAAGACGATATTTACGCTCACTTGCTGGTTAGCCCCACTACGAACAACCACATTACATAATAATGCAGTCGCATTATCATTGAGTGCGGAAACCTCAACCGATTGAACGCTCATTAATCTTTCTTCTTGGCTAAGGTATTGTACCCTCTTGAGATCTTGTTGGATTTTTTGCAACTTATCTAGTGCTTGTTGAACGCTCATCCTTAAAGCTACACCTACCGAAGCATTGTTCTTTTGACCAATGAGTCGGTTAGCGTTCGACCCATACCAAGCATGATAAGGGTTAGACCCGATCTCAGTCAAAAGAGCTTTGGCTATGTTTTGATAGAGTAGGTTAGTGTCTTGTACTTTTTGAATGTTTCCATCAACACCGAACCTAAAGTCATTTTCAACTCCTGTACCACCACATCTTCTACAGTATCGCTTTTCAGTCGTGTAAGATATTTCTAGTAATCCTTCTGGCTCTAGTTTGCTCTTGAACTGTATGTCGTGTCCATTGAGTCTTGAAACTAATCCCCAAGCTGGTGTGGTTTTTTTTGTCTTAACAACTTGCTTTTGCTTCTTGAAACCAAGTGCCTTTAAGAAGCTTCCTGTGAGGGTAAATCCAATACCAAGCTTTTGATCAGAAAACCTCAACGCTTTTGTTGTAGTCTCCTCAACATTGATTGCTCCAAGTTGGCTTTGGATTTCGGATATCAAGGTCTCTGGTTTGTATATTTTCGTGGGTAAAGTAATTGTGTTTGAGTACCCCTCTGTAGTGGTGATTGTAAGTACATTGGAGGTACTACGCACCCTAAAGGGAGATACATTAGGAGTGGTTATTGTCGCTTCTCGGTTATTGCCTTGAGGTTCAAGGACGACACCATCTCGTTTAATCACAACAAGACCAGCACCATTGATCGGTGATGCTGGCATAATGTAGATACCATTTTGTAGCCCGACCCTCTCATATCGAATATAATGAGGGCAAGCATAAGAAATCTGTAGGTCTTCGCTCATGTTATCACCAGTAGTCTAGTGGGTTATTTACTAGACTACCTATGATAAATAAACTATAGATTAACTCAGATCAACAAATGCCTCATATAGTTCAGTGCCTTCTACGATGCCAAACTCTTTGAATACCTTTTTAACATTACTTCTTGCGTTATCTAGTTGCTTTGACTTAATCTTTACCCTTGCTTCCATTAAGGCTTCTATATCGTCTTTCCAAGTCTTTAACATGAGGTCATAACCCTCGCTCTTAACTTCATTAACCGTTTTTCTGGGGATTGGGTGGATAAGGTTTCGGACACGAGCATCACAGTCATCATTGCCTAGACCTTTTGGTAAGTTAGTTCCCTCAGTCAGACCAATGTCGAGGTAGAAGCGATAACGAACAAGTTCACTAGCAAGAGCACTGTAGAACCCTTTTAGATTCTTTATCCCACTCGTCCTAGAACTATTTAATGACTGCTTTACCTTTTTAGAAAGACTATTAAGTTTTGTATTTTTTGAATTCGTGATTACATTTTCCAAAAAAGTAGTCATTTTCATACTATCATAAGCATTTGGCTTATAAGGAGCTATTAGATTTTCGAGGTCAGTCGTAATCTGTGCAATCTCCGCATCTGTTGCAAATTCAAGTGCTTTAACCAATCCAGTAAAAGTGGAGCTATTAAGGTCGAAGACCTTCATCTTCTCCACTTTAATACTATGATTATTACCACCTCCGACCAAAGTGATTCCCTTGTTTAAAAAGATAGCTAAATCAATAAACCAGGCGAGTGGTGCTTTACCATTGCCGAACATTTTTTTAACCTCAGCTTGATCCATACAGTTATCTGCAAACTCTTTGATCGCTATCAATTTTGCTCTATCTTCAAAGACTTCTGAGTTTAAAATGCTCCTCAACCCTAAAGGCAAAAGAGGTTCTTCATGTTCCTTGATTGTAAGTTCGATAGCTTTCAAGGCTTTAGGGTCAGCCTCTCTAAGAGAGTAAGCCCATTCTATGTCATCAAGATACAGATTAGCGTCAAGCATCCAATGGAAACCATCTTCGGTGAACATCTTTAAGAGCTTCTTCAACTCACTAACTTCTAGCTCTGATTTAGCTAGATCGCCAATGGCTTCTCCAAGTTCACCAGCTGGTAGTGGCATATTTTTAATGGCTATTTCAGCCATTAGTTGAGCTTTCTCTAGTATCAGCTTAACCGCTTCTTCGGTCTCTAAATTCATTTCAATGTTATCTTCCAACCAACCGTCTGCTATCAAGTCACCCTCAAGATCATCAATGGCATCTTCATCGAGATCTCCCGAAGCATAACTTTTGAGAAGATCCACAAGTTCCTTAGTGATGGGGTTTCCTGTAAACTCAAGTACCTCTATCGCTTTTTCATTTGCTTGCTCCCCCAAGTATTTGCCATCCATGAAATCGAGCTTTAAGGTTTTTACAAAGGAATCGTCTTTATCAATGTGACCAGACCTTAGAAGTACCTCAAGTATGGAGACCCACTCTAAAGGCTTACTATCCAAGCTTCCATCAGTCAATAGACCTGTAAGTTTGTCTAGTTCCGCTTCAGTCAAACTTACTCCATCAAGGTACTTCTCAGTGTCAGGTACACCAAGCATATTCTCAATGAAACCTTCAGCCGAAAACTGATCAAGTTTACTGTAGTCTTCACCAGACGAAGATTGACCCTCGACAGATTCGAGCCTGACTTTTTCCCCATCTACTGTAGTCATTCCCATGTCTATTTTTTGTCCATGACTTAGGAATCTATTCTTAGATGCCATAGCACTAAAGACACCTTTTTTGATCGCTCCCATAACTCGTTCAGCGATAGTCCCTCCACTTGGGACGGCTTCAGAAATCCTCTTCCAAGGTGTGATATTGGTTTCTCTAGCACCTTCAGCGGATGTGTCAACCAATCTCACACCTGTAGTTGCCCATGTAGAAGCTAGTTGCCATAGGTCTTCAACCATTACAGAACCATTTGACCGAGCCTCAAACTCTTTGTTTTGAGAAACAAAGGACCCATAAGCCTGGTCAATACCATCGTGAATATCTGTTTTAAGTGTTTCATATAGATCTTTTAAAAACTTAGCGTATGGATTACTTCTTCTTCCTCGCATTTGATTGACGAGTTTTGTTCCATATGTGAGAGGTGTATCTCCTCCAATCGGAGGGATATTCATACCCTGCAGTTGAGGATCACTGGTCATTTGTGAAAGAGCGGCACTAGCCCAATAAAAAAAGATTGGGATTAGCTGCCTATCATTTTTGAGCAGTCTTAGATCTGCTTGCTTTTTCATCCCCGCTGATTTGATGTAAAGTTCAAGCTCTCTTACAAGTTCTTGAGCAACTTTAGTTTTAGTGTGTAGACCAGAACTCTTGATCTTATTTAGCATATCGTTTGCTTGTTTTATGTTCATTTCTCTCACCTTCTGATGGATTATAAGCGTACAAAAGATACCATATATAAACAATCTACAAATTAGATTAATATGATATAAAAGGGTTGTCGTGTTTGTGTATGTGTGTTAATATCTTAGCTGACTTGGATAAATATCCAACAAGTCAAGATTTAACCCGATCCTTCGGAGACACAAATGAATAGAATAACTAAGGGTTTAGTATACCCTACAAATGGGTGTGTTGACATCCACTTCGAGATGATATTTGGGGTATCGGCAGACGACCACTTCGATATGATCTTCGGAACAACAGCAGATGATCATTTTGACATTATCTTCTCTGACGAATTACCCAAAAAGGTGGCTCCAGTAAGAGTGCGAAATGAGACTGAAAATTGGCTCTATAACGCACGATGTGAGAACTATGAGAGTGTGCTTGATATGGTTAAAAGACGAACCCCTTTTAACAAGCGTTTCACTCTACCTGAAGATCAAATCATGAGTTACTTCCATAGCTTCCTCTCGGAACATTTTATTGTGAAAAATCAGCTAAAAAAAGAGCTAGATAAGGGAAAGAATGTGAAGGCATCTGTAGTGTACGAATGGTTTTTGCAATATGTCGTTCGTGAAAAGTACCAAGAGGGTCAAGACGCTCTTCAACGAAGTCGTGGTGCGAGGACTCAATCAGAGGTTACGAAAGTTAAAGCATACGCTTCTAAAGAGACCGACACTGCTTATGCACCTGTCCACCACATTCAGAATCTTGAATCACAAGGTTGGCAAGTCGCTCAAGTAATTTCTAAGACTGACGAAGAGACGGGGATGCAGGTAGGAGAACCCGACTACTTTGTGCATGAAGATGAAAGTCTATCACTTGAAGAAAAGTCATCAAATGCGTATATGAAAAAGTTGTTGCTTAATCGTTTCGGTGAAGATAAGTTAGATATGTTCTACTCTTTGTGGCTTGAACTTAGATATGCTGAGTATGAGAGTAAAAAGAAGTGGGCTAATGCTCGTAAAGTATCTTACAAAGTCTTGACGAATCAAATCACTCAAGTTAGAGAAGTCTTTATCGAAAATCAAGCAGACTTTGGTCATTGATACTACACAGCCTGTACTGCGGACATCATCGGGTCATTAGGCTCAAGTAAATCTTTGCTTTCAGACACTACAGACTTAATCTTATCATGCGCCCAAGTGGTGAGCTTGAGTGTACCTTTCCCGATGAGTTTGAGGATACCCCATATGACCTTTAAGGGGAACTCAACGAGAAATCGACTAGGTAGTCTTGTGATCTGATAAGACATCCAAGAGATGCCCAAGATAGCGTAATAAACTACAATGGCAATGCCGATGACTTTAAGGACTGATACGATACCAAATGTAGCAGTGCTTTTAACAATAGCGGCTTTGATTAAACCGAGAGCTAGTCCACCTGCTTTCATAATACCCAACCATGCTTTGTTTATGATGAAATAGATTGCAGACCAAGCCTTCCCTGCAGGCAAGGTTGGAGCGTACCCTTGAGGGATTACAGACCATAACCATGAGATACCTTCTCCAACATAATGAGATGCTTCACTGATTACATTCCCAGAAACGCTTAAGAAATTATCTACCATGATCCCTTGAGCTTCAAAAGGTAGTGGGGGTGGAGGTGCTGACGCAAAGGGATTCCAAAATGCTTGTTTATCGAGAGAAGCGACTTTTACATTCTTGTTATCTTTTACATACCAGAGGAGGACTAAAGCCATTGTTTCCTTTTGGACTCCTACAGCTTTTGCCATACCTTCTATGTCTTGCTTTTGATAGGCGTTAGCAAACCGACCAAGTATATCACCTGCTTCTCCTGGTGATTTAGCTTTAGCCCCTGCTTCAGCGACCATCTTTTGAATGGGGTCTTTTGAGTCGTACTTAGACTGACCAATAGCTTTAACGAAGCTCTCCATAGAGTTGAGTCCGAATCTCTTTTGTAGAAATTGCAATCCAGACTTAGCATCACTAGAAATCTTCTTCTGTTCTTTGGACGCTTCGCTTTGGATGAAAGCACTAGCTACATCTTCTTTGACGCTATCAAAGAACATAGCTCTCTTTTGCATACGAGCAGTATGAATACGGGCTACTCTATTTACACTTGCATATCTATTCATCTTTATCTCAACTTTCGTTCGATCATTAGAACAACATCACCAGAACTAGTAGAAGAGTTTGATCTTGTTAAGGATTTCCATACCCTTAGAGCATTTTTTGATGTGGAAGAAACATTACAATAGTTCGGAATGAAAAATATAGGATTGTTGTTTTCTTCTCTAGCTAGATTAGCAATCTCTTTGTACATACGGAGTCCAATTTTCTTATTTTGGTATGCAGGATCTAAATCACTTCCTATGATTTCAAAAATGGGTATCTTTTCCCCACCCCTCCAACTAGGTACATCATTTCCCCATAACTCATGAAGAGCGAGTATATCATCTACACAGTCATAAGTTTCAATTTCATCAAGGTCTACATAACTAAGACGACCCTCGATTTGCCCTATATATTCTTCACCATCTAAAACAGATAATCCAATATTAGCGTTATAATCATTAAACCAATCAGATTCTGAATAAGGTTCATATTTAATAGTGGTTTGTCTTGAACGAGCAATGTGTCTACGAGCCACTCTTTGAGCCATTTTATTTAATGGTTTTTTTAAAACTGCAATGCAAGTTGAGTAACTGCTTCCCGAACTTGGAAACTTACGACTTAGAGATTCCCAAACTCTTATAGAGTCCTCTGAGTTGTTTCCCTCCATATCCAAGCTACAACCGTTAGGGATTAGGATAAATGGTTTGCCCTTACTCCTCTCATTCCAATACCTAAGTATGAACTCTATATACATATCAACACCAAAGCCTTGTCCTCTAAAAGATTTGACTATATCGGCTTGGTAGATTTCAGCTATTCTAGGTTGTCCGTTACCATCGAGAACTTGAGGGTATCTTTCAATAAGGTCGTATATCTCTTCATAACACTCAGAGCCATCTACTTCTAAGTATTCCATGTCAACACCATAACCATTAACTTCACCCAAGACTTCATTATCCTTACAGAGAAGAACTTGGATATTAGATGGTGGGTAACTTTTGTTACCTTTTTCTAAGTGTATGCTCATCTCTTACCCCCATCATACGCTTTAGCATGACCCATACGAATCATCTCGTCATTAAGTGATTCACCTAGTTCACTCATGTTGTCTTCATAAGACCAGAGGACACCAAGCCATCGACCAAACTTACCTTTTTTAACAGTGTGTACGATAATTGTCTTACCCTCGATACGAGACTTTAGGTATTCTTTGGCTTCGTACCCACGCTTTTTTTCTTCAAGGTCTTTAGTGCGTATCTCTGGTGTGTCAATACCAATCATTCTAACTTTGACTCTAGCAAAGTGTTTCATACCTTGGTCAATCATAAGGGTGACTGTATCTCCATCATAGACGGAAATAACTTCGGCTTTGTAATGAAATAAATTAAGCGACATCATCTTCCTCTTTCTTAGGTTCAGGTGTTTCATCAACCCCTAAAGATTTCTTGACTTTGGCTTTGAACATCTTGATTACAAACGCATTGATAGCACCAGCACAAGCACCCATATAAACATCAATCATCGCAAAAGGCTTTGATATTGTGTATGCGATAATAGCACCTGTAATAACCGCTGTGAGTCGTATTACTGCGTCTGATTTTTCAGTGCAAGTTTTCCAAATGAAGGGTTTGATAATTTGAGTTAATGCTAGACTTAATATGGCGGCGATTACTACAAGATAAGTATGACCCATAAAGAGGTCTGCGGGTTCTTTCTCTGTTGGGTTGTAATCTACAGCTTTTAAAGTTTCTGTACAGTAGACACCATTCTCACGATCATAAAAACATTCATCTTTATCTTTACAGACTACCTTATTGTCTGCAATGAATTCACATCCATCTGGCAAGACTATCTCTTCAATATTCAACTCGCTCATTTTCCCACCTCTTTAAAAAAATAAATATTTAATAGGTAGAGGCGATAAACAAACTATTAAGCCTCTAAAGGTATGGTGTCTTATCTATTACGGGCTTCATACAGGTTGACCCTGTTCGTTTACTAAGCCTTTAGTGTAGAGTGCGTATAACTGCAATCCAACAGCAGGTACTAAGATAGCGTTCCACCCGATTGATAGAGACTTAGCGAGCCAACCACCAGGTATGCCAGGGAACAAAAGACTTACTATAAATCCAATCCCACTTTCGGGAAGGCTTTCAAGTAAGTCTGTCCACGAGATCATGCCTATAAATCCTTTAATCAAGTCTGTGATCTTCCAACTGATCTCTGTAACATTGATCCATATGACCCAATAGAGATATGCTTTAGCTGGCATTGTGATGAGCTTCAGTAAAGGGTGCTTCTCTAAAAAAGTATCAATCCATTGTGATATATTTTTAGCTCTTCCGACCACAGGTGTGATTGTCTTTGACAACCACTTACCTAGTTCACCCGTCTTCCCGCCATGTTTTTCAAGTACGCTTTGAACAATGGAGGTGAAGGTCGGGGCATTAGATGCGTATAAGAACAGGAAGTGCATAATCTTACTATCCTTCTGCATTTTCTTCTTTAACCCATTCCACCATTTTGCTCCCTCGTCCAAGAGGTTTTGAAACTTCTTAGATAGCTCAAAGTAGAGCTTTGCAGGGTTCGTTGATTTGATCCCTAGAACCTCTTTGAACTTTTCCCAAAGTTGAGGGGCTTTTTGAAACGCTTGATATAGCTCTTTTAGCTTCTTACCTAGACCTTTGATGATCGCTGTTTTGTTGTGAGCTTGTCGGAGCATACCCTCACCAAACACGCTCAAGACTCGAACATCTATTTCACGAGTGATTGTGCTTGAGACTCTAGTGTTGGGGCTGTTTTGGATCGCCCACACTGATGCTCTTAACGAGAGGTTTCTGTGGTAATGAAGTGTAGCGACTCTTTGATAAGGTTTCATATTTATACTCCTTTAATAAGTTTTTACTCAATATGATAATCTAGTTATCAATAAACTATCAATAAACTACCAAAGGGAGATGTGCTATGGGAGCAGGAGTGATGTTATTGTGTGGGAGTAAGACTCTCATAATGAAAAGAGCACATTACAAACATGATAAATGGTCGGGTTATTGGAACTTTCCTGGTGGACAGGGAGAGCCAAATGAAACGACTTATCAGACAGCACTTAGAGAGACTGAAGAGGAGACTGGTATTACCTCTGATCAGTATCAAGTAGTAGACCATGTGGGGAGTAAAATCTACACGATGTACATCGGGGTGTGTAAAACTGAGATTGAACCGACTTTAGATCATGAACACACTGATTGGGAATGGGTATTCATCTCATCTATACCTAGTTTAAAAGATGAGATGCACCCGAAAGATTGGCGTAGCTTCAAGAACTATTACAAGATTCACCAAACTTGAAAATGAACGCCCAATGACCATGTGTTAGATTGATCTGCGCCATAAACCCACCCTAACCCAGGTGCTATGTTGAGGTTCTTACCCATAATGTAAGGATGCCATGTACCCATCAGACCTAGATACTGATTAGACTCGGTTAGAGCAAAGTTAGCACCTAAGCGATACTGACCCTTAGAAAAGTTAATAAAGCTGCCTCCTATAGACAAACCAAACTCCCCTCCTTGATAGGTTGAACCTACAAGTAAACTAGGTTCAAACCTCTTTAGCGTCAACCTACCACCATCTGCGTCTACTTTTGGTACATAAATAAGTTGAGGGTCGAGATTAGGATCACCCGAAAGCAACTCCGACTCAAGTCCTGGTAGTGCGATAAACTTACCCTGTTCGTCAAAGTACCCACCATAAATATGGATGCCTTGATTTTGTACAGCACCACTACCTAAGCGAGATTGATCTTCCCCATAGTTGATCGCTACTACTTTGAAAGCTAAGTTAAAGTCCACACCCGATCCCTCACCAGTCCAAAGATTTCTACTTGAAAAAGAGTAGACAGGTCTACCTTTAAGACTGAAAGGTGAGTGCCAACTGAACTTGAATGGTTGACACCTTTCGTCTTGTGGATGGTCAGCACACCATCGTTGATCTTGCGTACTAACCCCCCTCCAAGTTTCGGGAGGGGGGTTAGGTTTCCTTTGTCGATCTATACGATCTCCTATATTAGTAACACCTCTTTCTAGCCTAGACTCCATCCGAACAAACCTTCGACTAATGGAATCGACCTTTGCACCTGTCTCAGATGTATATCTGTTTATAGCGTCTTGGGTCTTTTGATCAAGACCATTGATGATTTCTGATGCTCTTTGTTCAAGCGTGGCCCGATCCACCATTTGAGATTTCACAGTACCTAAAGTTGTATTTATAGAAGCAATCTGCTCGGCATTGTCTGATAAAATGCCGTTCATTTGATCTTGAATAGTAGCATCCATCCTTTGCATTTTATAGACTGACCAAGCGTTCCCTCCAACGGATAAGAGAAACAAACTAATCAGTGCGTATATTCCATATTTAAACTCTAAACCTGGCATAGTATATCTCCTTTGTTTGGAGCTACTATACCATGACTTAATAAGCAAACACTCTTAAAACTGTTGTTCCCTCAATGACATAGAGTCCACCTAGTCGCAGATAACTAGCCGTCTGTCTCAAACTTTCCACCACATCTTTCAAGGAACTCATCTCTATGGGGTCTACCTTGAGGACAATGAACCCACCATCGTGAATACCATCGTATGCAGACAAGGTGATTTTCTCTACCGAGATGAGATGAGGGTATGAGTGTTCCTCAATGTAATCTTGAGCGTGGAGTCCAAGCTCTTTCAGCTTTTCCTCAAACGATGCGTCTTGCATTGTGTTTACTTTGCGTGTACGACTCTCAAAGCGATCTCTCATATAAGAACCTATTCTTTTCTGTTAAAGTGTTTTGATAACTTCCCACCAACCTGGCCCACATTGTTCAGTACGCTGTAGGACTAGCGTTTGTGAGCCAAGAGGCTCAAGGTATTCACGATGTGTTTTGTCGTATCCATCGCCATTTTTGGATCGTAAGAGAGCGTCTGCAGAGCAGACGAGCATCTCGTTAAGACCAAAGTATTGAGCACCAAACAGACCACATTGTTCTACATCAGTATAGATTAACATCTCTCCTCCTGAAGCATTGATAGGGGTAGTCGTTGTAGCAACTCAAACTTGCACTCTTTAAAGTGCTCAAGGTTGAACTCGGTGTCGTTTCGTGAAGAAGCGGAGGGCTGGATGATTACCACAACATCACCCTCATTGAGCGAAACGAAGCCACCCTTACATTCGCTCTTGGTCAAACCTTGTGCGAGAGCACAGGTGCTTTCATGTCGTGGGTTGATGGCATTCTCGAAAGAGATATTCGAGGCCATCTCTGCAAGAGAGATGAGTGCCCTCGCCTGATCGACATTGATGTCGATCTTGTGGCATAGGGCTTCATTAGTCAACATACGATTGCTGAACGCAGAGGATAGGATGATTCGGGTTGTTGTTGTTTTGAGTATAGATGCGATTGACATTAGTTTCTCCTTCCAAGAGAGTTGATGAGGATTGCTCCTCTTACATAATCTTATATTTAAGGGGTTACGATTAGTTATTTGGGTAAATCTTGCCAACCGTTAGGGGCTACGACCACATCACCCACGAGTGATGTGAAGAAAGCGTTGGGGATTCCACCCTCACTGTAGAGAACTGTGTTTGAAGATGATTGGGTAGCTACTTGAATATCGCCACCTACCAAATTTTGGAGTTCTGTAAAGGTTTCAACCTCGACCGTCCGATGGGTGATGCTATTCGTTGTGTAAAGTGATACGATCATTTTTTATCTCCGTCGTTGATTACATAATCTTATATTTAAGGGGTTACGCTTTGTCTTTTCTCATATAATAGGAAGATACGAGCAGTACTTATAAGGAGGTGCAATCAATGTTTGCAGATATGCTTGAGTCATTAAGACGACCAAATATAAAACCCAAGTTATGGATGAAAGAATGTGAACTGATCTTAGGTACGAAAGAGAACCTAGATGAGTGCATTGACGAGTGCATTAATAGTGTTGCCTATGGGCTTGATCTTGAGACAACAGGTCTTGATAATCGTGTGTTCAATGGACGCACGAGAGATACGATTGTGGGGGTTTGTTTATCTGCCCATAAAGACAAAGGCTATTATTTCCCTGTTGGTCATCAAGAGGGAGTCGAACACAATATACCTTGGAGGCTGATGTATCCTGCACTTGAGCGATTACTTGACCCTAGCGTAAAAGCAGAGCCAATATTCCATAACGCAGGTTTTGATCAAGAGTTTTTGGAGTTTAACGAATATAAAAAAGGACTAGGAGAAGCTCGATGGGATTCCTTCAAGTGGCATGACACTTACATTCTTCAGTATCTCTTGAACCCTCGTGAAAAAGGTGGTCGAGGACTTAAGCATTTAACTAATGTTCACCTTGATCGTGAGATGATAGAGTTGTCAGACCTCATGCCAGATGCTCCCGACAAGAACTATTCTAAACTTGATGTGAGTTGGGAACCATGTGTTTGGTATGCAGCTAGTGATGCAATGTGTACGCTTGGGTTGTGGGAAGTTTTGTACAAGAAGTACACAGAAGCGAAAGAACACACTAACTCGATGTATGCCTTAGAGCGTATGTGTCTGTTATCGACTCGGTGGATGCACCGAAATCGTGTTTACATTGATCGAGAAACCGCTTTAAAATACAGTCAGCAAGGTCAGAAGCTATGGTTTGACTCTTTGATTGAGGTCTACGATGGAGCAAAAGAAATCTTAGATAGAGACATCACTCCAAACTATGTTCGAGTCCTTAAGGGTGATCTTAAAGGAGAGAATAAGTTTAACTACATGGAAGTGGAGGGTATGAGTTATAAAACTCGTGTAGATGAAGCCCGTAAAGAAGCTCTTCGACTTTATCCTGATAAAAAGGGTGTGGTTAATAAGGCAGTAAAGATTCTTGGGAAGAGTGCAGGAACAGAGGAGATTGAGTTCCCATTAACTTACGACATCCTATCACCTCAAAAGCTAGGCTTGTTGTTTAGGGAGTTGAGTGTCCCAGGTCTTAAGGCAAGTGAAAAGTCGGGTCAAGTCGTGACTTCTAAAGACATTCTTGAAGATGTGATTAAAAATGCAGCAGAAGACTTTCCTTTCATGGCTAAGGTTAAGACTTTCCGAGAGCTTGGCAAGGCAATGGGTCAATATCTTATTCCATTTGTAGAAGATGTTGGACCTGATGGAACACTTAAACCTAAGTTTGATCAATTTGCCGCAGACACAGGTCGTTTTTCCTGTAAAACGAACAGCAAGCCTTGGAAGGTTAAGGATGGAGGGTGTCGTGTTCCCTTTCAAGGCATACCTGCCACATATGATCCTAATAAACCAGAAGCGATTGCTAAGATGCGTTCGTGTGTATCTGTTCGTGATGACGATTGGTGGTTAGCGGCTATTGACTATGCAGGTGTAGAGCTAAGGTTGGTTACCAATCTTAGCCTTGAACCTAAGTGGATTAAGGCTTTCTTTGAGTGTTCTGAATGTGGGACGGATTTCCCACAAGAAATCCAAGAAGATGGTTTCGCTAAATCACCACCCGCTAACTGCCCGAATTGTGGGTCGGATAAGATTGGAGACTTACATACA